>PDWI01003181.1_pt1 | contig 23528 bp, 20 predicted proteins | sample 1430891 | NCBI WGS metagenome assembly PDWI01 (sample SAMN01162508, study PRJNA174530) | Oral metagenome, whole genome shotgun sequencing project. | biome: Marine environment; feature: Marine mammal; material: Swab sample of the gingival sulcus; isolation source: swab sample of gingival sulcus... | reverse complement strand
TATCATATCCAATTACGTCTATCAAGGCATAATTGGCATGATAACTGTATTTATATTGATAAAAACAATACGTCCAGATATCTTCCCGGGGCTCGGATTAATTCTTCCACTCGCTTTTGGCCAGGGTCCGGGATTTGCTTCATCAATAGGAAGAAGTTGGGACCAGACTATCGGCGTCGACTACATTAATCAATTTGGTCTTTCTCTTGCAACCACAGGTTTTATCGTGGGCGGTGTAGTTGGTGTAATACTCCTAAATATTTTTGTAAAGAAAAACAACATAAAATTTAAAAAACTAAACACATTAAAAGGCCTAGTTTTCAAGGATTTTAAATTAACTGCTTTAGAGGAAATAAACTTTTTTGATACCCTTACGGTACAATTCGCATTTATATTTTTTACTTATCTTCTAACCTATGGGGCGATGCAGCTATCCATAACTTTGCTGAGTAATCTTGGTACCATTGGCCATACAATAGCAAGCCTCGTAAAAGGGTTTAATTTCCTTTTTGGTATCCTACTAGCACTTCTAGTAAAAACTATCATCAATAAGTTCACAAAAGATGGACACCGTGCGTCTCAACTAATCGATTCATTCTTTATGCAAAATATATCATCCATGCTTTTTACCGTTATGATTACATCATCTGTTATGGCAATCTCTGTCAAAACTGTTGCAAAATATCTTGATGTCCTGGCAATAATAAGTGTTGTTGGCGCAGTGACAACTCTAGTATTTATCCTTTGGTTTGGTAAAAAAGTATTTAAAAAAGATACCATTCATTATATTCTTGCCATGTTTGGTATGCTTACAGGTACTGCTTCCACAGGTATTGCTCTGCTTCGTGGTATCGATTCTGATCTTCAAACGGATGTAGCAAGAAATTTAGTTCTTGGTTCAGCAATAGCAACCCCACTTGCTCTACCACTTATGGCAACATTATCACTACCTATAATGGCTTACACCACCGGTAATAGTAATTACTACCTTGCAACGCTTGGTATTCTATTTGTCTATTTAATTGGATTAGTTATCTGGGGTATACTCAGAAATAGAAAAAAGAGTAAATCTTAGTATTTATAGAAAGAATGTACTCCATATTTAAATAAAAAGTTTAAGTTATTATCAAACCATGAATAGGATTTTTCAGTAGTAAGTGATTTAGCTACAAAAAATAGTGCGCCCTTTGAATAATCTGTTCCAGCAAGCGCCGAATTTACTGCCGTCACTGTACTTTCACTTATATTAACTGTGTAGTATCTACCATCATCAAGTGGTGAAAACTGAGATTTACCGTCAATCTTTTCATGAATAACGCCGTATACAGAATTTGGAAATCCGGCGTCTTTTACTCTATTTAAAACGACATTTGCAACTAGCGTTTTACCTTTGATATCTTCAGATGTAGCCTCAGCTTCAACGATTCTTAACATGGCTGAATAATCTTCATCCGATAAATTATAGGCTGATTCTGGTGACATCTTCAGGATTTTTTCTTCCGAATTCTTTACCGGTTTCTTTTCGTAGGCTACATTAATATCTCTTTTTACAATGTTACTTGGATCTGAATATAGGCTAGTTTTTTCATCAGCTACTTCAACTGTCTGGGTTTCAGCCTTTGCTTTTTCCGGTTTAAGGACAGCCTTTGATGATTTTGGCTTTTGCACAAGGTCATTTTCTGTATAAACTGTTCCTAGCGATATGGTAATTATTAAAAATATGCTCGCAAAAATGGCAACCGATTTGCCTTTTATTTTTCTAAATATTATTATTAAATTCACCAATAATTTTTTTAGTAGCGTCATATTTTTTCCTTTCGCTCTTCTTTTAGACACCTTGCCATTATAAGTGCGTCTATATAATATGTCAAATAAATCTTGATTTTTTGTTAGTATTGTATATTCAAAAAAATATATTTGTCTTTTCTGATAAAAAACGCTGTAAAAATCCATATTTTTTGATAATTTATTATGCACTTATCTCTTTTCTTGCATTTTTTGTTACAATTAGGTAATATTACCTATATACTTTTTTCGGCTATTACATGATAAATATTAGTTTTTATCAAAAAATAACACTTTTATGTAATAATTCATCGTAGAAAGGTGATTTTTAATGGATAACAATGAATACAAAATTTATAAATGCACAATGTGTGGCTATGTGTACCGGGAAGAACGTGGAGAGCCTAGAAGAGGTGTTCCACCTAAAACTAAGTTTGAAGATCTAAGCGATGATTTTAGATGTCCCACGTGTAATCAGCCAAAAATGGCATTTGAATTAAAAAAGTAATTAGGTAATAAGGTAGTACAATGAAATTATTTAAAAGAATCTTTGATGTTGGTAGAGTTTTCTTTAGCATGTTTTGGATGTTGCCAAGTTACATGAAATATTTGTTCGCTAAAGATAAGAACGATCCAAAAATTGTTGAATATGTATATAGAAAGGTAAGGAAGTGGGCTTCAAAAAGAATTGAAGTAACTGGCAGCAATATTACAATAGTAGGAATAGAAAATATACCTGAAAGGAATGTTGTTTTTATCGGTAATCATTCCGGAAACTTTGATGTCCCCCTCCTCCTCGCTAATATACCTAAACCTGTTGGATTTATCTCTAAGATAGAGTTAGCACATATCCCTCTACTTAATCTGTGGATGAGGGCTATTCGATGTAAATTCATCGATAGAAGTGATGTTAGACAGAGTTTGAAAATAATGCTAGAAGCAATTGAAGAAGTAAAAAATGGATATAGCTACGTAATATTCCCCGAAGGAACCAGGTCTAAATCGAACAAAGTAGCAGAATTTAAACCGGGCGCTTTTAAACTTGCAACAAAAGGAGGAGTACCCATTGTACCTATTACATTAATTAATAGTTATAAAATGTTTGACGAAAATGGATACTATGTTAAGTCGGACGTTACAGTGATATTTCATGAAGCTATTCTACCGGAGTCGTTTGATAAGGAGTTGGCGACAAGAGTTAAACAAATTATCGTAAAACCATTAGAGGAATTAGACCTCAAAAACTAAAAACAAAAAGAATACTTCAATAAGCGATAGAAGCAAAACTATCGCTTTTTTAATGAATCATTTGTATTGTGACTACTGAGGCAACTACGTTTGAAACTCCGTGAATAATCCAACTAGGTATTATGGAGCCGTCTGCAAGCTTTTCATTGATATAACCCATCAGCCAACCTAGAGAGCCAGTAAATAATGCAATTAACATAACTTTAAAGGTGGACATACTTCCTAGCAGAAGAAATGAATGAAGTAATCCAAACAAAATACTTTGAATGAGATTGGCTTTCATAAAGCCATATTTTTTAGCAATTATTTTTAGAATAAAGCCTCTAAAGAGTATCTCTTCGCTGAGTGCTGTCTGTATGAAGGCGTAGATTAATACGCTAGGCACTAACAACATACCGGTATTTACTAATTCTGATGTCGCGAGTGTTGAAACATCCAAAGACTTTAACACAAAAACTGCCAACACAGAAAATAAAACACTAGTTAACAACAAGGAAGCAACTGTTTTTTTATTCGATAAACCAAACCCTTTTAAGCCTATATACTTAAAAAATGACACCTCTTTTCTTGATGAAACTAGCCAAAAAATAAATGGTATCAAGGCAAATATTATGACCTGAACTACTGCACCGAATAATTTACTGATCAATAAATTCACTGAACACCTCCCATAAAAACAATCCCAGCAAATAAAATTATTGCACCAATAACCTGAAACACAATAGATACTAAGGCCTTTTTCTTATGAGAATTCATTTTCTTTTTATCTGAACTGCTCATATTAATAGGATATTTTTCTCTTCCAAGAATGTACAAAAACATACCTGTACCGTTACTTCCTCCAGCAGCAAATAAGCCCCAAAATTTTGGTTTCTTCAACCCTCTACAAACCGCGTCAAGAACGACCATGGAGTATATTCGATAAGCGAGCGTAACAGAACCTACTACTATTAGTATTGCACCGATTATAATATAAACTTCCATAATACCTCCTAAAACCTTTTAATTATCCGATAAAAAAGGATTGACGTGCTAAGTAAACCCAACGAAACCATTAGTATTGTTAGTAACTTGTCGTCAATAATAAAACGGTTAAAAATCATAATTAGTATTAGTAGAAGTATATTTATCAGTATTGCAATAATTAGTTTTTTATTGCTTTTTACCGTACTAACACTTTCTTTTAAATGGCTCAGCATATTTTCATCTCCTTTTAACAACTCATCTAGGCTGATGTCATATAAATCACTTATTTCGATGATGCTTACAATATCCGGATATGATTTTTCATTTTCCCAGTTCGAAAGAGTTTGCCTAGAAATCCCAAGTTTTTCCGAAACATATTCTTGAGTAAGGCCTTTATTTTTTCTAGCTACCTTAAGTTTATTGCCAATTTCCATGTTACCTCCATTGAAAATAATAGACTAAGTCCCTTAAAAAATCTATCAAAATTCTTTTACATCTTGTTTTATTATGTAAAAAGTGTTTTACAATTACGGTTGCAATATGAATTATACTATTATTCGCTATTAACAAGAACAATATTTTTTATGGATGTACTGATCCCGAATTTTTTATAGAATCCGCTTTTAATTATAGAAACATAAAAACAGTAAATCTTTTTTGATTTACCACTTTCATGTCACTATTATATAGGTGTACCCACTTCAATTAGATTGCCATCAAGATCATAAAAGCGAATTACTCTTTTTCCACAACAATTGGCACTAATTTTATCCGCGTATTTAATCGAAGGATAAAGATGTTCCAGTTTTTCGACAAATCCTTCTATATTCCTTTCCTCGAAATATAGTTCAAAGGAATTGTTATACCAAATAGTCTCTTTTTTAAGAGAATGCTTCCATATCCTTTCATCTTGAAGCACTAGGCCCTCCGTTAGTATCACATTGCCTTCATTATCAAGAACCACCTCAAGACCAAACAATTCTTTATAAAATTGTTTTGATTTTTCGATATCCTTTACGACGATTAATACATTTTTTAATACCATAAACATATCCTTTTCTGATCCTACTTTTTCACCTTTTACCCCAACTGTCATTATAACATGATAAATCCTACTTTAGTATCCTCATTAATAATCTGTTTTTGGTTTGTATTTTGTCGCAAAAAAATGAAACCACATAGTTCACTATATGGCTTCTCCTCTCACTTTGACAAACATATTGTTATATCTAATGAGTAAATTATATATAATACGCGTTAAAATTAAAACACCCTCAAGTACATAAATCCTCTAATTTTTTGAACCTTATGGTTAAAATATACTATATATTTTGGTACCATTTCGTTAAAAAATGAATTTATCATTAAAGTAGTTTAATAGTTCGCTTATCTTAACTCTCTCTTGCTGCATACTGTCCCGATGCCTTATCGTTACGGAATCATCTTCTAGACTCTCGAAGTCATATGTCACGCAGTATGGTGTACCTATTTCATCCTGTCTTCTGTATCTTTTCCCTATACTCTGTCTATCGTCAAAATCTAAGTTGTAATGTTTTGACAACATTTTATATACTTCTTTAGCTTGCTCGTTTAGTTTCTTAGATAGCGGTAAAACTGCCATCCTAAAAGGGGCAAGCGCGTTGTGTAATCTTAGCACAACTCTTGTATCTCCACCTTCTAGTTCCTCTTCATCATATGCATTACATAAAAATGCGAGTGTCACTCTATCCGCTCCAAGGCTCGGCTCTATACAGTACGGTACATACTTAATATTCTTTTCTTGGTCAAAATAGTTCATATCTTCACCAGCGTGTTCCATATGTGCCTTTAAATCAAAGTCCGTTCTATCAGCTATTCCCCACAGTTCACCCCAACCGAATGGGAATAAAAACTCTATATCACTAGTGGCGTTTGAATAATGGCTTAACTCCTCTTGCTCATGGTCTCTTATCCTCATATTTTTATCGTCTATTCCAAGTTCCTTTAAGAAGCTCACACACTCGTTCTTCCAATAGTCAAACCACTCTAAGTCCGTACCCGGTTCACAGAAGAATTCAAGTTCCATTTGTTCAAATTCTCTAGTTCTAAAGGTAAAGTTACCCGGTGTAATTTCATTTCTAAAAGATTTACCGATTTGACCGATACCAAACGGAATCTTCTTTCTTGTCGTTCTTTGGACGTTTTTGAAGTTGACAAAAATACCCTGCGCTGTTTCCGGTCTTAAATATACTGTATTCTTAGCATCCTCTGTAACTCCTTGAAACGTCTTGAACATAAGATTAAACTGCCTAATATCTGTAAAGTCATGCGCTTCACAGGTTGGACATTTAATTTTCTTTTCTTCTATATATTTAGACATCTCATCGTTCGACCATGCATCGACAGGTTTTTCTAGTACTACATCATTGTCTTTTGCAAAGTCTTCTATAATTTGATCTGCTCTAAATCTTTCTTTACACTTCTTGCAGTCCATTAGCGGATCATTAAAGCCACCAATATGTCCACTTGCAACCCATGTTTTAGTATTCATCAAAATGGCGCAATCGACACCCACATTTAGCTCATTTTGCTTTATGAACCGATCCCACCAAGCCTTTTTTACATTGTTCTTTAACTCGACTCCTAGCGGTCCATAATCCCAGGTGTTCGCTAGGCCTCCATATATCTGAGAACCGGCAAAGACAAAGCCTCTATTCTTAGCTAGCGCTACTATTTTTTCCATTGTTTTTTCCATATTCTTCCTTCCTTATAACAAGTAATAATTATAATCTTTATATGAAATGCTTGTCAAGCAGTGCAACCGAATAATACGTACGTAAAGGCTATATTTCTATTTTGAAACAACCCTATAATTGTTGGCTTTTTGTAAAGATATTATTAGAAAAAACGTAACTATTCTAATTATAATTCGAAAATAAAAGCTTTTCAATAAGAGGGGCAAACAACCATTTCCGACTTGTTTTTCAAAAATGGGGTACTTTAAAACAAAATATTTCCTTCCTATGTACACATTCTCATCTACTTCATTTTTTCATTACAAATAAATTATTTTTTCGTGCCAGGTTCAAAAATGTTAAAACGCTACCTTTACAAATCTAATCGGCTTCCGATGCAAGTAGTTAGTTGTTTATCGCCGATTGAAAAACGAAATGCATTGTTATCAGCGGATTAATCCGCTGATAACAATACTAACATACGGGCACTTTTTATTTTAACTTTTTTGTCTTACATCATTTACAAATGTATAATTTTTTATATTTATGGACACTTTTTTTAAGATATTTTTCATTTTTAAGTAAAGAAAAAACAGTAACCCTTTTTGATTTACTGTTTCTCAATTTGCTATATCCCATTAAACAAACATGAATTTTCTCTATCTTTTATTTTAATTATGACTCTTAATAAATTCTTCCACATTCTCTTGTCTTATATCAATAAAATCATCCAAATTTCCACTACATGCTAATCTGATATACATAGGTGCTTCCTTTTTATCCTTTCCCCCTCCTATAAGGAGTTGATACTCATTATTTATTTCATATGCCAAAATATATAATCCTGATCCGACCTCTTTGCTCTCATATTTTTCAAAATCATCCCAAGATAAGTCATTCCCTTTCTGAGAAAGTTCAATAACTTTTTCAATAGATAGAACATTCTCATCCTCTTTCTTAGAGGTACATCCTGCTACTAATAATATAACTGAAAATATCAAAAACATTAAAATAATTTTTTTCATTACCTTCACCTCCATAATTTGAAATTTTTTCTACTTAACACTTTACAATATTATACCATTTCCCACTTAATTTTATAGTTCTTTCCACTACTAATAGCCTATCAGAGAGCTCTACCACTGTTTTTTCTGGCTTTTCACTCAAGATTTTTACTATTTCTATTAATCTTTCAGCTCTTGAAAGTTTTTTGTCAAGAATGTCAGTGACATTTTCAGCGGCATTGTCAGTGACATCCTTACTGACGTCTTTTACGACATCTTTTACGACATTATAGTTACGAAAAAACAAAGGATTTATATTTTACCTTCTAACGATACGACTATATTTCTCCTGTATATATTCTACGATATTTTTAGAAGCCATTAATACTATTTCTTCCTTCAACAGTGTTATGGCGAAGAAGTACACGATAATTCCAACAGCTGTTCCAATGAATAGGCCAAGTGTAGTTCCCATGCTGGTAACACTACCAAGCCCATATATGGCAACGCCCATTATTACTGCAGCTACCAGCGATTTAATCAGTGTAATAAGAAGTCTCTTTATCCCTTCTTTATCGTTTCTAAGGAATAGCGCTGCACTGATTATAGCTCCTACAAAGTAAGCGATAGCTGTACTGATAGGAATGGCTATAAATCCCGCGACCTTTACCACCGTGAAACTTATTATTACATTTAAACAAGTAACCACAATGGTAATCATAAGTGGCACTCTCCTATTCTGAAGCGAATAAAAGGCCTTGTTTAATACTTCTATAAAACCGAATGCGAGCATAAATGACGAATAAAAAGCGAATGCATTTGCAGTCATGATGGAATTTTCAACATCAAAACTACCTCTAACGAGCAGAACTCTAATAAAATTATCGCCTATAAGGATGAGCCCAATCGTCATCGGTATCAAAAATATAGAAATACTCCTTAATACTTTAACGACCGAATCATTAAGCCCTGCTCTATTTTCTTCAAGAAGTTTTGCGCTGAACTTTGGAAACATAACAGCACTTATACCGTATACGATAGTCGTTACGATGGCCTTGAAAACAATGTTCCCATAGTTGATAGCGGAAGCGCCACCATCACCGAATAAAAAAGCTCTTTGGTTGTCAATAAGTAAATTTATTTGGTGAGTTAGCGTAACAATGATAATCGGTATTAACGGTAAATAGTAGTCTCTTAGTTTAAAGTCACTCTTAGTGAGCTTAATAAAGCTTGCACCTTTCGAAAACACAACGATGAATTGCAAGGCCCAACCAAGTGTCGTCACTATAACAAGTCCTACGACAGTAGCTTCATCATTATAAAATATTAGATATAGGAAAAACAGTATGTTAAAAGGTATACTGCTAAATGCCGGTAGGATAAATAGTTCATTTCCTTGTAATACTGCGATAAAGAAATACGTCATTACTACAAATGAGATAGACGGAATAAGTATCTTGATTAGTTTTATTGCCAACTCAATTTTCAAAGCGTTGAAGTTATTGGCATATAGAGTAACTACCAAAGGGGAAATAAAATAATAAGCGATTGACACTCCTGCAATAAGCCCAATCATTGAGAGTAATATTTTAAAGAGAGGAGAATTATCATTATCTTTATTTTTTACGACTATTGGAATTAGATTTACAGCTACGGCACTACCGAGGCCTAAGAAAAGACCCGTCGTTAAAGTAATTGCCGTAAAATAAACGTCTGTTTCACTGTTCGCACCAAAAGTTGAGGCTATAAAAGTATGTCTACCAAGACCAAGCAGCCTTGATAACAACATAAGTAAGATTACTATTATAATGTAGTATATTGAAGAGTGTTTTTTATTCATTTAATATGTAAAAAATCTCCTTATTAACTCGAGCTTTCTTTTTCTGCTCATCAACTTTTTTAATTAGCTTATCGGTTCTTTTATCATAATTAGATAGGAGCTTATCGGTCTCTTCAATCATCTTCTTGTAATCAAGCTCCTTAATATCTATGTATTGTAACCCCAGACTCTTGCAGCCACTCTTAACCTTTTTGTCATAGGATAGTCCAATTGACAAGACGCCCTGAGCTGCACTATATATTACGCCATGAAATCTCATCGAGACTGAAAACTTAGTCCTTGCAAGAACTCTGTTCTTATAAACCATATCATCAATTTTGATGATTTTGGATTTATTCATCATAAGCGCTCTTACTTCATTGCTGGCTATTACATCATCCGGCGATTTTAAAGGAATAAACACTACTCTGTAGCCAAGGGTTTCAACGATAAAGTCACAGTACCTAGCTATCTCTAGCTTTATTTTATCAAAATTATGCCATCTTCTGACAATTATTGCTACTTCTTTTCTCTTACTATCAATTTTTGTATGGTCAAATAGAGTAAATACAGAATCAGCTGTAACGAATATCTCAGGTCCTTCTACACCTATTCTTTTAAGCAATTTAGCACTTTCTTTATCCCTCAAGGTAATATAGGAAGTCCTGCTAAGCACTTTTGCCGTAAGCTTTTGATTGATTTCCCTATTGATAGGTCCGATACCGTTTGAATAAAGGTAGATTTTCTTATCAAATCGATAAGCAATATACATTATTAACAAATAATAATAAAGGGATCTACTGCTCGTTTCGTCTTGCAGCAAGCTTCCTCCACCCATTACTAAAACATCTGTATGCTTCATTGCTTTGATTATCTTAGCGATGTTAAATCTGTCAATTACCTTGTTTACATCAAAGTTATACTCACTTTTGTTTTTTGTCAGTAGTATCAGTTTGTTGTCCGGATTTATATCCTTTATATCATTTATTACGGCATTAAGGAGTGAATCATCACCCGCATTTTTGTATCCGTAATATCCACATAGCATATACGTCTTATTAAGTTTTTTAAACTGCCCCTTAGTCATATCAGCCTCGCATTTTGTCCTGTAGAAGAGTGAAACCCTTCCTGTAAATGTTTTCCATTCTGTTAACCATATTATTTGAACTATAATTATATCTGTATATCTTGTAGCTTTTTTCGCCCATCCTAGTCCTCAACTTTTCATCAAGAAGAGTGAAGATTTTGAACGCAAAGTCCTTGTAATCATATGGTTTTATTAAATACCCATTGTCCTTATCGATAACTATCTGAGATAACCTATCCACGTTAAACGCAATGATGGGTTTTCTAGATGACATTGATTCGAGTAACATCAACGAAATAGCCTCTGATTTTGAAGTATTAACAGCTACATCTATCACGTTATAAAACTTCGCCAAGTCATCTACATATCTGACTCTATAAAAGTACTTTGAAAGGTTATTTTTTGCAATCTCCTCATCCAGTTTATTTTCCAAAGAACCTACACCAGCTGTGTAAAAGACAAACTGATTCGTCATCTTTAATAACACTTTTGCTATATCAATTAATATCAAAGGATTTTTTATGTCTTCCATTCTAGCTAAGTACCCTATTACAAGTTTATTCTTCCCACCTATCTGCTCTTTAAGCGAGTCTATCTCACTGGAGTCAAGACGTCTTATCTCGTCAGCTCCATTATCTACTTTTACTACTTTACTATGTTTTATCCCAATATGCAATAAGCTTTGGTAAACACCGTCACTAATTCCAATAATTTTATCCGTAAACATATTATGAATAGATGCTTTAATCTTCTTTTTTAAAAAAGAACTTGGCATTTTTTGTACAAAGTGAACGGAATTAACTATATAACACTTTTTATACATTCTACCCGCAACTTGAGCCGATAAACACTCATTCGCATGCACTATGTCAGGCTTTACTTTTTTCATTATCCTGAAAAGATTTATTACACCCTTAACAGAAAAAGATTTATCATCTATCCCCTCTATTTCTATGACTTTTACAAGTCTAATATTAGATAATCTATCTTTAAATACACTATTCGTAGGCATCGCCACGTAGAATCTAAAATCCGAGTTTATTCTCTTCGCAATAGTTTCTACGACAACACCCACGCCACTTATATCCGTATCCGTGATTACATGCAATAATCTCATTTATATTCCTCTTACGTCATTAAGCATCCATAATCAGTAAATCGAGTTAATACGGTAAGATATTTCATCACCGTTTACGTAGAGTACAAACGCCCTAAAAGTCTTTTGTAAATCTAGATTTTCACTGGAATTATACCAAAGACCGTTCAAATTTATATATCTAATGTTGTCATATTTTTTCAATGTAGTATCATATCCTCCCGCATAGATGTAAAATATGGTCTTATCATATTCTCTACTTAACGATGACATCGTATTATGGAAAATAGTCATTTCGTTCATGTATTCATTATCAATGCTGTCCACAATATCTACGTCAGATGTTACCACAATCGCTTTACTTTCAGAGCTTTTGATAGCGTACTCAAGATCGTTCAACTGACTGCTATCTGATGCTACGAAAGAACCTGAGCTACTCGCCAAATTGATAACCGTCACACCAGACTTCGTCATCGACTCAAATTTATTCTTTGAAATTAAACTGTCAATAGTTATTTTCTCTTCATTCACATCCGTTTGCCCCGCAAAAACGGACATTTCATATTCAGGAAGCATCTCATAAACCTTGTTTAGTACTATGTTGTCCAGTATCCTATTCCTTTTCGCAGTAGCTCCAAAAACCAGCATTTTCTTAGCGTCCAAGTTTTCCTCCACAGCGTATAGCTCATCAAGAATTGGCGTTTCTAATAAATCTACCACTTGATCCATTACATCTACATAAACTGTATCAGATATTCCGTTATAGCTTCCAGTAATCTCATATATGCCTGTTTCAGCCGGTGTAAACTCGTTACCATTTATAGTGGCACTTTTATTGGAAGAGTAGCTTATATTACTGCTTTCAATATCATATATGTTACCGTTTGAATCTTTCATGCCGGCATAAAGACTGTATGTCTTGCCTACCATCATCTTTTTTGCGGCCTTTATTTTGAGAGTAAAATCATTGGTAGGTTCTCTGTTTATTACTACCCCTAGTCCATTGACTATTTTTCGCTCTCCACCACCAGAAGTCTTGTTCACTACGGTATAATCATTGGTAAAAATATCCTTTTTTACTAATGTCGTAGAGCCTCCACCATCAAAGCTCATGGCGTCAGTTGCACCGAGTTCATACATTATGGCAGCTACTTCTTCAAGGTTTGCCCCTTTTGAATCTCCTCTACCGTCAATTGTTAGAAATATTATTTTATTATCTTTTTTATTGATACCTACTGCACTTCTAGGATGTGTATCTTCTGGATCTATTCGTAGACCTTCGGACACGAAACTAGAATCTTTTAGTAAAAGCCCTCCACCTGAAAGAGCTAGATCTATAGCATTTTTGTCAATCTCTCTCACTGCGTTGAGACTAATATTTCCATCGTATAATAAGAAATTTGTATGCTGTGATAACGTGTCTTTTTTAATAGCTATAATGTATTGATTATCCATTATATCTATATCCGTAGTCACTTCCCCCTTTAGTAGTCCATCTTCTAGTAGGTAGAGAGCCACATCTCCTAACTTTCTTATTTCCCCAGTATTCTTATATCCAGTGTTATTATATAGGACAGGTAGATCAGAAACCACGGATTCATTGATACCACTTAACCTTAAGAGGCTTCCACTATCTGTCTGCAAGGAAAGACTTACTGAAAGGTAATCAAAGAAATAATTTCCTCCCGATAAAATAAAGTTCGCATACTTATCCTCTGAAAAATTATTGTAATCCCTTACATAGTTAATTTTATTATCTTCTACTATTAATCCCAGCGGGTCCGCATGAGAATTACCCATAGAAAAGAACGAAGCATTAATAGAACCTATTACACTAGGATTACTCGCCGTTAATTGGGTTAATGAATTCGTTTTCCTAAATTCGTTTTTATCGCGTATTATCTCAAAAGTAATCGTAGGGTCATTCGCATCTATGACCATGGCATCATAACTAACAAAACCATGTTCTGTAAGGGTTTTTCCGCTTATGAGCGAGATGCCTCTAGCAAGTTCTTCTTCTGTTGTACTCTGATACAAGTTACTAGCAAAGCTGTTTACACCAAAAAACAACAATAATAGTGCGCTAACTAATGTGATTTTTAACCTTTTCATCTTACTCTCCATAATTATGAGTGAACTACTTATTCCATTATACTCTATTTTAAAAAGGAATTACAGAGCATAACAATAATTTAACAATTTGAGATATTACTCGGTCTTTTGTATCAGTTTTTTAGTAACTATTATCGCCATTATGGTTATAAGGACGCCTTTAAACATGCTGCTAATCGATATTGACCACCATATACCGTTAAGTGCAAGGACAGTATATTTTGAAAGGTAATAGGCAAAAGGTATTCTAGCTAGATTAAGCAAAATGCTATTCACCGCTGGATAAGTAGACTTCGAAAGTCCATTGAATCCACCCGCCAAAGTTATCTCCACACACATGAATACTTGAGAAATACTAAGTATATGAAGATATTCTGTCCCCATAGCAAGTAAGACATCTCCACTTAGAAATATCCCGTATATCTGCTTTGCAAATACATACAGCAAAATAGAAGTAAGCAGGCCGTAAGATGACATGATAGTAAATGCTCTTTTAAAGCTCTCTCTAACTCTCTCATATTTTAGGGCACCATAGTTTTGCCCTACCATTCCACTAAGCGCAACACCAAAACCATTTGCCGTAGTATAAGTTACCGCCTCAACTTGTGTACCTATTCGTTGAACCGCAAGTGCATTTGTCCCAAAAGTTGCTATCATTCGTCCAAGCACCATAGATATTACGGTGAATAATCCACTTTGCACTGCAACTGGAGTAGATATTCTTAGCATTGTAATAATATCATTCATCGCTATTTTAGGTTTTAGTTTAAAATCAGAATATGGTGCTATCTTATACAGTGCTACACCTAATAGTATCGTTACAGCTACCTTCGATATTGTCGTTGCTATAGCCGCACCTATAACGCCCATATTAAAATAATTTATTAATAGTGGATCCAGTATCATATTAAGGATAAGTCCTATGGAATTTAATTTAAAAGGAAGCTTTGAATTGCCAGAAGCATTGTAAACCGCACTTAGCACCTGATTAATCAGTGCAAATGGCATGCTAACTGATACATATAAAAGATAGGATTTAGAATAGTCACTAACTACCTTATCCGCAATATTAAAAAAGTCTATTAGTGGCCCTCTAAATAATGCCAACCCCAAAAAATAAAACACCCCAAAAAAGAGGGCTAATAATAACGAATTAAAAAAATAAGTATTAGCACCTTTTACGTCTTTTGCCCCAAGTGACTGAGCCACCTTTACTTCTGCCCCAACTTTTGTAAGGGTTACAAATGCGTACCCAAGCCACATATAGTAACCGGCTGTACCAACGCTCGCTACACCTACGCTTCCTAACCTAGCAACCCAGAATATATCCGTAAGGCTATAAGCCATTTCCAGAAAGGAAGTTCCCATTATCGGTATCGCTAAGAATATTAAGTTTTTAGTAATGTTTCCTTTGGTTAAATTCTTTGCCATATCTCACCTGCTTGTAGTGTAGTTACAAAATAAATGGATGTCAATACACTTTGTATTATATTACAAAAAAATAAACAAATTTTTAATGTTAATTTATACATTTATTACATTGACTTATTCTATATATAGTATTATGATATTCTCTGTAGCACAATATATGGAGAAAAATCATGAGTATCAATATCAAAAAAAGAAACAACACAGTAGTAGAATTTGACAAAAATAAAATTATTCTCGCTATAAGCAAGGCGTTTAAAAGTGTCAATAAACAGCCTAATATGCAAGAATTAACAGATATAGCTGAAAAGATAGCAAAAGACGCTAGTGATAGCGAGGCAAGAGGTGTCCTTTTAACCGTCGAAGACATTCAGGACCTAGTCGAAGTAACTCTTATCGACCACTCCCATCATCAAGTCCTTAAAAGTTATATATTATATAGAAACAGACATCAACACATGAGGCATATCATGGGCAACTATGAAAAACTCGGTTTTGATGAAGAGATTCTTGAAGCATTACGATCTATTCAAGATGAATATGATGATTCTGAATACAGCTTGGAGCATTTGTACCACAAGGTACTGTCCTTCCATAAAGCGGGGATGGATGAAAAAGCAAAACTAAGAGTCTTAATAAAAGCGACCCTTGAACTAACTTCTAAGGAATCACCAAAGTGGGTATATATTTCTTCTAAGTTCTTGAACATTTCCCTTAAAAGAGACATCACTGTGACAAACTCACACCTAGAAGACAAATCTTTTTATGGGGTATTAAAATACTATACCGATTTAAATATCTATGGTGCATATATTCTCGAAAACTATACAAAAGAAGAAATCGATACAGCGGAAACTTTCATTGATGATAGCAGAGATGATCTTCTTACATATAGCGCTCTTAATCTCCTAATAAAAAGGTATATGGCAAGAACGTTCGACGGAAAGCCTGTTGAGACTGCCGGTCAGATGTTCCTCCGAATAGCACTCCATCTTGCGATACCTGAAACAAATAATAGACTGGCTTTCGTTAAAGACCTATACGACATACTTAGCAGCCTTAAGGTAACAATGGCTACTCCTACCATGTCAAATTCCGGAAAACCGTATCATCAGCTTTCAAGTTGTTTCATCGACACTGTAGGCGATTCTCTGAATGGAATATACAAGTCGATTGATAACTTTGCAAAAGTTTCAAAATCTGGCGGAGGAATGGGTCTTTACTTTGGTAAGGTAAGAGCAAATGGTTCCGATATACGTGGCTTTAAAGGAGTTGCCGGCGGCGTTATAAGGTGGATTAAGCTTGCTAATGATACCGCGGTTGCCGTAGATCAACTAGGCGTTAGACAAGGCTCAGTTGCCGTATATCTTGACGCTTGGCACAAAGATATCCCTGAATTCTTACAACTAAAAACGAATAACGGAGATGACAGAAGTAAAGCACATGATGTATTTCCTGCAATATGCTATCCTGACCTATTCTGGAGACTTGTCGAAAAGAATATGAACAGCGTATGGTATATGATGTGCCCACATGAAATATATAAAGTGAAAGGTTATCACTTAGAAGACTTTTACGGTAAAGAATGGGAAGACAAATATTACGAATGTGTATACGACAAGAGGATCGACAAAAGAGAAATAGTTATAAAGGATTTAGTTCGACTTATTATCAAGTCGATGGTCGAAACTGGTACGCCTTTCACATTTAATAGAGACACTGTAAACGAGACCAATCCGAATAAACACATGGGCGTTATCTACTCTTCAAATCTTTGTACGGAAATAATGCAGAACATGTCTGAAATCAAAGATATACGTCAAGAGATTGTCGAAATCGACGGAGAAACGGTAGTAGTCGAAAAAAGTACTCCTGGCGACTTCGTAGTTTGCAATTTAGCCTCTCTTGTACTCGGTAATATAAATACAGAAGATGACGAAGAACTCGCTAAGGTAATCCATACTGTAACTAGAGCTCTTGATAATGTAATCGACCTTAACTTCTATCCTGTTAAATACGCCTACGTAACGAATAAGACATATAGAGCAATAGGTCTTGGAGCAAGTGGATATCACCACCTATTAGCAAAACACAATATCTCGTGGGAAAGCGAAGAGCATATGGCGTTTGCCGATGAGCTCTTCGAAAGAATTAATTATCACATAATAAGCGCAAGCAATAACCTAGCAGTAGAAAAAGGCACTTATGAGCACTTTGATGGATCAGAATGGCAGTCTGGAGAATATTTTAAAAGAAGAGATTACACTGGCGAAAAATGGGATAAGCTTAGAAAAAGCGTTACGCAAAATGGCCTTAGAAATGGTTACCTGCTCGCTGTAGCTCCGACAGGTTCTACTTCTATCATCGCAGGGACTACTGCAGGAATAGACCCTATAATGAATAGATATTTCCTTGAAGAGAAAAAAGGAGACATCGTACCAAGAGTTGCCCCAGACCTAAACGCTGATAACTTCTGGATATACAAGAGTGCTCACAACATCGATCAACTCTACTCTATTAAAGCTTGTGGGGTAAGACAAAGACATATCGATCAGTCTCAATCATTTAACCTCTACGTTACGACGGATCACTCCATGAGAGATATACTTAATATGCTATTAGAAGCGTATAGAAACAAAGTAAAAACCATTTATTATATTAGGAGCAAATCGCTTGAAGTCGAAGAATGCGATTCATGTTCAGCTTAGGAGGATATATGAAAATTAAAAAGAAACAACTTTTCAATGAAAAAGGTGATATAGAACTAAATAAACGACGAATGATTAATGGTAATACTACCAATCTTAATGACTTCAATAACATAAAATATAGCTGGGTATCCGACTGGTATCGTCAAGCGATGAATAACTTTTGGATTCCAGAGGAAATAAATTTAGGACAAGATATTAAAGACTATAAATTACTAGATAAAGATGAAAAAACTGCTTATGACAAAATTCTTTCATTTTTAATATTCCTAGACTCCATCCAGACCGCTAACCTGCCAACCGTTGGTGACTATATTACAGCTAATGAAGTAAATTTATGTCTCACAATACAGGCGTTTCAAGAAGCAGTTCACTCACAAAGCTACGGATACATACTAGACACCATATGTTCTCCTGAAGAAAGAGATGATATATTATATCAGTGGCGAGATGATGAGCTACTACTTAAGAGGAATAAGTTTATCGGGGATCAGTATAATGCATTCTACAATGAAGAAGGCCTTGATAACTTTATGCAAACACTAATCGCAAACTATATACTAGAAGGTATTTACTTCTACTCCGGTTTTATGTTCTTCTACAATCTCGGTAGAAACGGCAAAATGTTAGGTACCGTTCAAGAAATTAGATACATAAACCGAGATGAAAATACTCACCTATGGTTATTTAGACAGATAATCCTTGAGCTACAAAAAGAACAACCCGAACTGTTTACAGAAGAATTAGTTGAAAAATACAAGAATATGCTCCGTAAAGGTGTAGAACATGAAATAGAATGGGGACAATACGTAATAGGCGAAAAGATTATCGGATTAACAATGGAAAATGTAGAAGACTACATCAAGTATCTTGGTAACAGAAGATGTAAAGACCTTGGGTTCGGCAGACTATATGACGGCTACGACAACGAACCTAATAATATGAAGTGGGTAAGCGAATACTCGGACCCTAACCTAATCAAAACAGACTTTTTCGAAGCAAAATCGACTGCCTACGCAAAAGCTGGTGCAATCGTAGACGATTTGTAAACCATACAGATAAATCAACAGTCACCTATTCATGAAATGGATAGGTGATTGTTTACGCTAAAAATTAAAAGTTTCGTAACATATTTGTTATGCATTATATGAGTTATAATGGTATAATTGTACTATATATGAAAGTGTGAGGTTTAATATGCAAAATACTAAAGAAAATCGTTTTTTTCAACTTCTTGACTACTTTAAGATAACGTTTAAAATGTTCTGGTCCAGAAAAAAAATATATTTGCCAATAATAGTTTATCATGCAATAATGTTTGTTTTCCTTGCCGCTTTTTTGCTATCTATGATAAAACCATTCATTGAAGTTATAAACATGGCTAATAATGCAGGGGATTTCCTTACCGTAATAAAGCCATTTATTGGTTTACCATTACTTACGGCTTTTCCTCTATTCTTGCTAGCTTTACTTGGACCTACTCTACTTGATGCGATTCTATATACTATCTACAGGAGTTATCTCGGAGATTCTATCACATCCCCTAAAAAAAATATTGTAAGAGTATTTTTAGAATTCCTGCTAGCTAATATCATCATATTATTATTCTGGATTTTAGCTTTCATACCTTATATGATAGTAGGAACTTTAACGCTATTGATAGGTTTTTCACTGATTCCATTTTTAGTAAATGTACTACTCTTATTCTACAAATCAGTATATATAACTACCGATAAAAACATTTTACAGAGTATGAAGGAAAGCATTAACTTTGCTTACGAGAATATTGTTATAGCTTTGTTGTTACAAATATCCATGATGTTATTTAGCCTTAACTACTTGAGCGGCAGCGCTGGTGCAAGAATGAACGGTAACTTAAATAGTCTTCCTGATATGGCCAATAAGATAAGCCCACCGGGGTCTATGTCCGTCGATAATGGATTTGTTATTCTAGTAGCAATTATAGTGTTAATAATACTACTAGTTGCTTCCATAGCAGCGATAATAAAACATATATTATTATCGTACTTTCAGTTTACAGCAACCTATATATACAATGATATAAAAGACAAAAATGTCAAAGAAGAAACAGCAACCTATAAATCATATGAGAACTTATTCACAACGGAGGTAAATAATGAAGTGGTTTGATACTTTGATAGAAAATATAAAAAAATCCTATAATATTATTGAGGAAAATCCAAAAGTTCTAATTGCACCTATCCTTGTTAACCTAGTTAAGGGTCTTATAGGCATAATCGTGGGAGTAATTTTTATTCTTCCTATCGGTTTCCTAGTTCCCCTAATGATAATTGCTTTACAAGATGCGCTATCCGCAAAAGTTTCTGCTCTTATAGCTGTTGTGATGTCAATATTCTTGGGATTAATTGTGGCACTTTTAGTTGCAATACTATTTACATGCTTCCAAATAGCGATGGCAAGCGTAAGCGTAAGTGCAGTCAATAGGGAGAAAATAACATTCGGAACCATTTGGAGGGATATTACAAAGCATTTTTTCAATGTTTTATTCAGCAGTATTGTAATTGGACTATTGCTTGCTATCATTAACCTATTGCTATTTACTGTTGGATTGATTGTAATAATTCCACTAACTATTTTAACTGGTGGATTATTACCAGTAATCTACGCGGCAGTATTCGCAGCAATGACTTCATTCTGGACGCTATTTGTCGTAAAATACAATATTTCGGGACTAAAGGCACTGAAGAAAAATGTTAACCTTGGAAAGGGAAAAATATTTGGTCTTTCTCTTCTCCTATTTGCCGTATCAGCTTCCGGTTCAGTGATAATGTCAATCATAGGAGTAGTTTCAGTACCAGTAGTAATGATAATAGGCATTATCCTCTCCTTCTTCATGAATATCCTGGTTCTACTGCTTGAGGAAGATAATGTACCAAAACTTGAAAATAAGGAGCAATATGTAGCACCTACAACAAACCCTCCGGCTTCAGCACCACCAGTTAGTGCACCGGTAGAACCTGTAGATACAACACCAGCTCCTGCTGTAAACGTGCAACCTACGCCACCACCTGCGAAGGAGCAACCAAAAGCGCAACCTTCAAAAGCAAGTGAAAAAGAAGAATCCGGTAAAGAGCCCTCTGAAGAAGTAGTAGAAAAACCACAACCGGCTCCAAAGAAAACCAGAACTACTGCAAAAAAGACGACCAAAACTACCACCAAAAAAACGACGCCAAAAAGAACTAAATCCACAAAGAAAAAGGCGGAAAAACCGGCTGAAGAAAAAACAGAACCTAAATAATTAGAATAGATTTATAAAGTAAAAGACTAGCATTTCGCTAGTCTTTTTTGAAGTATTACTGAAAATTAGCTAACTTGTTAGGTGATAGTAACTCTTAATTAAGACCGTGATAAATCGATGAGAATTTGATGAAGAACGACTGAACCCCAAAGGAACAGTACTAGGGCGTACGGACCTTTGGGGTGAGTGGAGTTCTGAGTTAAATTATCGCGACTTAGCACGGTCGCATAACTCTCTCTACCTATTCGTCATCCAACACCTCATCATAAAACTCACTAAAATCATACCACTCCTCTTTACCGACTCTCTTCATCGCCGACCTAGGATGCCTATTAAATAGTCCTGTTATGAAATACGGTGGTGAGTATCCCCACTTGACGCCTTCTTCTTCAAGCTTTCTTATACCACTTTCCATCACCCGAAGTATTGGCCTCAAATGATATTTTGGATTCTTTAAAAAGCCTAATAACAGTTCTGTTGGGCAGTTCCCTGCAGCTCTACCAAGACTTGAAATAGTAGTGTCTAGATAACTAACTCCAATTGTCAGCGCCTCTATTGTATTTGCAAATCCTAATTGTTGATTATTATGGCAATGTATTCCTATGGTTTTATCATATTTCTTACCGATCTCGAGGTATATTCTAGCCATGGCTCTTATCTCCTCGGTATAATAATGTCCAAAACTATCAACTAAGTAAATAATATCAACATTTGTCTTACCCATCAGTTCAAGAGCTTCTAATAGTTCTCTTTCACTAACGTGAGATACAGCCATGATATTTACCGAGGTCTCATATCCTTTTGCGTGAAATTCTTCTATCATCTCTATTGCAGCAGGAAGCTGATGTATATAACATGCTGTCCTTATCATATCGATTACAGAGTCTTTTCTATCGAGTATTTTATCCATATCTGTTCTTCCGACATCTGCCATTACGGATATTTTAAGATCGGTATTATTTTCTCCTACTATCTTTCTGATGTCTTCTTCATCGCAAAATTTCCACGCACCATAATCCTTCTCGTCAAATAGCTTCCTTGAGGCTTTATACCCGAACTCCATATAGTCTACTCCAGCTTCCACTAGTGAGTGATAGACGCTTTTTACAAACGCATCGTCAAACTTAAAGTTATTCATGAGTCCGCCGTCTCTAATCGTACAATCTAGAACTTTTATATCTTCCCTATAGGTAAGCAAACTACCAATCTTGTTAATTTGTTCTAACATGGTTTCTCCTTATTTCAGCACATTGTAAATAATCTGCGCAAGATGTGCCCTGGTAGCTGTATCCCTAGGGGAAAGCTCATTATTACTTCCCTTTACTATGCCGGCTTGAACCAAATATGTTATGGCTTCTTTTGCCCAGTCGGATATCTCATCATTATCAGTGAAATTATCTAGACTAATTTCCTCTTCAAAGGTATTCGTTTTTTCAAGATACTTTAAGGTGTTGTATAAAAGGGTAAACATTTCCTGTCTAGTCACTGATTTTTTAGGGGCATATTTATTATCGCCTACACCCTTTGATATCCCTAATTGTTTTGCAGCCGCAAGATATCCTGTATAGTATGTATCCCCTGCATCATCAAAATTATCTCCATCTCTTTCTTCTATATCATAAGCTCTCAGCAGCATAACGATAAAATCGGCTCTTGTAACATTCCCTTTCGGATTGTATTTATTATTTCCTACTCCCTGAGTAATGCCTTTTTTATATAGAAAGTCTACAGCGTCAAAATACCAATCACTTGTATTCACATCACCAAAAGGACTCTGAGGTTTCACTTCTACAGGAGGTTTTTCTTCTTTTGGTAAGACAGTTCCAGTCGCTGAGAATTCGACCATTTTAGGAATTGGTGACGATTCAAAATATGTATTTCCTAACTGTCCGAGGTCGTTAGCACCAAAACCGTACATATTCCCTTTATCATCCTTTATCATCGAGTGAATATCTCCCGCACTCACCTCTACGATTCCTGATACATTAATAGGCGTTGGAAAATTCTTTATAGTATAATCACCTTTTCCTAATTGTCCTCTGTTATTTTGACCACATGTATAAACTTTACCATCTCCTAGTAAGAATAAGGAATGAGATTTCCCCGCTGATACTGATACTACATTATCAACCAAACATTTCGTCGGCGTATTCTTATTGGTATTATTTCCTATGCCAAGCTGGCCAAAGTTATTATTCCCAACACCATAGCACTCACCATTACTTAATACAAAAAGACTAAATCCGTTACCTCCACTAATATCAACTACTTCATTGATGTT
>PDWI01003180.1_pt1 | contig 23541 bp, 25 predicted proteins | sample 1430891 | NCBI WGS metagenome assembly PDWI01 (sample SAMN01162508, study PRJNA174530) | Oral metagenome, whole genome shotgun sequencing project. | biome: Marine environment; feature: Marine mammal; material: Swab sample of the gingival sulcus; isolation source: swab sample of gingival sulcus... | reverse complement strand
GTACCTATTATAGTATTTATAACTCCTACAATTATAAATATAAAAGTCTTTTTATCAATAAACTTTATTTTTTTCAAAGCATCTCCTATTAACCAATTAACTCATCCCTAAAATATTATAACATAAAAATAAAACCATAGTATAACCTATGATTTTAATATATACGATTGTAACTATTTAGCAGAATATTTTTCCTCCCAAATATGTTCCCATTTACCTGCTTCTAAATCGACAGATTCAAGCATATCTTCTTCAGATACATGTTCTATTAAATATTCTATTCTTTTTTTCTTTAATTCTAATAATTCCTTTTGCACTTTTATAGCTTTCTTTTGGTCAAAATCTTCTTCATTTACAACACTAGATATAACTTGTAATGGTAAGCCTATTTCTCTAAGAATTGTAATTATTTTTAATTGCACAATATCTGAATCAGAATAATATATATATCCATTTTCTAAAATATCACTCGGTCTTAAAATACCTGCTTCATTGTAATAATGAAGAGTTGCCTCATTAACATTTACTATTTTTGACACTTCGCTAGCTGACTTCATATATACCTCCAAATTTTATTATAACTTCCTATATTTTTCTATAAGATACGAACTAGTTATTATCTTTACGCCTCATTAATATTATATATTAAACTATTTTACATTACAATTAAATGAGCAAAAAAACCACTTATGACAACTTTTATCATATTTAAGGTGCAATATTGAATTATCTTCAAACAAAAAATATTGCCCACTCTTATCTACAGGCATAGGGATACTTAGTATATTTCTAATTAAAGCATTTAAAAAATTACCATGAGAAACTATAAGATATTTCCCCTCATCTTCTTCTAATATTCTTGATAAAGCCATACCTGCTCTTGCGTGCAATAAAACTAAATTTTCTCCAGTATTACTTGGAGGAAACATAAATGGTGATACAAAATTAGGCAATGGATATTTTTCTTTCATTTCATCTATTAATTCTCCAGCTAATAAACCATTATCTTTCTCCATAAGTAAAGGCTCTAATTCCAAATTTGTACACTGAAGATTATTTATTATTTCAGCTGTTTCTTTTGCTCTTATTAACGGAGAAGAAATTATCTTATCAAAATTTATATCATTCTTAATGAAATATTCAGCAGTTTTTTTTGCCTGCTCTTTACCTTTTAGAGTAAGCGGAGAATCATACCTGCCTTCACACCTATTTTCATCATCAGTTAAAGACCTTCCATGTCTTAATAAATATATATCATACATACTATCATAACGCTTTCTTCCTACATTCCACATAACATATATTAAAACTATCTTTTATTGTTTCTCTTCTCATAATTGAAAATCCATTATCTTCTAAAAATTTTATAAATTCCTCGCTATTCCACCATGAATGTATTGGGAATTTCTTAAACTTCATCATAAATTGCTCAAACCTTCCAAAAAGTGTTTTTTCCTTCCACATAAAAGTTGGAGCTATGAATATTCCATCATCTTTTATAACTCTTTTTATTTCAATTAACGCTTCCTCTGGTTTATCAATTATATGAAGTACATTAGATATAATAACTGCATCAAATTCTTTCTCACTAAATTCTAATTTCCTTAAATTGCAAATATAATAAGAAATATTTGTTTGATTAGTTAATTCTTTAGCTTTTTTTATCATCTCTTCTGAATAATCTATTGCATGAACTTCTTTTACACTACTTGAAATCTCTCTTGCAATAATTCCAGTTGCAGTACCTAATTCAAGAACACTCATATCTTTATTTAAGTTCTCTTTCATTAATTCATACATCTTTTTATATGATTTTGTTTTGCTAAACATTTTATTGTAAACTTTCGAGAGTTTGCCCCAAAATTTAACTTCATCTTTCATTTCATTAACCTTTCATTCAATCCATGAAATAATATCTTCTTTAGATTTTCTTTTTTTATCTCTTGTTTTTATATCGCTATCTGGATACCCTAAAGCCAATATTATTCTTATTCTCTTATCACAGTTTATAATTTCTTGAACCTTCTTTTCGTCAAATAGTCCTAATATACAACATCCCACTCCCTCACTTTGAGCAACTAAATCCATATATGAGCACGCTATACCAATATCAACAAGTGGTAAATCTTGATCCATAGTTTTCTTAAATATTTCCATAGCTTTCGAGGATTTTTCTTGAGCAATTACAATAAATGCAGTCGCACTCTCAATAAACTTATTAATTCCTAATTTTCTTGCTTTTGCTATTTCTCTTTTCTTATCGTCAGTTATAATATAAAAATGGTATGGTTGCTCATTATGAGCGCTAGGAGCTAGTCTTCCAGCTTCCACTATTTTCTCAAGCACTTCTCTACTTATTAGTTTATCACTATATTTTCTACAACTATAACGGTCATTTATTGTTTTTAACATTCTTTATCCTCTTGTTAATTTTACTATTATATCTTTATATTCAGGATATTTTTCTAAAAGATATTTCCTATCAAAAAGCTCAAAGTCATCAAAATCAAATCCATAACTAACAGCACATGAAACTAACGAAAAACTTTTTTCATTATATGAACCAAAAATACTTCCTGCAGGGACTATTACATATGGTTTTTGACCACCTTTTAAATCAAGTCCTAATTTTTCAAAATATAATTTGCCAAACTTATCAATTACCACAATTGTTAATGGCTCTCCATCATGAAAATACCAGTGCTCATCTGACTTCAATCTATGAAAATTAGAAACATTTCCCTCATCAATAAGAAAATATATACTAGTCATTAATGATCTCTTTCCATCAAAACTAACATCTAATTCCTTATCGCTTATTAAATGTTTGGATATGTATGTTTCTTTATAATATCCACCTTCTGGATGTTCCTTTAAATCAAATTTTTTTATATAATCCTCTTTTTTATTCTTCATATCTTTCTTCTCTTACACTATGTTATCGTTAATATCTCTGATTTAAGTTTTTATACTATCATTATAACAAAAAACCTTAAAATATTAATTAAGGTTTTTTCATTTTCATTCATATATTATTTATTCACTTAATTTATGAACTAATACTCCTGATCTTAATTTTGGTTCAAACCAAGTAGATTTTGGTGGCATAACAACTCCTGCATCTGCTATTGATAACAAATCATCCATAGTTGTAGGATACATAGAAAAAGCAACTTTCATATCTGTATTTACTCTTCTTTCTAATTCTTTAAGTCCTCTTATTCCACCGACAAAATCAATTCTTTTATTTGTTCTCGGATCATCAATGTTAAGTATTGGACTTAATAAATTATCTTGTAATATTGAAACATCTAACCTTTTTACAGGGTCATTTTCATCTACACTGCCCTTAAAAGCAAGCTCATACCACTCATTATCCAAAAACATTCCAAAATGTCTTTTTTTCATGGGCTTATAAACATCATTAACTTTATTCACTAAAAAATTATTTGAAATTAGTTTTAAAAATTCTTCCTTTGTATGAGAATTTAAATCCTTTACAACTCTATTATAATCCATTATAAATAAATCTTCATCAGGGAAAATTACTGACATAAAGAAATTAAATTCTTCTTCTCCTTTATAATCAGGAAACTCTTTTCTTCTCTTTTTACCAACTGCCACACTTGATGCTGACCTATGATGACCATCCGCAATATATAAATAATTCACATTTTTAAATAGCATCTCTAATTCTTCAATTACTTTTTCGTCATCAATAACCCATAATATATGAGTTATATCATCTTCACTCTTGAAATCATAAGTTGGCATATGAAATTTAATCCATTCATTTACAATATGATTTATATTTTCATTCTTTCTATATGTTAAAAATATAGGTGCTGTATTTGCATCACAATAATCAAAATTATTTATTCTATCTTGTTCCTTTTCTGGTCTAGTAAACTCATGCTTTTTTATTACTTCGTTCATATAGTCATCTATAGAAGTGCAGCCAACTATACCAGTTTGAACTCTCCCATTCATAATTTGTCTATAAATATATAAACATGGTTTTTCATCTTGTATAAGAATATTTTGTTCCATAAATTTATCAAGATTTTTTCTTGCCATTTTATACACTTCTTCATCGTGAATGTCAACGCTATCATCTACATCTACCTCTGGTCTTACAACATGTAAAAAAGAAATATCATTCCCTTTTACCATCTCTTTTGCCTCTTTCCTATTCATAACATCATAAGGTAAAGATGCAACTTTATCAACTAAATCATTTTTAGGTCTAAGCCCCTTAAAACTTTTTACAATAGCCATAAATCCTCCTATTTGAATTCTTCTAATATAACACTTATCGTTTCAATACCTATTCTTTTTTGTGCCTCTTTTGTAGAAGCACCAATATGAGGAGTAACAGAAACTCTTTCGTGATTAATTAATTCTAAATTTTTAGTTGGTTCTTCTTCGAAAACATCTATAGCTGCTCCTGCTAATTTATTAGAATTTAAAGCGTCTAATAAGTCTTTTTCGCAAACTACACCGCCTCTAGCGCAATTTATTAAATATACTCCATCTTTCATCATATCAAACTCTTCTTTTTTTATAGTTGCTCCAACACTCTTATCAAATGGAATATGAAGTGATATATAATCAGATTCCTTTAATATATCATCAAATTTTTTATAAGTAGCTAATTCATCAGATTTATCTACAAACTTATCGTAAAATATAACTTCCATACCGAGCGCATTGGCTTTTTTAGCAACTTCTTTTGCTATTCTTCCATAGCCAATAAGACCTAATTTCTTATTTGCTATTTCAGTTCCTTTATACTGTTTTTTATTCCATTCATTATTTCTCATGGTAAAATTTGATATACCAATAAATCTAGATAATGAAAACATATGTCCTATTGTAAGCTCTGCAACAGATGCAGATGACGCATTTGGAGTATTTCTAACTTTTATCCCACATTTTTTCGCATATTCTACATCTATATTATCAACTCCTACTCCGGCTCTGATAATAAGTTTAAGTTTTGAATCTTTAACTTCATCAATAAGTTCTTTTCTTATTTTTGTAGCAGACCTTATTACTATACAATCAAATTCTTTTAATTTTACTTTAAGTTCATCTATAGAATATGAATCTAAACATACGCTATGTCCTAATTTTTCTAATTCTTTTACAGCAGAACTATCCATGCCATCATTTGCGAGTATTTTTAGCATTTTACCTCCAATCCAAGAATCTCTTCTATTGTTCTTAATAAATCATTTACTTCTTCCATAGTTGTATCAGCCATATGAGCTATTCTAAAAGTCTTTTCTTTTAAATCACCATAGCCATTAGAAATCATATATCCTTTTTTTGCAAGCTCTTGATTTAATTCTTTTACCGAAATATCTCTAGTATTTTTTATAGTTGTTAATGTGTTAGATAGATATTTTTCATCTGCAAATATATCAAAATATTTTTTCGCCCAAGCTCTAACAACTTCAGCTTGTTCTAAATGTTTATTAAATCTATTTTCCAAACCCTTCTTAAATATCTCATCTAATTGATAATCAAGTGCAAACATATGCGGAATTGAAGGTGTAGATGGATATTGATAATCTTTTTTTATAATCGTGTCATATAAATTAACTAAATCAAAATAAAAACCTCTATTTTCAACTGTTCTTGCTCTTTCTAAAGCCTTTTTTGAAAAAGAACAAAGTGAAAGCCCTGGAGGAAGTCCCAAACATTTTTGTGTAGATGATATGCAAATATCAACTCCCCATTTATCAACTTCTATCTTTGCTCCACCTAAAGAAGAAACTGTATCTAAACAAAAAACAACCTCTGGATATTTCTTTACAACCTCTGAAATTTCTTCTAATGGATTCATAACTCCAGTAGAAGTTTCATTATGCGTAATTGTAATCAAATCATATTTACCTGTTTTAAGCGCATCTTCTACCATTTTTGGAGTTGTTGGATTACCCCACTCCGATTCAAATTTATCAGCTGCAACATTATTACTTGTTGCCATTTTATACCATCTATTACCAAATGCTCCTATAGAAAATACTGCTGCTCTTTTTTTAGTACATGATCTTATAGCTGCCTCCATAAGTCCACTCCCAGATGATGTAGAAAGTATAATCTCTTCTTCTGTAAACATTAATTTTCTTAATTTATCAGAAATACTTCTCTGAAGTTCAGAGGCCTCTTTTGTCCTATGACCTATCATTTCAGTTGACATTTTTTCAAGGACTTCTCTTTTTACGTTTACTGGTCCTGGTATAAATAAACTCTTATGCATGTTAATCTCCCTTTCTCTTTTATCTTTTTTATAATATCAAATATTATATTTTAAATATATATTTTCAAAAAAATTATTATTACAATTATGTAAAATAAATCATAATTTATTAGATATTTCACCTATTATATCTTCACTTATATATTTATACGCATACTTAATTGCAGAACTAAATGCTTTTTTATTAGATGAACCATGGGCTTTAATAACAGGTCTATTCACTCCAAGTAATGGCGCTCCTCCATATTCTGTGTAATCTAAATTCTTTTTTACACCCTTTAGAGCAGGCTTTATCAAAGCTCCTCCTATTTTTGTAGAAGTTTTTTTCATAACTTCAGTTTTTATCTGATTCGTCATAGATTTAAATAATCCTTCTGATAATTTTAATACTATGTTTCCTGTAAATCCGTCCGTTACTAAAACATCAGCCTGTTTCATAGGAATATCTCTCGCCTCTACATTGCCAATAAAATTAATATCAGATTCTTTTAATAAGTTATAAGACTCAATCATCATAGGAGTTCCCTTATTTTCCTCAACTCCAATATTTATAAGACCTACTTTTGGATTTTCTATACCTAAAATCTTTTCTGCATACAAAGAACCCATAATAGAAAATTCAAAGATATTTAGTGGTTTGCATTCAGCATTTGCACCTACATCACACAATACACACATCCCATTTTCAGTTGGATATACTGTTGTTAAGCAAGGTCTATCTATTCCTTTAATTCTCCCTACTAATAAAAGCCCACCAGTTAAAAGTGCCCCGGTGTTGCCAGCAGAAATAAAACCGTCTATTTTTTTTTCTTTAAGGTCAATAAGCCCTTTAACCATAGAAGATTCTTTTTTTCTTCTAATTGCCATTATTGCATTATCATCCGACTTAACTACTTCTTTACAGTCTATAATTTTAATTTTATCTTTATTATAATCTAAATTATTTAATTCATTTTTTATTTCATCTTTTTTACCGTATAAGTGTATTTCAACATCTAGGTCTTTCATTGCATCTATAGCTCCTTCAATTGGAGCTTTAGGCATATTATCCCCACCAAATACATCAATACCTATTTTCATATATCCTCCATAACCTATCAACTCATTTATTATATCATTTTTATTTTAATTTTAAAAGTAAAAGAGGCACTGCCTCTTAAATTTTAACTGTAAACTTTTTGTTCTTCTTTTCTTCTTTTTTTGCAGATTTATCAATACTCTTATTCTCCTCTTTGTAATCACATTCTGAATTTGAGCATTTTATTAAATCCATTTTCATAGTTTTATAATGAATCAAATAACTTCCACATTTTTCACAATTTTTTTCTAAAGGTTGATGCCAAGATACAAAATCGCAATTTGGAAATTCACTACATCCATAAAATATCTTAAATTTCTTTGTTCTTCTTTTAATAACATCTCCAACCTTACATTTAGGACATTTAATTCCAATTTTATCAACTATACTCTTTGTAAAATCACACTCTGGATAATTACTACAAGCTAAAAACTTTCCAAATCGACCTTGCCTTATAACCAAATTATTATTACATTTCTCACATAATAAATCAGTTTTTTCAGTAAAATCAATTTTTTCTATATCCCCCTGTGCCTTTTCAATAAGTTTTTCAAATGGATTATAGAAGTTTCTTATAACTTCTTTCCACTCCTTATTCCCAACACTTACATCGTCAAGTTCTTTTTCCATATTTGCAGTAAATAATATATCTACAACCGTCGGGAAATTCTTTTCTAAAATATCATTCACTAAAAATCCTAATTCTGTTGGATGCAAAGTCTTTGAAACTTTTTTCACATACCCTCTATTTATAATAGTAAATATTGTAGGAGCATAAGTAGAAGGTCTTCCGATTCCCTTTTCTTCCATTTCTTTTACAAGAGATGCTTCTGTATATCTACCTATTGGTTGAGTAAAATGTTGCTCATAACTTATCTCTTTTAATTTTAATTCATCATTTTCATTAAGTTTTGGAAGTAATACATTTTTTGATGAATTAAAAGAATAAACTTTTAAGAATCCATCAAAAACGAGAGTATTTCCTTTAGCTCTGATACTATATTTATCTGCTATTATATCAGCAGTAGTGCTTTCAAATTCTGCAGGCTTCATATAATACGAAATGAATTTCTCCCAAATTAATTTATATAATTTATATTGGTCTGTTGTTAAATTATCAGCTATGCTATCTGGAGTAATATCAGTATAAGTAGGTCTTATTGCCTCGTGTGCATCTTGTATTTTCTTCGATGACTTTTTTTCCTTAAATTCAGATTTTAGATACTCATTACCAAAATTTTCTTTAATATAACCAATTGCAGCTGATTTCGCTTCATCAGAAATTCTAGTTGAATCTGTTCTCATATAAGTTATAAGACCAATCGTTCCACTCCCTTTAATATTAATACCTTCATAAAGTCCTTGAGCAACCATCATTGTTTTTTTAGCAGAAAAATTTAATTTAGATGATGCCTCTTGTTGAAGTTTAGAAGTTGTAAAGGGCTCTGTTGGATTTCTCTTTACCCTTTTTTTTGAAATTTTATTTACCTTATAATCTAATTTCTTTAACTCATTTACTACCTTTTCAGCTTCTTTTTGATTTTTTATATTTATATCTTTATTGTCTTTTTTTATAAGTATAGCAGGTACATTCTTTTTCTCATTATTTAATAATTTGAAATTAATACTCCAATATTCTTCTTTTACAAAAGACTCAATAACCTTTTCTCTATCGCAAATCATTTTAGTTGTAACTGACTGAACCCTTCCAGCACTTAATCCTCTTCTTACTTTTTGCCAAAGTAGTGGAGATATAGAATATCCAACTAATCTATCTAAAACTCTTCTACCTTGTTGAGAATCAACAAGACTCATATCGATAGCTCTTGGTTCCTTAATTCTTTGTTTTATTTTTTCTTTTGTTATTTCATTAAAAGTAACTCTAATATTATCATTTATATCCAATCCTAATATATTTGCTAGATGAAATGAAATAGCTTCACCTTCCCTATCAGGGTCTGTTGCCAAAAAAACCTTATCCGCTTTTTTAGCAGTCTTTTTTAGTTCTTTTATTATATCGCCTTTTCCTCTAATATTTATATATTGAGGCTCAAAGTTATTTTTTATATCTACACCCATTTTACTTTTAGGTAAATCTCTTATATGACCTACCGATGCCATAACTTGATAATTTCTACCTAAAAACTTCTTTATAGTCTTTGCTTTTGCTGGCGACTCTACAATTACTAATTTCATTTTACCTCCATACAAATAATATAATAATTATAAAAAATAGAAATGTCAAATTTTTTTATTTCATATTTATGAAAACATTCAAATAATTCTAAAATTAAATCAATAAATCAAATAAATTATAGTAATAAATTATATAAATTTAAATTTTATTGGCAGTTTTTTTACTATTTATATTTTATAAAAAATATTAATTTTTAAATATAGATAAATAATTTTTAATTAAAAAAATAAATGAGATTACTCATTCATATAAAAACTATTAGTATAATAAATCTAAATTTCATTTATAAATCTCTCAAATAAAGGCAACATTTTATCATCTTTATTCAGTAATGCTTCTGGGTGCCATTGAACGCCAATTATAAAAGGTTCTTTGGTGTATTCAATTGATTCAATTATTCCATCTTTGGAATAACCACTTGCAATTAAATCTTCTCCTAAATCTTTTATACATTGATGATGCATACTATTTACTAAAGCATATTCGCCAAAAATTTCATATAAAACTGTATTCTTAACCATATCAACTCTGTGCACTACCTGACTCTCAATATATCTAAAATCATGACCTTTGACATTTTCAATTTGCGTACTCATATCTTGATATAAAGTTCCATTTAGTGCTATATTAATTAACTGTAAACCTCTGCATATTCCAAGGATAGGTTTTTTATTTTTAATACAAGCCTTAATCATCTTAATATGAATTTCATCTACGTCATAATCAAAATTACCGCATTTAATTTCTGGAGCTTCATTATAAAATAAAGGATGAACATCTTTTCCACCAGATACCACAAAACCATCGAAACTTTTTATATATTCATCTATTAATTCTTCTGGAAAACATGCAGGTAAAATAAATCCAACTCCATTGGCTTTATGCACAGCATTTACATAATCGCTGCAAAGTCTTACATGATTATCTACTCTTGTAGTAAATATTCCAATATGTTTTTTTCTCATATTCACACCTCCGTATAATCATTATACTAAAAAAATAAACCTTTTCAATGAAAAGGTTTAAGTTTATATTACTTTAATTCAACAGCAGCTCCTGCTTCTTCTAATTTAGCTTTTATTTCTTCTGCTTCTTCTTTAGCAACTGCTTCTTTTACTGTTTTTGGTGCTTCATCAACTAATGCTTTTGCTTCTTTTAATCCAAGTCCAGTTATTTCTCTAACAACTTTGATTACTCCAATTTTCTTAGCTCCTGCATTTGCTAATACAACATCAAATTCACTCTTCTCTGCTGCAGCTTCTCCGCCTGCTGCTGCTCCACCTGCTACAACAACTGGTGCAGCTGCTGAAACGCCAAATTCCTCTTCACAAGCTTTAACTAACTCGTTTAATTCTAACACTGTCATATTTTTTACAGCTTCAATAATTTGTTCTTTATTCATCTTGTCCTCCATTTTCACTATCAACAGCTTGCTCCGCATTTTCCTCACAAGCTTCTTCCTTAACTTCCTCTACTGGCGCTTCAGCTTTCTGTTCTGGCGCCTCTTCTTCTTTTTGATCCGAAATATTTTTTAATAAGTAAACAAAATTTGATATTGGTGATTGTATAGAACCAACAAATTTAGATAATAATATTTCTTTTGATGGTACATCAGCAATCTCTGCCATTTTTTCACTACTATAATATTCACCTTCAATAACACCTGATCTTAATTCAAGTTTTTCATGATCTTTTGAAAAATCCTTAATTATCTTAGCAGGAATTACTGGATCATCATATCCAAATGCTATAGCGTTTGGACCGACTAAATCTTGATCTAATCCTTCAAATTCACTATCTTTTATAGCTAATTTGACTAAATTGTTTTTATAAACTTTGTATTCAACATTAGCTTCTCTGAATTTATTTCTAAGCTCTGATGCTTCAAGCACAGTTAATCCTCTATAATCAACTAAAACTGCTGCTTTAGCACCGTCAAATTTATTCTTAATTTCAGAAACAACTAGCTTTTTATTCTCAAGATTTTTTGACATCGTACACCTCCTTTTCACTAAAAAACCCCTATAAAGACAGGGGGTTTGAGTATTAATCATTACCTCGGTAGGATTATTAAACTTCAAGTCCCTACTGTCTTTGGTTATTTTTATTTATTTTTATTTTATATTTTATACAATTTTTGCTGCATTTAACTTAATACCAGGGCTCATTGATGAACTTATTGAAACTGATTTTATATAAGTTCCTTTAGCTGCAGCTGGTTTTGCTTTAAGTATTGTTTCAGTTAAAGCAATTAGATTTTCTTCTATTTTTTCATTGTCAAATGATTTCTTACCAATAACACAATGAACAATATTTGCTTTATCTAATCTATATTCTACCTTACCAGCTTTAATTTCGCCAACTGCTTTTTTAACATCAAATGTTACTGTTCCTGATTTTGGGTTTGGCATTAATCCTTTAGGTCCTAAAACTCTACCTAATCTTCCTACTAATCCCATCATATCAGGTGTTGTTATGATTGCATCATATTCAAACCAATTTTCTTTTTGAATTTTTTCAATCATATCTTCAGCACCTACGAAATCTGCTCCAGATTCAGTTGCTTCTTCAGCTTTTTCACCTTTTGCAATTACTAAAACTTTTTTAGATGTTCCAGTACCATGAGGTAAAACAACCGCTCCTCTAATTTGCTGATCTGCATGTCTTCCATCAAGACCCATTTTGTAATGAACTTCAATTGTTTCATCAAACTTTGCTGTAGCAATCTCTTTTAATGTTGAAACTGCTTCTTTTACTTCATAAAGTTTGGAATTATCAATTTTTTTCATTGCGTCTTGGTATCTTTTTCCTCTTTTACTCATAATCCCTCCTTAGTGGTAATAACGATTTCTCTCCCACTTAATTCTTAATCGTTACAAACAATTCCCATACTTCTTGCAGTTCCTTTAATCATACTTACCGCTGCATCTAATGACGCTGCATTTAAGTCTTCTTTTTTTATCTCTGCAATTTCTTCTAATTGTTTTCTTGTAACAGTTGCTACTTTATCCTTTTGTGGCACTCCAGAACCTTTTTCAATTTTTGCTGCTTTTTTAAGTAATACTGCAGCAGGTGGAGTCTTCGTAATAAATGTATATGATCTATCTTGATATACACTGATTACAACAGGAATAATCATCCCAGGTTGATCTGCTGTTTTGGCATTAAATTCCTTACAAAATTGCATTATATTAATACCATGTGGTCCTAATGCAGATCCAACAGGTGGTGCAGGTGTAGCTTTTCCAGCAGGTATCTGTAATTTTACGATACTCATTAATTTCTTTGCCATAATTCACCTCCTTAATCAATTTTTTCTATTTGTATGAACTCCACTTCAACTGGAGTTTCTCTTCCAAACATTGATATTACAACGCTTAGAATTTGTTTTTCAAAACTAATTTCCTTAACTACTCCCTCAAAACCATCAAATGGTCCTGAGATTACTCTAATATTATCTCCTTCAGAAACATCAATTTTTATTGGCATTTTTTCTATGCCCATATTAGTTATTTCTTTATCAGTTAGCGGAATTGGTTTAGTTTCCGCACCTACAAATCCTGTAACACCTCTAGTGTTCCTAACTATATACCATGTTTCATCTGTCATCACCATTTTAACAAGACAATATCCTGGAAATTTTTTCTTCTTCTTTACTATCTTTTTTCCGTTCTTGATTTCTGTTACTTCTTCTGTCGGTACAATAGCATCTACAATAAGGTGTTCCATTCCTCTATTTTCAACTATTTTTTCCAAATTTGCTTTAACATTATTTTCATGACCTGAATATGTATGTATTACATACCATTTAGCTTCATCTGACATCTTCATTTCCCTACTTAATTATAAACTTAAATACATAAGTGAATAAAAAGTCAAAAATAGCTATTAAAACTCCTACCGACAGACACATAGCAAAAACAACAGCAGTATATTGCCATAACTCTTTTTTTGATGGCCAACTTACCTTCTTTAGTTCCATTTTTATGGACTTAAAAAAATTACCCTTTTTCTTAGTTTGTACTGTCATGATATCTCCTTACTTTGTCTCTTTATGGCTTGTATGAGCCTTACAAAATCTACAATACTTTTTAATTTCTAATCTATCAGGATTATTCTTTTTATTTTTGCTGGTGTTATAATTTCTTTGCTTACACTCTTGGCAAGCTAAAATAATATTAACTCTCATATCACACCTCCTAAACAAAATTACACTACCATAATAAATTAACACAATTAAATCAATAAGTCAAGAAAAATTTTTTGTTCTTAACCTATTAACTAAAAATGTTTGTTTATTTTTTATTTTATATTAATACTATACCACAATAGCTATATATAGTAAACATAAATTTTAAATCTTATTTACCTATTCATAGTGGTTCCATTTATTTTCCATTTATCGTCTTCTCTAATAACTGTCATTGAGAAATTTATATCATCAGATTTTCTTCCTGCGCTATCATAATATTCTCCCTTTATGCTTACCACAACTGTTACTGAATCCTCTGAATTTTTAATTTCTTCAAATACTACTTTAGGTTCTATTTCTAGGCTTGTATTTGAAAGTAATTCATATTCTAAATACATTTCTGGTGTTAATGCGTCTTCTGTTACTAATTCATCCAGTCTTTCATCTAATAATACAACTTCATCAATCATTTCAAAATAAGTATTTCTTAAACAAAGTCCATTTAAATATTGTTTAACTACTTCAAGAGGTGTTTCAGGATAATCACCCATATCTAAAACTGTATTTTCTATAAATAATTCATTATCCTCAAATTGATATTCTATAAAAGCAGAGTAGTATAGTACTTCAAGATTCATCAATTCTTCATATATTGCTTCATATATTCCGTCATCATTACCATCAACTAAATATGTATATGCTGGAGGCATTGAAGGGATAGCAGAACCTTTTAGATTAAATCTACCGTCAGATAAATCATATAATATAAGTCCTTGAGAATTTATTCCATTATCAACAAGTAAATACAACATAGGATTATCACAACCAAGAATCTCAACCATTCTCGCTTCTATTATAGTATAATCCGATAATTGAATCTCCTCTTTTACTTCTTTGTTTTTTAAATCAACATAGAACATATCTGTATAACGGATTATTGTATCTGAATCATCATAAGCTAATACTAATATATCCTTATTACCATTATAAGAATTAGGTATAAACTTGAATGCACTATCTTTAACTTCAGGTGCGTGTTTTCTTACTATTTCAAGTGCTATTTTTACATCATCAGTATCTGTAGTTTCAGCAGTACCATCATTATTTGAATTATTTTCTTCGTTTCTTTTACTTCCACTTTGTTTCATTTCTGAAGAATTATCATCATTATTTTTCAAATTTTCATTTACTTCATTTTGTTCATTATTTACTTCATTATTAATATTTTCTTCTTTATCCTTTATTGGCAAACAAGCGGTAAATGTAACCATTAAAATTAAAAGTAAAACTACATATATTTTTTTCATACTCTATCCTTTCTACATATTATTCTTTTATATACAATTTATTTCTTAGATAATTTTCTTTATAAAATTCAGTTTCAATACCAATATAATCATGAAATGCTTTAATTAAATCTTTAGGTTTTAAATTCCCTACGCTACCCGTCGTTAGACTAGCGGAATAAACTAATATAGTATAAATTCGTTTATCATTCATATTATTAACTTGTTTATATTTATTTTCATTATATATATTAGTTTTGTTATCATTTAAATTAAATTTTTTTATAAAACTTTTTATATCCTTTTTTACAAACTTATTCTTTTTCTTATTAAACCTTTCAATAATTATTTCTTCTTGTGTAATAAATTTTACTATATTTTTTTCTATTAAATTATATAATTTATTATAATCATTATCAAGATTCTTTTTTTTCTCTAAAACCTTTTGATAATCGACTATAATATCATAATCACTCATATAAACTAAACTCATGAGTGATTTTGTTTTTTCTACTTCTTTGATTTCAATGATTTCTAGCCCTCTCGGTAAAATTTCTTTTTGAGTATCTAATATATTATTTATATCAATAGCTTCTTTTATCTCAACATCCATATATTCGCTTATAGACTCAATGCCAACCAAGAGTGGTGAAGCAAAAGAAATCTTTGGTGTTGGACTAAAACCTTTAGTATATTCAAGCGGAATATTCATTCTCCTAAAAGCCCTTTGAAAAGTTTTCATAAGTTCTAAATGAGATAAATATTTCATATCTCCAATTTTTTTATATTTTATTCTTAAAACCATAAAAACAATCCTCTTTTAATATATTTGTATTTATATTACAACCCAAACATCCACTTCTACAATCTCTAGAAGTCTTTCCATCCTCTGCTTTTTCCCATTCTCTTTTTAAAAATTCTTTATCAACTCCAACATCAATGTGATCCCAAGGCAATATTTCATCCAAACTTCTTTCTCTGTTATAAAATTTAGGGTCTATATTTTCTTCCTTAAAAGCCTCCATCCATCTATCATAATCAAAAAATTCCATCCATCCATCTAAAATTTGACCTTTTTTTACAGCATTTATCAAAACTTTTGACAGTCTTCTATCTCCTCTTGCAAATACATCTTCAAGTGTTGCAGTTTTTGCATCGTGGTAAGTATATCTAATTTTTTTATTCGTTATTATTTTTCTTAAATATCTCTGCTTTTCATCAAATTCTTCTATTGTATTTTGTTTTATCCATTGAAAAGGTGTAAATGGTTTCGGTACAAATGCAGAAACACTTAAAGTTACAGATACATTTTTAGTCGATGGTTTATCTTTAATGTTTTTAAATAGATAAGTTGCTAAATTTCCTAATTCATTTATTTCATCTATATCATCATAATTTTCAGTTGGTAAACCTATCATAAAATATAGTTTAACTCTATGATAACCTATTTTATAAATTTTAGTTAAAGTTTGAACAAGATCATCTCTAGTTACATTTTTATTTATTACATCTCGTAACCTTTGAGAGCCTGCTTCAGGAGCAAATGTAAGTCCAGTTTTTTTTGTTTTTTGTATCTCTTTAATTATATTTACATTTAAATCATCCGTTCTGAGTGATGGTAACGAAAGCGATGTATTATCTTCATAAAAGTCTTCGTTCATCCTGAAAATTAAATCTTCTATACCGTTATAGTCAAGTGTTGAAAGCGAAGAAAGCGCTATTTCCTCAAATCCAGTATTTTTTATTATTTCTTTAGATTGTTTAATAATTGTATCTTTACTTTTTTCTCTAATTGGACGGTAAATCATCCCTGCTTGACAAAATCTACATCCTCTAGTACATCCTCTAAATATTTCAATAACTGCTCTATCATGCACTATATCCATATAAGGAATTATAAATTTTTCAGGATAATATGATTTATCCAAATCTTTTATAATTCTTTTTTTTATAGTTTTCTTAATATCTTTTCTGTTTGGTTCAACTGATTTTATAGTAAAATCTTCATTGTATATGACATCATAAAATGAAGGCACATATATGCCTTCTATATTAGAAGCTAAAAATAAGAATTCTTCTTTAGAAAGATTTTCCTTTTTCTTTTTTCTTAAAAGTTCCATTAACTCAACTAATACTTCTTCACCCTCACCAAGACAAAATAAATCAATTATATCAGCTAAAGGCTCAGGATTATACGCACAAGAACCACCTGCCATTATTATTGGGTCAGTTTCTTTTCTGTCTTTTGATAAAAATTCAATTTTTGAGAGTTCTAATATTTTCAATATATTTGTATAACATAGTTCATATTGTAATGTGAAATTAATTATATCTAATTCATCTAAATATGTTTTTGTTTCAATTGTAAACATTTTCATATCTCTTTTTTCAATTTCTTCAATCATATCCACCCAAGGAAAATATATCCTCTCACAATAAACGAAATCTATATTATTCAAAACTCCATACAAAATATGAGACCCTAAATGGCTCATCCCAACTTCATATAAATCTGGAAAACAAAATCCAAAGTGTATATCTACTTTATTTTTATCTTTAATAATTGAATTTACTTCGCCACCAATATACCTTGTTGGCTTTTCAACACTTATAAATATTTCATCTAATTCTGTATTAATTTTCGCTAAATAATCCATATCTATGCCTTCTCATATACACATTTAATACCAACCCAATTGCTATCATATTTGTAATCATTGATGTTCCTCCATAGCTGACAAAAGGTAAAGTAACTCCAGTTACTGGCATAAGTCCCATTGTCATGCCAAGATTCTCCACTATTTGAAATAAAAACATACAAAGTATTCCTATAACAATATAAGAACCAAAATCTTCTTTAGCTGAAAATGAAATTTTTATTAAATCCATCATTAGAAATAAATACAATGAAACTAATATTATACCCCCGAAAAATCCTGTTTCTTCAACCCATACTGCAAAAATAAAATCAGTCTCTTGAACAGGAAGCCAATCAGCTTTATGATATATTCCCTTAAAAATTCCTCTACCATAAATCATGCCAGAACCTATTGCAGTTTTTGAAGCATTAACATGATAATTAGCAGGAATAGATAAATTATCCGGTTCCAAAAATGCAAATAATCTTTCCATTTGAGTTTTTGATAAAAACTTATCTGCATTTGCTCCTAATAATATACCTGCACCCAATCCAATTCCAATAAATTTATAATCTAATTTTGCGATAATAATCATTCCTATGGTTATAATCATAAAAACCATTAATGTTCCAAAATCAGGTTGCTTAAATATAAGTATAAGAAATGGAGATATAAATAATACTACTTTTAACAGAGTTTTAATAGTGTTAAGGTCTTCCTTATGATTGTGTAAAAATGCAGAAAAACTTATTATGAAACCAATTTTTGATATTTCTGATGGCTGAACATCAATAATATTAAGAATATTAATCCAACTCCTAGCATTACCCCTTATAACGCCAAGCCCAGGAATATAAACAAGAAGTAATATAGCGACAGATAATCCATATATTATCCACATCATTTTTTCAAAATAATGATAATCAAACAAAAGTATTATTACGATTAAAACAATACCTATAACAAAGGCAAAAGTTTGAACTTTTACCTCCCTTGATAGATTGCCTATACTATATGAATCAAATACTCTTGTAGCTGATGCTATTGCCATAAGACCAATCACAAAAAGTGATACAACAATAAATATCAATCCAAAATCTATATCTCTAATAATCGATTTTTTTTCTTTCATTTTCTTTTCATACTTTTAATTGGAATATTTGCAATTAATGCAGGTTTTCCATCAAATTCTTTTTCCTTATTAGATATTCTTATATCTAACATCGATTTATCAATGTTTACATATTTTTCTAAAACCTGTAATATTTCTTCTCTAATCATCTCTAGAAATTCAGGAGAACAATTAGTTCTGTCATGAACCAATACAAGTTTTAATCTTTCGCTTGCAATATCTTTACTTTTTTGCTGTTTCGAAAATATTTTATTAAAAAAAGACATATATACTCCTTACTTCTTACTTCCAAATAATCTTTTAATCTTACCCATAATAGTATTATCAAAGTCTAAATCCATTAAAGGAACTTCTTCTCCAATAATTCTCTTACAGATATTTCTAAACGCTTGTCCCGCTTTAGACTCATCATCACTAACAGTAGGAATACCTCTATTTGTGCTAATAACAATATTTTCATCATCAGGAACTATGCCTATTATGTCGATATTTAAAATTTCTTGGACATCGTTTATATCAAGCATTTCACCTCTTCTAACCATATCCGTTCTTATTCTATTAATTATAAGTCTATGGTCATCTATATCTGAAGCTTCAAGTAATCCAATAATTCTATCTGCATCTCTTACAGCTGAAACTTCAGGTGTTGTAACAACTATAGATCTAGTAGCACCTGCTATAGCATTTTTAAATCCTTGCTCTATACCAGCAGGGCAGTCTAATAAAACGAAATCAAAATCTTTTTTAAGCTCACTTGTTAATTCTATCATTTCCTCAACTGATACAGCATCCTTATCTTTAGTTTGTGCTGCTGGCAAAAGATATAAACCTTCAAATCTTCTATCTTTTATTAATGCTTTTTTTGTTTCACAAGTCTTTTTAACAACATCAACAATATCAAAAACTATTCTGTTCTCAAGACCTAAAACAACATCTAAATTCCTAAGTCCTATATCCGCATCAATAACGACTACTTTTTTTCCTAAATTAGCAAGACCAGCTCCAATATTAGCTGTTGTAGTAGTTTTACCTACACCACCTTTTCCAGATGTTATTACGATAACTTCTCCCATATAACCCTCTCTAAATTTCTTCTATCTCTATTTCTTCATTCTCTATATAAACAATTTCTTGTTTCAACGAATCTTCATCTTTTCTCGCAGGAGTTCTTCCAATCTTATTCCCAATTCTTATTTGAGTTGGAATTAGTTTATTAGCAATTATAATAGCGTTTTCATCACCTTCACTTCCCGCATGAACCATTCCTCTTAATTTACCTAAGACAATTATATTACCCTTTGCCTCTATTTCAGCGCCTGGGTTAACATCACCAATTACAACTAAATCGCCATCGTGAGAAACTTTAACTCCCGACCTTAAATTCTTTCTTATGATTTTTATCTTATCTCCAACAAAAACCTCTTTTATGACTTCTACTTCTTTGATGACCTCTACTTCTTTAACTACTTCTACTTCTTTAACTACTTCAACTTCTTTTATTACTTCTTTCACTTCGTTATTCTTCTTTTTAGAAGCTTCTTCTAATTTGACTTCTTGAAGTATTTCTGCTCTTAGTCTGTCAATTAAATCTTTATTTATACTAATCTTTTTACTTTCTTTTTTTTCTATTTTATTAAGTGAATCAACTTTAATATCATATTTTTCTGTTAAAAGAACATATAAGAAATGTCTATGTTTTTCTTTTAATATTTCACCATCTACACCTATTACTGTTCCTCCTTTAAAAAAGTTTTTAGAGTCTTTGAGTTTATTATCAACAGCTCTCAAAACCTCCTCAAATTCAGAATATATAGGGATTTGTATTATTATTCCTTCACCATTACTCTTAAAATTAATTTCCATTTTCCCTCCAGTAATAATTTAACTATACTATAAAATCATACATTTTTAAATAATAAATTTACTGTTTTAAATATTTATAATCACCATAAAGTTCAAAATATTTAGCATAAATATCTCTTACAATCGGTGCAGAGTTAGAACCTTGAGCACCTTGAGGTATTAGTACAACAACTGCTATTTCAGGGTTTTCATAAGGTGCAAATGAAACAAACCACGAAAAAGGTTCATACTCATTTTTAATTTCTTCAATCATTTCATAAGTAATATTTTCTTCACTTTTTTGAATCATTATTTCTTTCATTACTGACGCTTCATTAGTATAACTTCCATTTAACTTATTTTTAATTTCAGTTTTAATTTCTTCTTTTTTACTTCCTTCTTCCATTTTATTCATTTTCTTATACAAATCAAAAATTTCTTGATATCTATTTATTATAATTTCTTTAGCCTCATTTTGAATATCTTCAAAATTCATATCATTCGTTCCTGCATTATCTATTATTTTTTTAAAATTATTTTTTAAGAATTCTAATTCATCAACAGGCTGAACTCTACCTTGAGCTTGCGCTGTACCAGTTTTCGCTGCAACATTTATAGGAAAGTTTTCAAATATTCTCCTTGCGCTACCCTTTTTCCCATGAGCAACCAAATACATACCTTTTTTTATAATATCTATATTACTTTTATCATTAAGTTTAATTTCTTTTCCTACTTTAATTATCTTTGTACCACTAATTTCCGAAATAATTGATAAATCATATAAAGTTCCTCCGTTTGCAATAGCAGCAATATATTTTGCCATTTGTAAAGGAGTATATCTATGGTCTCCTTGCCCAATAGATAAATTAAAATCATCACCTTCTCTCCAAGGTATTTGCTTAAAATAATTGAAATAAATTTGGTCAGCTAAAGTTACTATATCATTATATTCTGATTCTGGACTCATTTCTCCAAGTCTTTTTATAACATCATTTCTAGATAATGTTGAATCTAAATACTCATCTGCCCAACTAATAATTTCATCGATGTTATTTTCAAATTCTTCTTCACTCATTAAATCATTTTTAAAATATTCATTAATTGAACTATTTAAAAATCTTCTTAACGCATAAACTTGAGTCTGTTTTTTTATCTCCTCGCTAGGAAGCCCCGGAGGATTCTCTGCAATTTCAAGTCCTGATTTTTCTCCTAATCCAAATTTTTTTGACATTTCCAATAAATCTTTAGTGTCAATTTCATACCCTAATGACTTATTTCTTAAATAATCATATCCTCTGGATATACAAAACATATAATAATTACAAGAAACTTCTAATGCTTTTATAGCATCTATAGGTCCATGTCTTCCCAGATATGATTTATATAACCAACATCTATACAATTGTTTACCTATCTCTATAACACCATTTGCATATATTTTTTTATAAGGATCTAAACCCTTTTCAATAGCCGTTAAAACAGTAAGCATTTTATATGTACTACCTGGTGCAACGGCAGTATTTGTCGCAATATTATAAAGAGGTCTAGAACCTAAAGGATTTCTTGGGTTTTTAGGTTGTAAACTTTGCCAATCCTCAAAACTGATTCCATTTGCAAATAAATTCAAATCATATCTTGGGTAATTTGCAAGAGCTAAAATCTTACCAGTATTAACATCTACAACGACTGCAGCTCCTGATTCAGTCTGTTTAGATTCTTTCATCTTAATGTTTCCGAATTTACTTTTATAAATTCCACCTTCTTGAATCTTTTTTATTCCGTACTCTAATATATATTCCACATATTTTTGAAACTCTATATCAACAGTATATTTTATATTTTCTCCAGACTTCGAATTTTTAGGCTCTTGACCTTCTATTCCTTCTACAACATCACCTATATAATTTCCTAAAGCATCCACATAAATATACTTATATCCATCAACTCCATGTAATATATCTTCATAATAATTTTCTGTTCCAGTTTTTCCTATTAAATCATTTTTACTATATCCAGCTTCTTCTGAATATTTTTTTATTTCATTTTCACTTGAAATTCTACCCATATACCCTATCATATGTGCAAGCGTATCTTTGTAAGGGTAATATCTCTTGGAATCAACTTCTATAGAAATTTCAGGAAAATCCATTTTCATTTCCTGTATCAAAATAGCAGTCTTTTCAGAAACATCTTTTGCAATTTCAATAGGAATATAAGACATATATCCTTGTTGATTAAAGGCGTGTCTTACAGTCATTATTTTTAATGCTTCATCATCATTATAACTCTCATCAATTTTAAATCTATCATGTTCTTTAAGTTTATAAAATGCTTCTTTTGCAGATATATCGGGGTCTAAACCATAATATTCCAAGAAATTATCTCTCCCTATTTCATTTAAGAATTTCATCTGTTTAACCGAAATGGGAAGCATAATTCCTTTATATAAAAGAATTTGTTGAGCGTCGTATTTATCTAAATCATCATCTATATACTCTCTTTTTCTTATAGTTTCAAACACTTCCTCTGCGGTTTTGTCGATGCCAAACCCGTTTTCTAACAACCACTTCTTCGTATGTGTATCACTAATATACTCATATCCATCTTCAGTTTTAATTATTGGAAATTCTAAATACTTTTCATTATTTTTTTCAAGTAAAGTTAATAAATCAACTATTATTTTATTCTGTTTTTCTCGAGAATAATGTAAATTTAGAAATTTTACACTATAAGCCGAAACATTTCCTGCCAAGAGTTTACCATTCACATCATATATCTCTCCTCTTTTTGCAGAAATATTTACTCTCTTTAAGAATGAATCATCAGCTTTTTTCCTATAATATTCTCCTTTTATTACAGTAATGTCTGCTAACCTAAAAAATATTATTAAAAATATAGCTAATATAA
>PDWI01010021.1_pt1 | contig 23543 bp, 23 predicted proteins | sample 1430891 | NCBI WGS metagenome assembly PDWI01 (sample SAMN01162508, study PRJNA174530) | Oral metagenome, whole genome shotgun sequencing project. | biome: Marine environment; feature: Marine mammal; material: Swab sample of the gingival sulcus; isolation source: swab sample of gingival sulcus... | reverse complement strand
GCTTGCTTGCTTGCTTGCTTGCTTGCTTGCTTGCTTGCTTGCTTGCTTGCTTGCTTGCTTGAAAATTATGAGGGGCTCTTTGTCCATGTCAATAGTATAAACCATTTTTCCGGTTTTTGTTAATTTTCTTTATTTAATGTCAAGGAACAGCAATTCTTCAGGTGAATACCATTGCTGTACAAACTTCAGTTCCGCTCCCGTGGAATTGTCTTTTCCGAAAAGGCTCACCAAAGGTCTTTCTCGGAGTGGTCATATCCATTGTCCGCGGCTGTCTTTAACCAGTACCGTGCCTGCTTACGGTCTTTTTGTACGCCCTTTCCTTTTTTATACATAAGTCCAAGGTGGTATTGCGCCGGTGGATACCCCTCCTCTGCTGGCTCGGCTGATTTTTTATACCAGTAAACAGCCTGCTCGTAATTCTTACTTACGCCGTATCCCTTTTCATACATCTTCCCAAGACGGAATTGAGGAAATGCTTCTCCCTCTTCTGCCGGATTTTTATACCAGTAAAAGGCTTGTTCATAATCCTGCTCTGTGCCTTCTCCTTTTTCATACATATATCCAAGGGTGTATTGCATAATCCTGCTCTGTGCCTTCTCCTTTTTCATACATATATCCAAGGGTGTATTGGGCACCTATAACTCCCTGCTCGGCGGCTTTTTTTAACCAGTAGATGGCTTTTTCGGGATTATAAGTTACGCCGTCTCCGCCGTCGTAATACATAAGCCCGAGAGTTTCCTGAGCCTTGGCCAAGCCCTGTCCTGCTGATTTTTTATACCAATAGAGGGCTTGCCGCGGACCCCTATCGACATCAAGCATAAGCGCAAGTTTAAATTGCGCCTCGGCCAATCCCTGCTCGGCAGCTTTTTTACACCAGTAATAGGCTTGTTCACGATCCTGCTTTACTCCGTCTCCTGCACAGTACATCTGTCCAAGAGTGTTTTGGGCTTCGGCATTTCCCTGCTCGGCCAGTTTTTTTATATTCATTTACTTCTCAGCTCCTCTATTTTTTCCGGCACATTTTGATTGTTCTTCTTAAGGAATTGCCACACTTTTATTTTAAGAGGCCAAAGGGGCGAGTCCGGCGGGGTGGTTTTGGGTGTTGAGAATATTTCCTGCCATGTAAAGGCCTCATCGGGGTAGTTGTACCTGGCTCCACACTCTATTAGAAACCATACCACATCCCAGTTTTCGCGGATGCCGTGGCTTATAATAAGCGGACGCCTGGCACGGGACAGGGCGTTAATATCGGCGCCCGCTTCTATAAGAGTTTCTGCCCCTTTAAAGTTACGGTCATTCAAAAAGTATTCAAGGGCCGGGCTTTTATCGGGAAAAAGTGCGTTTGGATTCCCCCCGGCATTCATTACCATTTCCAGCAGTCCCGGATCTTTTTTATACGCCCTGACCGCAAGTGTAACGGCACTGTCTCCTTCATTGTCTGTAATATTGGGATCTGCCCCTTCCTGGATGGCCTGGGCAACCCCCTTGGCGTCGTTATTTTCAACGGCCCTTGCCAGCCGCACGGCTTCCGGGGTCTGAGCGAAACGGTTTGAATTTTCAGCCATGGCAATTCCCTGACTGCTCAAAAGAATAAAGAAAAAAAATATTTTTACCGCAGTCTTCACGTTAATATAATAGGAAACTCTCCATACCCCCGCAACCGGAAAAGGTCCATAAGGAGGTATTATTGAGTTCTTTGCCTGAATCTGTCCGGTATTCGTTAAGTTCTCTCGTTTTATTTTAAGAGAGGTGATATAATTGTTAATATCATACCAGCATAAGGGCCGAATAAGGCTTTTGTGCACAAGGGAGACAAAATGAAAAAAGTTATTCGCTGGATACCTGTTATTCTTGTACTGGTATTCTTTGCAGCTTGTGCCTCCGGGCCAACAGAAACACCGGAACCGGTTAAGCCGGCACAGAGTCTGGAAGAAGCCCGGGCGGCTGCCGATCAGGCCAAGGCCGATGCGGTAGAAAAGAAAGCCCCGAAGGCTGCTGCTTCCGAGTTTAATGCTGCCCAAAAGCTGTATGACAAGGCCGCTTCAACCGGTGATGAGACAAAGGCAATGAATCTGTTTAATGACGCAGCTTCCGCTTTCCGGAAAGCCGCAGCAGCTGCGGAAGATGCCCGAAAGGCCGCAGAAAAAGCTATTAAAGATGCCAAAGCTGCCATTAAAGACACTGAAATGAAAGCGGAAGAGGCTGAAAAATCTGCCGTGGAGGATAAATAGATGAAAAAAACAATTATTCTTGCGCTGCTTCTGGCTGTTGTTGCCTCTGTTACCTGGGGACAGTCACTTCAGGATAACCAGTATTACCGGAAAATGGTTGAACTTAAAGATCAGAGCGAAGCGGCTTTTGCCGAAGGCGACTACATTGAAGCCCGCCGGCTGGCAGAAGAAGCACAAACCTACAAGGTGCGTTCTGATGAATGGATTCAGGATCAGCTGGCCGCATACCGGGCCCGCGGAGCACTGGTTCGGGTTAAAGACCGCCTTAACTCTGCCGCTCAGGTAAAAGCGGATGTGAAATTTCCTGATGAATACGCCGAGGGCAAGCGTCTTTATAATGAGGCGTACAAGCAGTTTTACACGGATAAGGATTATGTAAAGAGCCTTGAGACTTCCCGCAAGGCTTTGGATGTGCTTTCCGTTATTAAATATGTTGCTCCTGAAGGGGGAAAACCGGCGTACTACATGGTTCGCCTGCTTCCCGGAAACACGGACTGTTTGTGGAATATTGCCGGTTACGATTTTATCTACGGCGATCCCTGGCAGTGGAAGAAGCTTTACGAGGCCAACAAGGAAAAACTTCCCGAAATGGACAATCCCCACCTGATCCTTCCTGAAATGCTCTTGAAAATTCCTTCACTGAAAGGTGAAAAACGATCTGGAACTTGGAACAATGGTGTAATAAAATAAGAGGGTAGTTTTATTTTGAAGGTATAAGACCGGAAAGCCGGAATCTTATAAATTAAACCGGCCTTTCCTGATGAAGGGCCGGTATTGTGTTTTCTGTCTTATGCCTTTAGGGAATAACCATGAGCGTGAAGAGTGCCGAAACGGCCGGTTACAGGCTTCGCTGTTTTACAGACGATGTTGTTTTTCTTGCCGGGTTTGGCGAATGGACAGAGGAACACATACAGCGTTTCTGCGATGAGTTGAGTACTCTGGCAAAGGATCTGAAGAATAAGGAGTGGGTTTTACTGGGCGATGTTACCGACCTGGTTCTTGAAGCTCCGGATCTTCAGGAAAAATTTCGGACCTGTACACATAAAATGATAGACAAGGGATGTTCTTCAGTGGCCTTTTACACCGGGCCGGGGGCGCTTAAGCGTCTTTCATTTTACAGGCTGATGGAACCTGATTCCCCCAGTTTCCATTTCCGCGTTTATCTGACCCGTCAAAGGGCTGTGGCGGCTTTACGGGGACAGGGTTTTGAAGTACTGCCGGAAGACATTAACAGCTTTTTCCGTGAAGAAGGCATTTCCCGTTAAAGCGGATTAGCCGCCGTCCCCTGCTCCTATCAGCGCCACTCCAATTACAGCCAGCAGCAGTCCTGCAATTTTTGAACGGTCCAGTTTCTCGTTAAAGAAGATCCTCTGCAGAATAACTGTGGGCGCGGGGCCTGTGGAGGTTATAATAGATGCGGTAATAAGCATGCCCGTTCTTACTGAAAGCAGATAGAATATATTGGCGCTCATATCCAGAATTCCTGCGGTCAGTACCGGAATAACACTCCCTTTATTCAGGCAGAGGCGGCGCTTTTGAATTCTGCTTAGCAGAACAAGAGCCGGTATACTGCCGCATCTTGCGGCCAGAAGCGGCCAAAGCCCGGAATTGCTTCCTGTCCGGGAAATAAAAATGTAGAAGGCTCCAAAGGTTGTTCCGGCCAAAATTCCATAGCGCAGAGACAGGCCGGGATCTGTTACGGCTTTTCCTTTTTCCCGGGTTCTTGACAGTAGAAATATGGCCGGTAAGGCCACAGCTATGCCGCTCCATGTTATTAGAGAAGGATTTTCACCTGTTATTAAGCCGAAAAGAACCGGTACAGATGCCGCAACAAGAGCCGCGGACGGGGTAGTCACCGAGGCCAGCCCGACAGCCAGTCCTTTGTAGAGAAAACTGACGCCCGTTACTCCGGCCAGTCCGGCCAGAATGCTCCAGAGAACGTCCTGTATGGAAAAATGGGATGTGCTGAAAAGAACAATAGCGGGAAAAGCAATAAGAAGGCCGACAGTCTGAGACCAGAGAACAACTGCGGTTACCGGAGTTCTTCGTGTAGCCAGCCCTCCGGCAAAGTCGGCAACTCCGTATGAAAGTGCGGCCATCAAAGCAAAGAAAGCGGTCATGCGGGCATTCAAACAGGAATTTTTTTCCGTATCAAGAGGGGCCGCTGAGGGACTCGTCAGTAATGCCCGAACATGATAGCCTGACCCAATGAATAAGGTTAATAGTACAAATTCTTTTCAGCCGGTTTTCCGGGCTGTTTCCGATACGTTCCTTCAGATACGCTCCCGGCCGCTCATGTATATTCTGGTGTGGGTAACGCTTTCACTGGTACCGTATGTTGTAATGGGGCTGCTCTTTTCCGCTCCGCTTTCCCGGGCTTTTCAGGAATTTATAAACGCGGCTGCAAGTGCGGATGAAGCGGCTTTAAATGGTTTTTCCGGCACTTTAATGACTGCATCAATGAAAATTCTGGGTTTTTCGGCTCTTATTCAATGTCTGCTGATGCTGATTGCGGTGTATATGAACGATGTTCTGGCCGTCAGTGTCCGCACGTTCCGTTCTCGCGCTCTGCCCGGCTACTCTGCGGTTCTCAGTGAGGCCTTGCCCCTGTATCTGCCTTTTCTTCTGGTGGTTTTGCGTGTTATTGCCCTGGTTCTGCTTCAGTCTCTGGGCGTTTTTGTTCTTTTGGCCCTGCTTGGTTATGTTACCAGGCTGAATTTTATTTCTTCTATTGGATTCTTTGCGGGATTCTTTATGTTTCTTTCCATGCTCTACAGGTATGGCCTGGCCCCGTTTATCCATTTAACACTTAATCTGAACGGTTCTGATTCCTGCAGTCTGAGCCGGCAGTACTACGAGGAAAACCGTCATATTATTGCCAGCCTGTTTCTGATTTTCTTTGTTGTGCCGCTTATTACGGGTATCCTGCTTCTTTCCCTCTTTTTGCAGATGGGTCTGTATTTTGGAATGGGAGGAATGGTGCTGTGGTTTATTCAGAGTGCTTTTCAATTCGTCATCAGTATGAGCCTTATTAACTTTTCCATGGAAGCCTTTCCTTCCGAGCTTGACAAATAATTATCTATATATTATTATTCTAATATAGAATGTGAATTATTAAGGGGTTCATAAATGCATAAATTGATTATTGTCGGCGGTGTGGCTGCCGGTGCCACTGCCGCGGCACGCGCGCGCAGGGTTTCCGGTAATGCGGAAATTACAATTCTGGAAGCCGGTCCGGATGTGAGTTTCGCGAACTGCGGTCTGCCCTATTATATAGGCGGAGACATTAAGGGCCGTTCCCGTCTTATTCTTCAGAGTCCGGAAAGTTTCCGGGAGCAGTACAACGTGAATGTACGGCTTTTCAGTGAAGTAACCGGTCTGGACAGGAAAGGTAAAACAGTTGAAGTGCGTAATTCTTCAACCGGACAGACCGAAAAAATGTCTTACGATTCCCTTATTCTGGCTCAGGGCGGCAAGCCGATTGTACCGCCTCTTCCCGGTGTTGATAAACCTCATGTTTTTTCTCTCTGGACGCTGGCGGATATGGATGCCATTTATGAATATATTGAAGCTCAATCGCCTGAAAATGCTGTAGTTGTCGGCGGCGGTTTTATCGGTCTGGAAATGGTGGAAGCTCTGGCAAAGCGGGGGCTGAATGTTACTGTGGTGGAAAGACTGCCGCAGGTTATGCCCAATCTTGAAGCGGAAATAGCCGGATATCTTACCGAAGAGCTTGAATCTTACGGGGTTGATGTGCTTACCAGCCGTTCGGTAACGGAGGTAAAAGATGCGTCTGTTCTTCTGGATGACGGTAAAGAACTCGATGCGGATCTGGTACTGATGTCGGTAGGTGTCCGTCCCACTCTGCAGCTGGCTAAAGATTCCGGGCTGGAAACCGGTGCTGCCGGAGGCCTTTTAGTTGATGAGTATATGCAGACCAGCGACCCTTCCATCTGGGCTGCCGGCGACATGGTGGAGATTGTCCACCGGATTCACGGAAAGAAAGTGCGCATTCCTCTGGCCGGTCCGGCTAACCGGCAGGGCCGTATTGCGGCAACAAACGCGCTGGGAGGTAAAAAGTCTTACACAGGCTCCATTGGTACATCCATTGTCCGCGTGTTTGAAGCGGTTGCCGGTTCTACGGGTTTGAGTCTGCGTGCGGCCCGGGAAGCGGGGCTGCCGGCTGACGCGGTTGTTGTACACAAAGAGCACCATACCTCCTACTATCCGGGGGCTCAGCCGGTAACGGTTATGGTGGTATACAACAGGGACACCGGGGTTCTTCTGGGCGGACAGACAGCCGGTTATGCCGGCGCCGACCGCCGTCTGGATGTTCTGGCCGCTGCTGCCGCGTCGCAGATGACGGTGAGTAATCTGGCCGATATGGATTTTGCGTATTCTCCGCCTCTGGGAACGGCCAATGATCCGCTGAACATGGCCGCATTTACCGCGGAAAACAGAATGAGCGGATACAGCCCTTCTCTTACAGCGGCCGAACTGGATGAGTGGGTTGAAAAGATCCAGCCTCAGATTATAGATATTCGGGACAGCTTTGCGTGGGATAAGGCCCATGTACGGGAGTCGCGGCATGTTCCCTTGTTCTCTCTGGAAAAGAACATGGCCTCTCTGGATAAGAATAAGGCCGTTCTGGTTGTGGGCGAAAATGGAAAGAAGGGGCATCAGGCTCTGCGCCGTCTGGTTCAGGCCGGATTTTCATCGGTAATGAATGCTTCGGGCGGTTATGTCAGTTTAGAGCGTTTTCAGCGCGCGCAGGGGTTCTCGTCTATGGGCGTGGAGCCGGCAGAGCTGGAGAAGCGGAGTCTTTCCGGCAGTGAAGGGGCTGAAGGCGATGTTTCTTCCGGGGCGGAACCCGCAGATACATTATCAAATGCTCTGGCCGGTTCAGGTCCGGTAGTTATTGACGTAAGAACACCGGAGGAATTCGAAACGGGAGCTTATCCGGATGCCGTTAACATACCGCTGGATGAACTGCCTTCCCGCATCGGCAGCCTTGGAAGTTTGGACCGGGAAATTGTTGTCTACTGCGCTTCGGGAGCCCGCAGTGCCTATGCTCAGAAAATTCTGATGCAGGCCGGCTATTCTAATGTGGAAAACGGCGGCGGTTTGATGGAAATGATGTACCGCCGCGGCAACTAGTCTGAAATACCTCGGGTTTCTTCTATGGCCCGCAGTATTTCGGGAAGCAGCTGCTTCTTGCGGGAGAGTATGCCGGGCAGCTGCATTACACCCATATCCGTTTTTTCATAGTTCAGTGCCGGTTCGGCCTGTTCCAGACCGCGCAGCAGCAGAACACTGTTTCCGGATATAATGTCTGTAATAAGCAGCATGGTACCGTCCAGGGCTTCCTTTTCTTTCTGTCTGGTTAATGCTTTAAAAAGCACCGGCAGCGATTCATTAATATCGGAAAGCGTCTGAACTTCTACCTGACCTATTCCAAAGCGCAGGCTGCATGATTCATAGGTTTTAAAGTCTCCGGCAACAGCCTTATGGGGATCCATGTCTGCAAGACGTAACCCGGAAGCAAACATTTCTCCTCCCCATTCCTTCCAGTCCACACCCGCATGGCGGGCCAGTCCTTCAACGGTCTGCCGGTCTTCCGCGGTGGTTGTAGGCGACTTGAGCATAACTGTATCAGATAAAATGGCGGAAAGCATGAGAAGGGCAATATCTGTGGAAAGCGCTACACCGTGCTGACGGAAAAGCTGGCGCAGAATAGTGCATGTACAGCCCACCGGACGGGTGAAGAGACTGAACGGCTCCCGGGACATTACGGCACCCACTCTGTGGTGATCTATTATTTCCAGAATTTCCGCTTCACCGGCACCGGGTATACTCTGTTCCAGTTCGTTATGATCCACCAGAATCAGTTTCTTGCGCGGTTTATCCAGAAACGAGGCGCGTGAAACAATTCCTTCAAAGTTTTCTTTATCAAAGACGGGCAGTCCCCTTAAGCCTGTCGCAGCCAGAATTTTTTTGGCATGGTCAAAATTGTCGTCCACATTCAGGCGTTCGGCTTCGGTATTAATAATTCCGTTAAGCGGAGTACTGAACCGCAGCAGACGTATTGTTTCGGCCGTGTCAACTTCAGAGAGATACACCGAACCGCTGTACTCTGAAAAGTTTAGTTTTTCTGCTTCTTTCAGTGTGGCTCCCGTAAGAATGAGGGCCGGAAAATTATGCGCAACGGCATATTCCACAAGATCTTTGCGCAGTCCGACAATAAGCAGGGGACGGTTGGATTCCAGGGATGCAATACGCTCTACGCTCCGTTCAAAAGACATGGCTCCTATCATTATGGGAGCGGTAAATTCATTCAGTTCTCCCCGGCAGAGCATTTGTCCGGGAACTACTTTAAAAAGATTGTCTATTCTGAAACGGTATATCGGGCGGGCTCCAAATGTTTCCTGCATTAGAAAATGACTAATCTCCACACTGCTGACAATACCCAGGAATTTTTCATCCTCATCGAATACCGGCAGCAGGCTGAGTCCGGATTCGTCCAGTATTCCAATGGCTGTCTGCAAAGGATCGTCAATTTGCAAGCGGGGCACATCTCTGTTGATAACATCAGCAACAACGGTTTTTACATCTTTCATATACCGGGGCGGTTCAATTTTGAGTTTGGAAAAAACAGTGCGGGTTTGAGTGTTAATATTCCCGCAGCGTACCGGGATATAGGTGTTTTCGGGATCAATTCTGTTTTTCAGATGGGCCAGCACATAAGAAGATGCCACAGAATCGAAATCCGGATTGCGGTGACCGCTGATGTAGATATTGCTCATAGCAGGTAATTAACGGCTGTTTTAACAGTGACCGCAGCCGCTGTCGGAATGCACGTGTCCATGTTCCAGTTCTTCCCGGGTGGCTTCGCGCACGTCTTTTACCGCAATTTGAAAATTTAATGTCTGATCTGCCAGCGGATGATTGGCGTCAATAATTACATCATTATCATTTATGGACTGGACCGTGCAATAGCGTACTTCATCTCCAATTTCAGCCTGAAAGGTTAAACCTTCTTCTACATCTTCAGGGTTCTCAAAATCGTCTTTCTTTACAGTAAGAACCAGTTTTTCGTCCCGCCGTCCAAAGGCTTCATCCGGGCTGAGCGTTATATCAAGTTCAAATCCTGTTTCTTTTCCTTCCAGTGCTTTTTCCAGCCCGGGAGCCAGAACACCCATTCCGTGGATATAGCTGAGGGGTTCACTGCCGGAGTCTTCCAGAACTGTGCCGCTGCTGTCTTTTACAGTGTAGTCAATTGTTACAACGCTGCTGCTGTTAATGGTCATGCCGTTTTCCGCCTTAAGAATTAATAGCCGTCTGATGCGGCCCGGTTCATATCTTTTTTGTACAGTTCGTTGTAGACAAATCCGCGGTTGCGCAGAACATCTTTAACAGGCTGGGAAAAGGGAATGTGCCGCCAGAAAATACCGCGGACTTCCTTATCCAGTTTCTGAACACCGTCAACCTCTTTGGTAATCCACAGAACGTAATCTTCCAGAAAACTCAGGCGGACATCGCCTCTTTTTTTCTGAGAGCTGAACCACTGGTAGTAATATCCGGTTAAACCTTCTTCCATCCAGTAATGCGCGGCTTTTTCCTTGGCAACGTTCCATCTCAGATCGCCCAGGGCGTAAATAACCGCCAGTTTAAGGTCTTTGGGGAACATGGGAACCGCAATACGGCCGCGGCTTGTTGCGCGGTTGAAGCGTTCAAAGGGTTCCCAGCAGATACCCTTGTCGCCGTAACAGGGAATAATAATGGTGTGAGGAACAATGCGGTTGGTCTTTTGCCGGAAGGTTCGGCGGAAAATACCGGCATCTACCTGTTCAACCTGGTCCATACAGCGGATAATATTTTCCCGGGTTCCTGTCAGATCCATGTTGGGGGTGAAAAAGTTTTTCATTAAAAACGGGAAGTGGTTACCCTGACGGCCGACACACATTTTTGCCATTTGCCGGATATTGTCCATTTCTGATTCTATGACGCTTTTATCAACCTTGCTCAGGCCTCCCATTTTCTGTACTTTGCTGTCTATTTTCTGTAATTCTTTATCCGCGTCTTTTAATTTGCCCAGGTTGGAGGTAATGTCCTTGTCCAGCCGGCTTAGATTGCGTAAAAGATCTCCAGCACGGTTCAGCGCGGATTTCTGATCCACAGTGTAGGGGCTTTTAACGCCTGAAATGGTTGGATGAGGGGTGTGGCGCATAAGCGATTTAATCTGCGCGGCCAGGTCGGATTCCTGGCTGTCCCTCTGAATTATAAGGTTTCTCAGATGAGTAAGGTTGGCATCTTTGGAGCCCCGGGCTTTTTCCAGCTGCACCTTGGTTTTTGTTTTATCGCTCATACGCGACATTTTCATTTCGTCCGAGGCCAGCGGATTAACGCTGTTGGACAGAATCATATCCAGCCATTCATCCACATAATGAACGGGTTCCCCGTATTCATTGTCCCGGACAATTTTCGAAAGCATGCGCCGCTGCTCGGTACTTACCAGAGTCGGCAGCAGATAGCCGAAACGGATGGCCCAGCGTTTAGCAGGAACTCCTGTTCTGTAGGTTGTTGAAAGACTGCGGAGCAGATCCCACCAGGCTGTTATAAGACGCTGACGGTAGACGCCTTTTTCCTGAGGATCTTCACATTTAAGATATTTCTGCAGTAAAGAGTGTATCCGTTTGGATATTTCACCTTCTCCGGTCAGCAGCGAGGAGTAATAATCCTTGGCAAAGAAAACCGGATCGGGCTCCTGTTCCCAGCGGAGAATGGAGGGAAAATCCTGGCGGGAAATATCTTCTTCCCGTTCCCGCGGTTTTTCTTCGTCATGGGAGACCTCTTCGTCTTCAAATAAATCCGAAAAATCCGGCACTGAGCCCGAAGAGAAGTCATCACCTAGCAGATCGAATCAGACATATCTGGTATGGAGGTGAAGGGAGTCGAACCCATGACCTCGTGAATGCCATTCACGCGCTCTAGCCAACTGAGCTACACCCCCAGATGCGAAAGCCATAGTACATACGGCCTTCAAAAGTGTCAACATGGTGTATAAAAAATCCGGAATAAATTTGTTTCTCCATGCTGATTCCCGCCGACGGCGGGCCGTAACGGTACCTATTCTGGAACAGGGAAGGGCAAAGATCAAGAGGCTTTAACCTCTAATCTGCACAGCAAAAAGATATGCTTCCTGCGGGGGCCGGCTGTGCCGCTCTGAGCGTCCCCCGCGGGGGGGAGAAGCCGCAGCCCTTACGGAATGGCTGCAAACTTCTCTGCCGTAGTATCCATTTCGGCGGCATGGTCCTTGTAGGTTTGCAGATAAGCGGACGGCACCTTAATGCCGCCGTCTTCAAGCGCGGGGCAGCCGGAAAAGGTATGATCAAACTTTCCCTCCACATAATTACACCTGAGAGTTATTCCCGTCAGGCTGCTGCACCGGTAAAAACAGTAGCACATGTTGTTTACATTTGCAGGAATCTCCGGCCCCTGTGTCAGACTTCCGCAGTCTTGAAAACAGTTGTGCATATTGGTTGCACTTGAAGGAATGGCCGGCGCCTGCGCCAGACTGCTGCAGCCATAAAAACAGTGGCTTATATCGGTAATGCCTGCAGGAAGGGCTTGTACCGAAACCAGGTTTCTACAAAATTCAAAACACGAGAACATAGAACTTGCCTGTTCCACACTGGCCGGCAGTTTCAGGGCAACCTGTTTTTTACGGTTGCTTCTAAGTCTTTCTCCCAGAGGGGCTACGGACATATCGGTGGCCTCCAAGTCCCATTTCGTCAGGCCGGTTACCTCAATGTAGTAGGGGCCGCCCTCGGGTTTGCCCCTAAGGTAGGCTCTCAGATCACTAAAGGCCACTCTTGTATAGGACGGAGCTTCCGGAGGCAGACCTGCGTTGGGACAGCCGGCCAGAATGGTTATGAAAAGAATACCGGTGAGGAATATCCCCCCTCTGAAAGTATACAGGGCTTTCCGGGGGCTTGCGGTTCTGTGTTTCATTTTTTTCCTCCTGCCCTCCAGTATACAATTAAAAATAAATAAAAAAAGTTTTTTTGCCTGAAGGAAAACTATGAAATGCTCAAACAGCGCGCGAAGGCAATAAGAGATAATCCGAATAATTACCTGGAAGGGCAGAAGATCCTTTACGATACATTTGCCGGTGATTTAGACCTGACCGGAGAGCTGGATAAAATTCAATGTCCTGTGTTGTTTATCTGCGGTCAGGACGATATTTTAAAGCCGTCGAAATTTTCCCAAATTATGGCCGATAAGGTTCCGGAGAGTGAATTTGTTGTACTGCCGGGCTGCGGTCATGTGGCCATATTTGAGAAGCCGAAGGAACTGGAATCGGTTATTTCCGGTTTTATTCTTAAACACCGGCAGGGGGCTGTTAATTAGTTGTGCCGGTTTGTATTCTGCGGTCAGGACGATATTTTGGTTTAGGAAGGAGACTGCAGTATGAATGAGAGTCTGGATACGGCATTGCTGAAAAAGCTCTGGAGGGACAAAGTAAAAAATGAAGAGGCCAGTGAGGCTTTCTGGGACGGCCAGGCTGAACATTTTGCCTCGTTTACCACCAGGGGCCGGGAACTGCAGGACAGTCTGGCTCTCAGAATGATTGACGGGCGGGGAATGGTTTTTCCGGGCTGTAAGGCTCTGGATGTGGGATGCGGAGCCGGACGTTACGCATTTGCCCTTTCGGAAAGGGGGGCTTATGTTCATGGAACCGACTTCTCTTCCAAAATGATAGAGGCTGCCCGGCAGAAGCGCTGTCCCGGTACCGGGTTTTCTGTGGATAACTGGAAAACTCTGGACCTTGACAAAAAAGGCTGGAAGGGCGCGTTTGACCTTGTACTGGCCAACATGACACCGGCTGTTTCCTCGGCAGAAAGTTTTCTGAAACTCTCTGAAGCCAGCCGTCGCTGGTGCATTATGACTAAGGGAATATGGCATTCGGATCCGGTTGGGGAGAATCTTCAGGAACGGCTGGGCAGGCCGGTGCGCGGAAACCGCGGCGCGCGGGACATGACTATGGCGTATGCCTTTCAGCTGCTCTGGCTGAAGGGATATCTGCCGCGCCTGGAATACTCTGAAACATCATGGCAGAACCAGCTGGATTTGGACGATGCGGTAGAAAATTATACTTTGCGTATGTCTGTTTCTGAGGATTTGTCTGATGCGGATAAAAATAAAATTGTAACTGTTCTGAAAGAAATGGCAGTAAACGGGGTAATAAACGAAGAGGTGCAGATAACAAGCATTGCCTTGATGTGGCGTGTAGATAAGCAGACTGGATGATTGAAAAATGCAGGCGGTTTCGGGTATTACTGGATCTGCCCGTTCCGGTGCGGGATGCAGTTACTTTGTCCGGCAGGGGAACTATGGAACACGTTTTGTATTCGCGTTTAGATGCTTTTTTCCGGGAGCACAGCCTGGGAGCTCTGGGATTTTCCGGGGGAGCTGATTCCGCCTTTCTTTTGTACGCGGCGCTGGAATGCGGTGCTGCTGTCCGCCCTTATTATGTCAAAACGCCGTTTCAGCCGGATTTTGAGTTAAGCAGTGCCCGGCGGCTGACAGAAGAGCTGCGTGTGCCGCTGACTGTTATTGATCTGGATATTCTTGCTGATCCCCTGGTTGCCGGCAATTCGGAGCGGCGCTGTTATTATTGCAAGAAGCATTTGTTTTCGGCGGTGGCCGAACGGGCTTTTCAGGACGGATTTGGTATGCTGATGGACGGAACAAACGCGTCCGATCCGGTTTCTGAAAGACCGGGAATGCGGGCTTTGGCCGAATTGTCGGTGCGTTCGCCGCTCCGGGAATGCGGGCTGACCAAAAATGATGTCCGCCGGCTCTCCCGCAAAGCCGGCCTTTTTACCTGGGACAAACCGTCTTATTCCTGTCTGGCTACCCGGATTCAGACCGGACAGATGCTGGAGCGCGGTGTACTGAAACGTGTGGAGGCGGCTGAAACGGCTTTGTCGGCCATGGGCTTCAGTAATTTCCGGGTGCGTGTGTCGGGCCGCGATGCCCTGCTGCAGTTTCCGGAAAAACAGCTGGAGCAGGCTTTTGCGTTAAGTGATACAATTCTGGGCCGGCTGGACGGGCTGTTTATGAATGTGGAGCTGGACAGGAATGCCCGCCGGAGCCGGGAGTGAGAGAGGCCATATGAACAGTAATGAAGTGCTTCATATTCTGGAGCAGGTTAAAAACAGCAGTCTTTCGCCGCGGGAGGCTCTGCGTAAACTCAGAATGGAGCCGTTTGAAAATTTGGGTTTTGCCAGGGTGGATCATCACCGGCAGATACGGCAGGGTGCCGGTGAAGTTATTTACGGTGCGGGCAAGACGCCCGATCAGATTGTTTCCATTGCGGCCGCTCTGCTGAAGGGCGGTGCTCCGGCCGTGCTTGTAACCCGAATGCCGGAAGAAACGGCCGAGGCTGTAAAGAAGAAACAGCCGCTTACTTACTGCCGCGAGGCGCGTGTGGGCATTATTGGTGAACCTCCGGAGGAGCGCTGCGGCTGTGTGGTTGTGGCCACCGGCGGAACAAGTGATATTCCTGTGGCCGAAGAAGCGGCTTTGACGGCTGAATTTCTGGGAAACCGGGTGGAAAGACTGTACGATGTGGGTGTGGCCGGACTGCACCGCCTTCTGGATAAACTGCCGGTGCTGATGGAAGCCCGTTCTGTTGTGGCCATAGCCGGAATGGAAGGCGCTCTGGCCAGTGTTATAGGCGGTCTGGTGGCCTGCCCCGTAATAGGCGTGCCCACCAGTGTGGGGTACGGAGCCTCCTTTCAGGGAGTAGCGGCCCTGCTCTCCATGCTCAACTCCTGTGCTTCGGGAGTAAGTGTGGTGAATATTGATAACGGATTCGGTGCCGGATACCTTGCGGGAATGATTAACCGGATGGGGGTCGCATGAAACTGCTGTATTTTGATTGTTCCATGGGGGCTGCCGGCGATATGCTGACGGCCGCTTTACTGGATTTAACCGATAACCCGGAGCATTATATTGAACGGCTGAACAGTCTGGGCCTTCCTAATGTCCACGTTTCTCTGGAAAAGTCGGTTAAGTGCGGTATTGCCGGCAAACGGGTTGTGGTTACAGTGGCCGGAGAAGAGGAAGGTGCCGGGCATAAGGGGCACGGCCATCACCGGCATGAAAGTTCCGGGCATGAATGCTCCGGGCATGAACACCGCAGTCTGGCCGATATGGAAAAAATTATTCTGGGCTTGAATTTACCGGCTTCGGCGGGCCGGAAGGCGGCGGCTGTGTACCGCCTGCTTGCCCGGGCCGAGGCTCATGTACACGGTACCGCTCCCGGAGAAGTGCATTTTCATGAAGTAGGTGCTCTGGATGCCATAGTGGATATTGCCGGTGTCTGTCTGCTGATGGAGGAACTGGCGCCCCGGAGAGTTGTTGTCTCTCCTGTTCATGTGGGGAGCGGGCATGTGCACTGCGCGCACGGTGTTCTGCCGGTTCCGGCTCCGGCAACGGCGTTTCTTCTTCAGGGCATGCCGGTTTACGGCGGTTCCGTGGAAGGGGAACTGTGTACGCCCACCGGCGCGGCCCTGCTGAAATTCTTTGCGGACAGTTTCGGCCCCCTGCCTGCCGCGCGGTTTATCCGGACCGGTTACGGCATGGGCAGGAAAAACTTCAGCCAGGCCAACTGTGTGCGGGCCTTTCTGGGAGAAGGCGAAGAAAGCGCGGACGGGGAAGACAGGGAAGCGGGCGGCCCGCGCCGGGAAACGGTCTGTGAGCTCTCGTGCAATCTGGATGACATGACTCCTGAAGCGGCAGCCTTTGCGCAGGAACTGCTGCTGGCAGAGGGGGCTCTGGATGTGTATACGGTGCCTCTGGGAATGAAAAAAGGCCGCAGAGGGCAGATGCTGTGCTGTTTGTGCCGGCAGAACAATTCTTTCCGGATGGCCAATTTGATTCTGCGTCATACAAGCACTCTGGGCGTGCGGGAAAAACAGTACAGCCGCTATGTGCTGGACAGGGAAATACGGGAAGCGGCTACCCGCTTTGGAACGGTAAGGGTAAAAACCGCTTTTTATCGGGGCGGTGTGAAGCACAAGGCGGAATATGAAGATGCCGCGCGGATAGCCCGTCAGCAGAATGTTCCTCTGGCTGAAGTTCTTTCCGAGGTGGAAAGGGTTCTTTCTGAAGAACAGCGCCAGGGATATGGAAGGTGCCCCGGCAGCTCCGGCTGAAGGCCGGAGCCGAAGCGTCAGCGGAGCCTGGAACAGCCCGGTTCCGCCGCCGGCGGAAGGCGCACAAATAATAAGTCGCACAAATGTGTAAATTTATATTTTGTGCTATATTAATTGCTGAATTAGGTAGTTGGCAGTGAAAATGCTTTCAGGACTGCGGAAGGCGGCGCCGGTTGAGTGTCCCTATCTCCCGGACCGTCTTTTTATTCAGGATTATTTTTTTGCTTCTCATCTGGATCCGCATGAAATTTCGGTTATTCTGGCGGCCGGGTGGCGGCGTTTTGGTTCATTCTTTTTCCGTCCGTCCTGCTCGAATTGCCGGGAGTGTGTGCCTTTGCGTGTAGACGTTGAAGGGCTTGTGCCTTCGCGCAGTCAGCGGCGTGTCATTTCCCGGGGGCGGAATATTCAAATGGAAGCTGTTTCTCCCCGCCTGAACGATGATGTCTGGCGGGTTTATGAGAGCCATTCCCGTCTGCGCTTTAACCGCGAAGTTAGCAGAGACGATTTTGAGCAGGCTTTCTACGGGTCTTGTCCGTTTGGTCTGCAGACAGAATACAGGCTGGAGGGAGAACTGATTGCTTTGGGATTCCTGGATGTGGGGGAAGACGCCCTGAACAGTATTTACTTTGCCTTTGATCCCCGCTGGAGCCGTTATTCGCCGGGTGTGTTAAGTGTGTTCCGGGAGGCGCAGCTGGCCGGGAGTAAGGGGCTGCGCTGGTATTACATAGGGTACTGGGTGCGGGACTCGCATTCAATGTCGTATAAAAATAATTATTATCCGCACCAGATTTATGACTGGGAGAGCGGAGACTGGCTGAACGTTTCCCGGTAGAATTTGGCATAATTTTCCGGGCTCAGCGGACGGGAAAACAGGTAGCCCTGAAAGCGGTTTATTCCGAGTTTGAGCAGAACGTTCAGCTGCTCCAGCGTTTCGACACCTTCCACCACGTGATTCATTCCCAGTTCCGCTGTCATGGCTATAATGGCCTTTATGAGTGAGCGGTCCTGCCGGCTGTTGACAATGTTGTGTATGAAACTCTGGTCAATTTTAACAACGTCAACCGGGAGTCTTCTCAGATAATTGACAGAGGAAAAACCTGTTCCAAAGTCGTCAATGGCTATACTGATGCCGATGTCTTTCAGAATTTGAATTTTCCGGATACTTTCTTCCGGATCGTCCAGCAGGCTGTTTTCGGTAATTTCAATTCCGAGTTTTTCAGGGTTAATACCTCTGAATTTAATAATTCTGCGGATGGAGTTGATAAGATCGTTGTTCTTGAACTGCCGGGGCGACACATTAATGGACAGGTGGGTATCCAGATCGAGGTTCTGCCATATTTCTATCTGTTCCGTGGCTGTATAAAGAACCCATTTACCCAGAATAATAATAAGACCGGTTTCTTCGGCAACGGGAATGAAAGTGTCCGGACTGATAATATTTTTTTCAGGATGGTTCCACCGGATAAGGGCTTCCGCGTCCATTCTCTCTATTACCGGTACGCCGTTTTTAATTTCATTGACCGTAACGATGGGCTGCGTGTGAATAAAAAACTGTTTGTCAATTTCCTTGATGGACTGTTCTTCAAGCGCCTTGATAATGTAGTTCTGCATTTCCATTTTCTCTACAACTTCGTTGCGCATGTGGTCAGAGAAAAATGTTATGGGCTGATTTTGCTTTTTCGCGTATGTCAGCGCAATATCGGCGCTGTTGAGCAGGCTGCTTTTGGATACGCCGTTTTCCGGGAAGAAGGCCACACCTATGTTGCAGTCAATATTAATGTGGTAACCGGAAAAAATATGCGGTTTAGCTATTTCCTTGTAGAGATTGTTAAGCAGATGCCTAAGCGCTTTGGGCTGAGTCTGGCCTTTGAGGATAAGTATGAACTCATCGTCTCTGGTGTGATAAATGGGCGCGTCGCAGCAGTAAAACTCTTTAATGCGGATACTGGTCTGATACACTATCCATTCAATAACCGGCGGTTTTAATGTTTTGCAGATAATGTCGAAGTTATTGCCAAGTTTAATAAGAACAATGGAGCCGGCTGTCTGTTCACCCTGTTCCATATATTCAGTAAAGAACTGGTGGAGATCCTGATCCATCTGATTATGGTTGGGCAGGCCTGTTTTCGGATTGATGATGGTTCGCTTTTGCAGACTTTGTCTGTGCTGGCTTTGCTCATTGATGTAATGGAGCAGATTGTTCACCTGGGAAACCAGGGAGTCGTTATGTCTGCGGGACCGGTCTAATTCTCTGCGGGCCTTGTCCAGCTCAGCGCGGAGTTCTTCCTGGGAGTAATGTTTGTTGGCTTGATTGCTGACTTTTAATAAACCCATTTTTACTATATTTTTTTAATTTTGGATGATTTTAATCTATTCCATTATTTATATATCGGAGAGTGAGGGGGCGTTACTATACCCCTGGATAGATAAAAAAAAGAAAAAAAAGAGAAATTAAAAGGACCGGAGCCGGAATTCCCGGCCGTCAGTGCCTTCTTGCTGTTGCAGAGTCTTTGTCTGTTCAGGTAGTTTTTGACTCTGCGGGGCTGCTGAATCTGTAATATGTATGGAACTGCGGTAAAATGTATACGGCCGGATGGATAACATTGTGAAAATAACGCAACGCTTTCTTTTAGTCTTGGTTTTGTTGCCGGCATTAACCGGATGCCGGTTTTCACTGTCTGATTTGCTTCCCCGGTCCGGTGCTGTTGATACTTCGTTTGGAATGGATGGAATAGTTACAACTAACAGTGACACAGATGAAGATGACGCGGCCAATGGCATTGCCGTTCAGGACGATGGAAAAATTGTTCTGGCGGGGAGCAGCGGCAGCTCTAGCAGCTTCAACTTTGCCCTTGCACGGTACTGTTCCGACGGTTCTCTGGATACGTCTTTTGGTACAGCGGGAAAAGTAATAACGCCGTTTGGTTCGACTAACGATAAAGCCGCGGCTGTTGCAGTCCAGCAAAACAATAAAATTGTTGCAGCAGGGCACAGTTCCGTTTCCTCCATATACAACTTCGCCCTTGCGCGGTATAACCCTGACGGTTCTCTGGATACAAGTTTTGGCAGCAGCGGAAAGGTTTACACTGATTTTTACTCAGCGATGGGTGCTGCTAATGCCCTTGCCATTCAGCCTGACGGAAAGATCGTCGCGGCCGGATATAGTAATAACGGTTCTTTTGATGTTTTTGCCCTCGCGCGGTACAACCCTGACGGTTCTCTGGATGCTGCGTTTGATACAGATGGAAAAGTGAGGACGGACTTTGGTCCATGGCCTTCTTATTGCCATGCTCTTGCCGTGCAGAAAGACGGTAAGATAGTTGCTGCAGGGACTGTTAACAACACCATCTTTGGGTTTGCCCTTGTGCGCTACAATACTGACGGCTCTCTGGACACAAGTTTTGGTGTTACCGGAAAAGTTATAACATTTTTGGGGGCCAATAGCGCTAAGAGTAATGCGGTTGTTATTCAGGAGGACGGAAAGATCGTCGCGGCAGGCTACAGAAATACCGGTTCCGATGAAGTTTTTGCGCTTGTGCGCTACCATGCTGACGGTTCGCTGGATTCATCTTTCGGCACAAGTGGAACAGGAAGCGTTTTAACGCCGATTGGCTCAGGGAATTCCCGAGCCTGTGCTGCGGCCCTCCAGTCTGACGGAAAAATTGTCGCGGCCGGTTATAGTGATACCGTTTCTTTCGATAATTTTGTCCTTGTACGGTATAATTCTAACGGCACACTCGACACATCTTTCGGCACAGACGGAATTGTTATTCAGGGCATCGGCCCTGGCGACAGCCGTGCCAATGCGCTTGCCATTAACCCGGACGGAATGATTATAGCCGGGGGGGAAGCTTCTAATGCCGTTAACAGCGACTTCGCCCTGGCACGCTTCTGGCCCTGAGGGGTGAGGGCGCCGGAAGTACCGGGCAAAAAGCCGCCGGCAGCCGAGGGCACCGGAAGTCCCGGGCAAAAAGCCGCCGGCAGCCGAGGGCGCCGGAAGTCCCGGGCAAAAAGCCTCCGGCAGCCGAGGGCGCCGGTCAGCAGGGTGCAGGGCTGCTGAATCTGTAATATGCATGAAACTGTGGTAAAATGTATATGGGCAGATGGATAACATTGTGAAAATAACACAACGTTTTCTTTTCGCTTTTGTTTTACTGCCGGTATTAACAGGCTGCCGGTTTTCCCTGTTTAATTTGCTTCCATTGGCTGGCTCTCTGGATGATTCTTTTGGTTCTGACGGGAAAGTAGTAATGTCAATTGGCCCGGGCGATGACATTGTCCAGGCAGTAGCCATCCAGCCTGACGGAAAGATTGTGGCGGCGGGATACAGCGATGACGGAAAGATTGTGGCGGCGGGATACAGCGACAGCGGCAGTAACAACGACTTTGCCCTTGTACGCTGCAATACTGACGGCACGCTGGACACATCTTTCGGTCCGGGCGGAGTAGTTACAACAGACTTTGGCGGAACGGGCGATTACGGCCGTGCCGTTGCCGTTCAGCCTGATGGAAAGATTGTGGCGGCGGGATACAGCGATAACGGTACTGACACCGATTTTGCCCTTGTACGTTACAATACCGACGGTACTCCGGACCTGGGTTTCGGTTCAAGTGGCTTAGGTACAGTAAAAACGCAGGTTGGCCTCAGCAGCGACCACGGTAATGCTGTTGCCATTCAGGAAGACGGGAAGATTGTGGTGGCTGGGTCTGTTATTCAGGGCTCTGATCACAATTTTGGTCTTGTACGCTACAATATGGACGGTTCTCTGGATACATCTTTTGGTCCGTCCTCGAATGGGAAAGTTACAACAGATTTTGTTTCGGCGGATGACTACGGCCGTGCCGTTGCCATTCAGCCTGATGGAAAGATTGTGGCGGCGGGATACAGCGGCAGCGGCAGTAACAGCGACTTTGCCCTTGTACGCTACAATACGGACGGTTCTCTGGACACATCTTTCGGCTCAGGCGGAACAGTTACACAGGATATAGCGGCAAACGATTTAGCCCATGCAATAACTATTCAGAAAGATCAAAAGATTGTTGTGGCAGGGTATTCTGGAAGCGGCGTTAGTAGAGACTTTGCTCTTATACGCTGCAATACGGACGGTTCTCTTGATGCCTCTTTCGGCTCAGGCGGAATAGTTACGACAGATATTGGCGGGGGGGCGGCCGACCACGGCTATGCCATTGCTCTTCAGTCTGACGGAAAGATTGTGGTGGGGGGATACAGCTATAACGGCCTTGACAACGATTTTGCCCTTGTACGTGCACTGGCGATACAGCCGGAAGGAATGATTGTTGCCGCAGGTTATTACTATAACGGTTCCAATAAAGACTTCGCCCTGGCGTGTTACTGGCCCTGAAGGTGGAGGGCGCCGGAAGTACCGGGCAAAAAGCCGCCGGCAGCCGAGGGCACTGCTTCGGGGGCATTGGAAGAGGAAAATCCGGCCGGCCCTGGAAGCCGGCGCGGTGAGCGTCCGGGTAGCGCTAGGGGGCAGCGTTCTGGAAGCCAGCGCGGGGAGCGCCCGGGTAGCGTTCTGGAAGCGCTTGCAGGCAAATTGCCGTATGGCTGTGATTGATAAAGATTGACACAACGTCTGTTAGTGTTAAATTAATAATGTATCTTGTCATTAATAAGGAGAACTGTATGAAAATGGTGAAATACTCAGTTTTGGTGCTTGCTGTTTTGATGGTGTTTGCGGGTTGTCTGAACTCTTCAAATCCTGTACCTCCTGATGCGTCTGTACCTCCAGCTTCCGGTTCTTTGGATGATTCTTTTGGAGTAAACGGCAAAGTTATAACACCAATTGGCTCAGGGTACGATTTCGGTTATGGAGCAGCGGTCCAGGAAGACGGCAAGATTATTGTAGCGGGAGTACACTCTTTTGGTGACAATGGTGATATAGCCCTTGTACGGTATAATGGGGACGGTTCGCTTGATACTTCTTTTGGTACAGGAGGAAAAGTTATTACATCAGTTGGTTCAAATGATGATGTAGGTTCTGCTGTTGCCCTTCAGTCTGACGGAAAAATTGTTGTGGCGGGGTACAGTAATATGGGTGCTGATGAATCCAACAGTAACAACGACTTTGCTCTTGCGCGATATACCAGTAATGGTTCTCTTGATACATCTTTTGGTACAGGCGGAACAGTTACCACACCGATTGGTGTCCGTGATGATGAGGGTTATGCAGTTGCTATTCAGGAAGACGGCAAGATTATTGTAGCAGGATATAGTGATACGAGTGTTGATGAATCCAATAGTAACTTCGACTTTGCTCTTGTGCGCTACAACACGGACGGTTCTCCAGACACGTCTTTCGGCTCAGGCGGAAAAGTTATTACATCAATTGGTTCAAATGATGATGTAGGTTCTGCTGTTGCCCTTCAGGAAGATGGCAAAATTGTTGTAACAGGGTCGACTAATAGCAGTGAGGATATAAATGAGCACAATTATGACTTTGTGCTTGCTCGGTACAATACCGAAGGCGAGCTTGATCCTGGTTTTGGTACAGATGGAAAAGTTATAATACCAATTGGTTTAAGTAATGATGATTCTTCTGCTGTTGCCATTCAGCCTGACGGAAAGATTGTGGCGGCGGGCTCAACAGATACTGAAACTGGCAGTAAAACAGCTCTTGTCCGGTGCAATTCTAACGGTGGTTTGGATTCGGATTTTGGAACAGGCGGTATCGTTACCACGTCATTTGATTCTGGTTATGATTTTGACATGAGCAGTTCCGTAACAATCCAGGCTGACGGAAAAATTGTTGTGGCGGGTGTTACGGCAAATTTTGGAATGGATCCCTCCAGCTTTGCTCTTGCCCGTTACAACTCTGACGGCACGCAGGATATTTCGTTTGGTACGGACGGAGAAGTTATAACGCCGTTTGATTTTAACAGCTTAGCCATTTCAGCTGTCCTTCAGGAAGACGGTAAGATTGTTTTGGTTGGTTTTGTATGGAGTGATAATATGGGTACTGGCACCGACTTCGCCCTGGCGTGTTACTGGCCCTGAAGGCGGAGGGCACCGGAAGTGCCGGGCAAAAAGCCGCCGGCAGCCGAGGGTACTGCTTCGGGGGCATTG
>PDWI01003179.1_pt1 | contig 23543 bp, 16 predicted proteins | sample 1430891 | NCBI WGS metagenome assembly PDWI01 (sample SAMN01162508, study PRJNA174530) | Oral metagenome, whole genome shotgun sequencing project. | biome: Marine environment; feature: Marine mammal; material: Swab sample of the gingival sulcus; isolation source: swab sample of gingival sulcus... | reverse complement strand
GCGTCCCCAACCTCAACCCATACCTATAAAAGAAGAAGAGGACAAATGGGAATTTGTAAAGGGTCTAGGACCTTTGATTCAAACAGAGTGGGGACAAAGTTTCCCTTATAATATGGAATTGGAAAGCATCGATGGGGAACTTCCACCTGCTGGTTGTGTGCCTGTTGCCCTTGCTCAAATCATGTTCTACCATAAATACCCTTTCTACGACCTTCTAAAAGATGTTCCTACAAGAGCGAATAATTTAACGAATTTAGAAACAGACTATTTAACCAATATGCTAAGTCCTACTGATCAAGCTAAAATCAAACCGTTCCAAGCCATTGCCAAAGTCCTTTATGCACTAGGGGCACAACTTAATGTAAGCTATAGTCTTGATGGTAGTGGGGCGAGAAAAGATGCTGCTATAGACCTATTTCACTTATATGGCTATACATGTAGCAACCTTGAGGAATATAAACTATCAGATATTCTTGAAAACCTTAACGATAAAAAGCCTGTATATATTCGAGGAAATGCAAAAAAGGGAACACTAAACTTCTTAGGATTAAAAATACCTTGGGGATATGAAGACGGACATGCTTGGATCATTGATGGCTTTGTCAAGTATAACAAAAAAGGTGTTTTCATATATCCATCAGGAATAAGGACAGAGTATAAACGAGAGAAAGAACTACTACACTGCAATCTAGGATGGAATCAGAGTGGTAATGGCTATTACATCTCTAAATTATTTGACACTAATCACACATTGTTACGTAAAGACAAGCTAAGAGGTATTAAAACCGAGGGAGAAGACTTGAATTTTCAATTTAATTTCAACATAATAAAAAACATAAAGCGATGAAGAAAATTTATATAATAACAGGTTTAGTATTACTCTTTTCTCTATTGAATTCTTGTAACTTTAAGGAGATAGATGGAGGCGGAGCACATGATGATTATTTAATAACAGGTATGTATGAAGCTATTGAACTTAAAATCAGAGACCATTGGAGAACAAATACATTTTCTCTTAATCTAGCAAAATTTAGAAAGCTTGAACATAATGGGCAAGAAATTAACAACGAAAGAAAAAGATATGGGGATACAGATAAAAGTTTTATTTCGACATGTGCATATCACATTAGGGAGATAATAAAATCTGACATCCAAGAGATTAAGATTGAAGCATTAACAGACTTCAACAAAAAGTTCCCTAAAAATAGCTTGCTTAACCCTATTACGGATATTAATTATAATACTTTTCTCACAGCTCTAATAAATGAAAAGGGAAAGAAATTTACAGGATCTTATTCTAATTGGAAGAAAGGAAAACTATCCAAGACTAAGTTTCCCTTACTCCTTATAGAGATATTTAATGATATAGACAAAACATTTATGATGTTCTCATTTACAGAAAAGCCTGACAATCCAAATATCAAAATCAAAATATCCATAACATTAGGAAATGGGAAAATTCTTTCAACCCAAAAAGAGCTAACAATCAAACAAGAGTAACGCTAAAACAAAATCATAATACAATAAAAATATCTAAATCAAACTATATTTCACTTAGAATAAACTTAATAATCTTATTTTTTCGTTCTTCAATTCTTTCTCGAGTCCAACGTTCTTCCCTTTGAGTCATCTCTTGTATTTCTCTCTGTTGTTCCAAGTGCCTATAACTTTTTCTCTTTTCTGTAAATGGTTTATTCCCTACAGAGCAATTATGCGACTTTGAAACCAAAAGATAGTTACCCAAACAATCTAAATATTTATCCCTAAACTCATCATCATATTCATCATATCCTGATTCAGGATTCTCTGTTTGTGGAGCAATATGTTCTAACTCTGGATTAAGTATTGCATCAAACCTCGTTAAGTTATACCCTCCCTTCCCTTGAGCTTCAAGATAGTTTTCATATTTCCAAAGTATATATTTAGCAATTGAGTGATTAAGACCTCCTTGAATTGAGTCTTTTAATTGATTATTATTCCAATATGCCCACCACCAATGATCAGAAGAAACTTCTTTCAACCAGTTTATATGCTCTAGAATATTATCAACAGAACAATCCTCTTCTGTAAAGTTTTGATACACCTGATTTAAGCGAGATGTAATATCAGCCCTCGTTCCAATCAGTCTATGACGCAGAACAATTGATTCGAGACCTTTACATAATCTAGCTTTCTCCCTTAGATCTAAATTAAAGCTATAGGCTTTTAGAATAAAAGGCATTATAACACCAATTCGTCTAAGAGTAACAATAGCATGTATCTCATGACTATCTTTCTCATCTCGTCCATAGAAAATTGTTAAGTCCTCAAAACTCTGAGCTAGAGATAGCGAAAAGTTTCGGATAAATGATAATGGTTCTTTTTCAGCTAAGCATTTATTAATTCTTTCAAGAGCGTTATTTTCCCATAAAGAATTAAAATAAACTCGAAGTGTATAAGTTAAGATATCATCTTCATTGACTAAAGTTTCTATTGATGATATGGATTTATAAATCTTTTCAAAACGATTCTTTATTTCATCTATTAAGACTTCTTTTTCGTCATTCCCATATAAATGAATATGAAATAGGAACTGAGCTTTAATTATTTCTAGATTAGAAGGTCTCTTTCCTCTATTATTTTGAAAAATAAACATCTGAATAGCTTCACATTCGTCCTGAACAATATGTGTAGTACATGATGAGTACTGGATTATTTCAAGCATTTTTAACAAATAATCTTCATCTTGTTCTTTTAAATAATCTGTAAAATAGCGATATGCTGCTATGATCCTTTTAGCAGATTCTGTCTCAGGGCTACTAATATCTTTTCGACTTTTATCAATAATATAGTCTCTAAATAGCTGTTTATCATAATCAACAGATTCAAATCGATAGGTTGATTTACGTTTTATAATGTCTTCATAGACTTCCTCTTCCTGTTCTGTTAAATTCCTTATTTCCTTTAGTCTAGAAAATATTGACGATAGAAAAATTATAATTGTAGTTAACCTTTGCTGACCATCAATGACAGCAAATCTATTTCCAGACTTCTCCTCAAAAAGAAAATGCCCAAAATAAAATTTTGAAGTCGCACAGCTATTTTTATAATCCTCTAAGTCTGAGAGAAAAATATTGACTTGTTTAGGAGAGCTTGACCTTTCAAATTCTGTATCCCAAGAATAAGCTCTTTGATAGTTTGGCACAAATATTTGATTTCCTGCCAACATTTTTTGTATTGATGTTGATGCTTCCATTACAAACACGAATAATATTATAATAAATCAATAAAGACTTATTAGTTATTAATAGTTAGTTTGAAACAAAGTTAAATAATAATAGCTTAAAGACAACTCTCAAGTTTACATTTCATTAAGCTTGATCTTCTATCTTTAATTGATGATACTTGAGAAACCGTTGGGAAAATTTTTTGAGTTCTTCCCAACAATTCAAATAAATGTTCCCAAGAAAATAAAAATTTTCTCCCAACGAATTTCTAAACTTTTAGCAAACATATTGCTCAGCCTTATAAACAATAATTCATTCATCTAGCTAAGACTCTAGCCCACTTCACTTAGCTTAGCACTCATCTAGAGAGGAATCTCCATAATTTTCTTTAGATAATTTCTTAGACTCCTCTATCATCATAAACAAAATACTGGCTTATATGCCAAAATACTTTAGCGCAAAGGAAAGAAATGCCCCCAAGGATTAAAAAATCCTTGGGGGCATAAGCTATTATTCAGCAGAAGAGGCTACAAGCCTTTCCATCTAAAGTCATTCACTGTTTCGGCTTCAAACTTATCTTCTAGCTCATTAGGGAAATTATGGAATAGGTCAAGACCTGTCTTCCTTTCCAACTCATCGATAGAAATCATCAACGATCGAATAGATACACTCTTATCATAGCCACGATGTTCCGTCCAAAATGCCAAACCATGATACGTTTTTCCTTTTTTTACGACAAAAGCCATCCAAAAATACTTAGGGATTACCATCTTTCTACGGATTTTTCTTTCAAGGATTTGGTCATCACGGATCGTTCCACCCTTGACAATATAAATCACATCCCTAAAGCTCGCATCTCGTCCCCAAGACTGCAAACGTTTCTCCATCTTGCCCCAAATACCTCCATTGTGACCTTGGTTTTGAGGTGTCATATTAAAATAATTAAACGTCTGCATATTTGCTTCACGCGAATAGTAGCGGTCGCTCGAAGCAACCAAGTGTCCACGAGAATATCCCGTACCACGGAACCAGTTATCCGTAGAGAATGAAGCAGGGATATACTTGTTATCCCAGCCCCAAGCGTCAGTTCGCTTACGAGCTGTGGTACGAGCTGTCTCTTTATTGAACTGAAAAGCAACCCAACGAGAGTGACGCTTATCCACGTCATACTCAAGAGAGTAATTGACAATGCCATCACTTGTTTTCAAAGTAACGAAGTAGTTATTGACACCACCCGCAAGTTTTGGAAGTTCCAATAGGGTCAAATCACCATTGATATGCTCACCGTTAAGATCTCCGTTGCCATCATTCCCCGAGCCATTACCTCCGTTATTATCGCCTCCATTGTTGTTATTACCTCCATTCTCGCCATTATCTCCTCCGTTATTACCATTGTTACCACCATTGCTTGAGGCATGTTGGGTAATGATATAGCTAACTTGTTCTCCTTCTGAGGTAAGAATCAGTTTAGCTGTACGTTCAGCTGAAGTATTCTCTTGGATTTTCACTTCCAAGTCTAGGTGCTCAACGCCCTCTTCTCCCTTTAGCTGATCAACAGAGAGCCATTCTTTAGCAGAAGCTGGGCTAATAGAGATTTCCCATTCAGCAGGAGCTGAAATGGTTAAGTAGAAGCTTTCGCCCTTCGTTGAGACAGACTTTAGATCTGATTGGTCAGGGATTTCTATCTTCAGTGCAGTAGCGACTTTTTTTCCTTTCTGAGGGACATCAGAATTATCACAAGAACATATAGACAATGTTAGCAGGACTAAAAGCCCTGCTAACATCATAAATTTAATCTTCTTCATAAGAATTATGTTTTTCCAGTAAGAAGATTAGCTCTTCTTAACTAGCTTCACATCAGTTAGACGGATACCATCAGCAAGACCTTTTGCTTCAAACTGAATCCAGCTCACGTTGTCTGGAAGATCTACAGTGTACTCGTTGAATTTGTTCTTACCAAGCTCTGTATCAGGCAAGGCTACATAGCCTTTATCTGTATTGATCTTGAAAGCACTTGCATTAAGCGTTTTTTGGTTTGTACACAACTTCATTGAGAGTTGTAGCTTAGCACCTGTTTTGAAGCCTTCAATCTTTAGAGCAGATGTTTTGTTTGCTGCAAACCAAATATGTGCTGGAAGTTTACTAGTTGAGCGAGCAGATGCATTAGAATAGCTTCCAGTCATTAGAGGATCAGAGTAAGTATTAGTCTTCACTACCCAGCCATCATACTTATCTACAGAAGGCCAATATTTGCCCTTCACAGGAGTTCCAAAAGTTTCCAAGAAGATTACACCAGCTTCATCGACAGTTCCGCCATTGTTTCCGTTGTTGTCTCCTCCGTTGTTACCATTGTTATCACCATTGTTTCCATTATTGTCTCCGCCTGTTCCGTTGTTGTCGCCACCATTATCAGCAGGATTGTTTGGATCTTCCTTACGATCAGCTGTCATTTGAAGGTCAGACATGTTACGGATGAGGATGTTCCAATAAGTAAGGTTGCCTTCTTTATTCTTGTTTGTCTTAAGGACACCAGTAACTGATCCGTTCTTGTCTGTAGTCATTTCAGCAGCAAAGTTTGCCTTCTTAAGCACTTTTAGACTTAAGTCTGCATTGCCTTCTGGAGCTTTAGTCTTACAGTCTGACAACTTGTGGTACCAGTTCTTCTCAGGTGCACTAGCGTTCATTTTAACGTTAGGCTTAACGAACTGAACGTTTTCTACAGTAACCAAAATATCCTTGTATTGACCTGTATAAATCTGCTCTAGTGTCAAAACCTTTGGAGCGATAGGCTTATTGCCTATAACCTTCACCTTTGCATAAGACAATTGGATATCTTCAGCAGTATAAGCGATCGTTCCATCTTCGTTTTTCTTTGCATAGTGAGAGAACTTAGCACCCTTTACATTGATTTCAAGCACATCTCCTAGCTTTGGTGTAGGAGTACCTTTGGGGATTGCTAATAAAAATCCAGTATCTCCTTGCTGAACGCCTACGACAAATGACACATTATTATTTCCACCGTCAACATCAGTTATAACTGTTGCTTCAAGAGTAATGTCTTCTTCGATAGGATCAGCATCATAAGAGTTCTTATCAGTATTGTACTTCTTATAGAAGTCTGCAAGAGACATCTTGCCAGAAACAGGTCCTTCTGGAAGCTCACCATTTTTACCTGCTTGCAAAACATGAATAGTTGTTTCTTTACCTCCGTAAGAAAGCTTAATTGAACCCTTACGAGCATCTCCAGTGTTTTCTGCAACCTTAATCGTAATAGTTGCCTTACCCTTCACTCCTTTTTGAGGATTCACACCGATCCATGCTGCATTTTTAGTTAAAGACCAGTCACGAGTAACGTCAAGTGTCAACACCTTCTTACCTCCTTCTTTTGGGAAGCTAACTTGATTATTCTCCAACTTTGGAGAGATCGTACAATTTACAGCTTCATACTTATCCTCATCACACGAAGTGAAGACAAAACTCATTGTCAAAGCGACAAGAGCTGAGCAAAGGTAAGTCAAACTTAAACTTTTGATTTTTTTCATTTCTTTCTTGTTTTTAATTAATTAATCATTAGAATCTGGGAGCGTTGAGCTTAATATCTCGACGCTTCAGTACTACGAGCTGAGGACTATCTTGGAAATAGTGTAAAATTCCTGTTACAGAACCCAAGCCACTGGCAAGCTTATCCCCAGAGAATTTAGCATAACTGCTCGTGCGAACAACGACAACCTTCCCATCTTTTGTAACGAGATCTAGGCTGATTTTATTGCGACTTTTATCATTCTTATGCTCAGGGTCTGCATAAGTTGTACTAGTAGTATAATCGTTGTCCCCATCTTTTTCGAAATAGCTTTCCTTGAACTGTACACCTTCAACAGTAACGAGCGAACCAACGAGGGCTTTATTCAAATCTGCATAGCGACAAACTTTTGGCTTCACAGCTCCACGTGAAACGAACTTCAGTACAGCTGGAATCAAACGCTCGGGAATATAGCTCGCCTCGTAGCTTTTATTTACCGAAGGATAACCAATACTCATATCATCATAATACTTCGCAATAACGAGATCTTTGGCATAAAGTAAAACTGTCGAACCTTGAGGATAAAGAGCTGAAATGTTAGACATGCCACACTTAAGCTCAATACCTCCCGTTTCGTCTTCGATAAAACAAGACTTGTAGAGGTTACCTTCTTTATCTTCTGAGATAACAGTTGCTTTGATAATCGCATCCTTCTTAAGCTTAACACCTGTAGTCGGATACGAATTCTTGTTAGCAGTATAGTAATCCTTAACCTCTTTAATAGTCATTGTAGCCTTAACATCGCTCAAATCTGCCCCAAGGGTTCCCAATTCAGGAGCATCAACCTTATTATACTTACAGCTAAAAAGTGAAGTAATGAGCAGAAAGCTCAATAAAATCCAAATATTCTTTTTCATCATGTCTTCAGATATTAAAATTGAATTGAAGTATTAAAGAAGTAAGTCGTTCCGTAAGAATAGAAATACTTTGAAGGGAAAGGCTTCTTAATATGAGGTACACCTTGAGCATCTCGTTCAGTGCGGACACGCAACTGCTCATAACCACCTGAATGAATTGACCTATTGTTCAACAGGTTGTTCACTGACAAGTTAAAACGTATATACTTACCATGTGTTATTCTGTAAGAGTAACCAACGAAAAGGTCGAGAGTAAATCCCCCCTTCAATCGTTCAGGCTTGATGTATTTACTGTCAAGAACGGCACGAGCTGCGTCAGTTCTCAAAGTAGGATTCATTGAGATATGATTGAATCCGAAGTAATTAGCATTGAAACCAAGCATACCATACCATGGAGCTCTATAAGTCATTCCAATCGTTCCTGCCAACTGAGGTGTACGATCAAGAGACAAACCATTCCAATAGACCTTTTCTTCAGCTAAGATCTTAGCACTATTATCAATTGTTTGTACGAAGTCAGGGTTATTACTGTAGAAATATTTACCCCAAGCTCCAGCGACATTCAAACTTAAAGTTGGCAAAATCTTGGCTTCAAACCCCGCTTCGACACCGAACTGTGTAGTGTTAATTCCTGTCAAAGTGTAGTTTGAGAATGCTGCATTTGTGTCATCATAGAAACTAAGTGTACGGCTCTTATCTCTAATGTTTGAGGCAAAAAGTGTTACACTACCACGAAGCCATGGCAAACGTACAGCATAAGCAAGATCGACACTTAGGAGTTTTTCGCTCTTTACATTGTTAACGACATCGTTTCTTGTGCGAGGAGAGATAAAGATATTACGGAATACAGGAGCTTGTTTGACAAACGAACCATTCAGAATCACGTAATGTCTACCATTAATCTTATAAGTCAATCCAGCCTTTGCTCCATAATCAAGGAAATTAAGAACCCTCGATCTGCCCAGAGAGTTGTCTGGGAAAAGACCTCTTTGTTGCTTACCTAGACGGTAAACCATCGCATGAGCAATCGAAGCCCCAAGATAGGCATCAATATTCGCAAACTTAAACTTAGAGTTAAACCAGCCTTGTTCTCTCGCTGTTACGGCTTGATAGTCATGTCCCATCTTATCACCTTTACGAGCTATATGGTCAGGTCGACGGATATCCATCTGATATTTATCCGAATCCCCACCAAAGTCACGAACAGCAAACTTATCAATATCATAAACATAGTCAGCACCAAGCAAATCTCCTACTTCATTGAAGTAAGACGTTCTGTTGTAACGAGCATTTACACCTCCGTCTAGACTAAACCATTTCGATGGATTCCAAGAGAAGTTACTTGCCCCAGAAAACTCCATCTGATCAGTATGACGCAGTTCAATCATGTATTGGGCCTGCTTGCCTTCTTGCAAGAGATTGCCCTGTGCATCATAAAGAGGTGCATCACTCAAGCTATTAACTTGATAGAATCGATCCCAATTCACTCGATGCATTGAGGCATCATTCAGCCACATTTCCTTATAAATATTGGCAGTTGTAGGATCTTCTGAGCCAGCATAGGCTAGATCTGTAAAATATGAGGGTAGATAGCGATAATAGTCAGGACGAGGATCAGGAGCGTTGTACCAATTCAAAGCAGAGTACGTATTCTTACCGAAACGTGTTCCCAAAGTGGTGTTCAGCTTAAAGCTCTTATCCAGCGTCTCAAAGTAATGCGTCAGCTGAATAACAGGCTCGTGCATATTCTTTTCTCTAGCGTTACGCCACTTTCCTCCTTGCAAACCAAGGTTCGGGTTGTAATAATTAGAATGAACTAAGTCATAAGCTTCTTGGGTTGAACCGCTAGCGACACCTCGACGCGTAGGAGAAGCAAAAGCAACTAAGCTAAGACTATTTTGCTTATTCAATTGTTTCTCTACAGCCAAGAGATAAGCATAAGAATCATAATGTACACCTTTGACAAATGAACGCTGACCATCTCCGTTTCGCTTAGAAAGAGACACGCCAAACGACCAACCATTTGCCAATTGCCCACTAGCCCATGTAGCCATGAATCGGTCAGTGTATGAGCGATTCGAACTAGAATAAGTTAATTTCGTCTCAGCACGCATTTTTGATGCTCGGATAGAAAGATTCTCACTCATACCAATACTTCCGAATCCCTCTTCTATAGGCTCCATGCTCAAGCCACTAGTACGATAACGTGTAACATCATTCAGTCCACCCCAAAGCGACCAAACACCATAACCTGTGTTCACATCATTCATAGGCACACCATTAAGATACATCACTCGATAGGGAGAATCGTAGCCCCTTCGGTTGAATCGTGCCGCACTGAAGACATAACTTGCCGCAGCCAAGAATGGGCTTCGGCTAGAGTGTAGGAGCGAACTCTGCTGGATAGCATCAAACTCATCTTGCCCTTCCTCCATCACATCAAAGCCCTGCATACGCTCTGAGCTAAAGTTATCTTGTACTTCAGCAAGAGTAGGCAAAGCTTCTAGTTGAATATCCTTTAGATTCTTAATTGTACCGTCAGCTTCTACGACAATCTCTAGTTGCTTAGCAATATAGCCTACCGCACGTATTGTCAGCGTGTAGCGACCTTTGGGCAATTTCCCTAGATTAACGATATTTCGTTTTCCTAGCTTAATCTCCTTTGGAGTTTTCGTTCCGTGAATTGCAAAGACAACTCCGTCAATCGCTTGACCACTTTCTTTCGACGTAATGCGTAATCTCTGAGGGCTCTGAGCCATCAGACTGGCAGAAAATAGACTTGCCACAAGTACGCCTTTGAGTAAACGTTTAATTGTTATCATTCTTTTTTCGTTATTTTTTCAAGTCAAAATAGCACTTCCTTAAAAACTTTTCTTAAATTTGTCCCTAGGAAACATCTAATTGTAAGTCCAAAGATATAATATATAATGTAGAATAGAAAGAAAATGACGAAAAAAAATTACCTTACACTCCTTTTAATCCTTTGCATCTTCCCTCTGAATAGCCTATTTGCTCAGAAAGAATCAAAGATTGCTCGTATTGGATTTTATAACCTTGAAAACTTATTCGACACCGTTGATGGGGAGAATAATGATGCAGACTTCCTACCAGATGGTATCAAACACTGGACAAAGGAACGCTATATGATGAAGCTTCAGAACATGGCTGAGGTTATAAGTACACTAGCTGATGGACATGCTCCAGACATTCTTGGCGTCTGCGAGATCGAAAATAAGCAAGTACTTGAAGACCTTGTCCAACAAGAGGCTATAAAGAAGTATAACTATCAAATTGTTCATTTCAACTCTCCTGACAAACGTGGTATTGATTGTGGCTTGATCTACCAAGCAAACAAATTCTTCTTTACCAATGCTTCGTCTCACTTTGTCAAACTAAAAGGCGAAGAACATATCTTGACTCGTGATATTCTTGAGGTCAACGGTATTCTCTTGGACGAAGCAGTCTCTATCCTTGTAGGACACTGGCCGAGCCGTTCAGGTGGAGAAGCGGCATCTATGCCCAGACGTATGGCTGCCGCTCAGGTTATGCGTCAAGTTACTGACCGCTTATTAGCAGAGCGTGCGAGCCAGAAAGTAATCCTTATGGGAGACTTTAACGATGACCCAACCTCACCAAGTGTCGTAGACGGACTGAAGTGCAAAAACAAGGCGAGCGAAGTTCAAGGCAGAACACTCTTCAACGTCATGGCAAAGCTTTACACGGATGGATACGGTACTTTGGCATATCGTGATACTTGGAACCTATTTGACAATATCGTTGTTACTGGGAACTTGCTAAACGATAAGACAAATCGCTGGGTTCTTCAACAAGATCAGCGTACCAAAGCCTACGGATACATTACGCAGAACCCAAAACTCATTCAGAAGACAGGACACTATAAAGGTTATCCTTTCCGTACATTCAGTGGCGATACCTTTCAAAATGGTTACAGCGACCACTTCCCTGTGTACATCATTCTCAAGAAGAAATAGCTCCCCTACCTAAGAGCTGTTTTATTGCTGGGATAATTGCTTGAAGTTTTCCATTAACCTAGCACAGATTTGTAGGGAAGACTTTTTTATTTCTTCCCTACGATTCAAATAATTGTTCCGCAACATTTGAAAATCTTTTCCCTAAACTCTAAAAAAGTCTATTCCTAAAGAACATAAGATAGTCGGAAAATACCTTCTAACTTTGTACCAAACTCTTCTTGATACTTATGATAGGCAAAGCGAAAGCCATAAGAGAAACTAGAATTACGTGGCTGATACTTCACTCGTAATCCTAAACGAAATCCCTTCCGATACAGGAAAAGGCTCTGATATTCATCCTGCAACTGAGCTTCATGGTAGTAAAGCCTTCCCGCCCACGAAGGGACATCATGCCAGAGTATTGAGCTATCTAACTTCAAACCTGAGTTCAAACGAACATGATACTTCAAAGCATAAAGCTGAGAGAAGGCTTGCGATGTATAAGCTGTGGACAACGAAGCTTCAATATCTGAGAAACTGTTGATAAATAACTTCGCCTTCATGCGTGCCGTCCAACGCTTATTCAATAAATCATCTTCGGTCATGCCGATAGATTCTTTAAGTTCAAACCATCTACTTAGATCGTGCGAGAGGGATAAGACAAAGCTCTGCCCTCCATTCTTCAGCCCTTCAAAGCGACGAATCCTCCTATAAATATCATAATACGCACTCAAGCTAGTCTTGGGTATTAGCTCTGATGAAGAAAAAGCAAGCATCAATCCCTTCTCATTATTGGGACGGGCAAAATGTGTATAAGACTGTGCATAATAGGACCAGTAGCTCGGATTGATATACCTCAACCGCAAAGCTAAATCCCCTGTATGGGGCAAGTGGAAATTATTCGAACTCACATAGGCGAACTTACCAGCTCGTCCCCGTGCCAATTCGCCTGACGAAACAACATAGCCCTGCGGACTACGGTAGCAATAGCTTAGTCCCACATTAAGATAGTTCGGCAAATTCTGTAATGCTTCAATCCGACTAGCCCCCACAGCTCTTGCAAGGCGATAATCTTTTTCAAAGTGATAGTACAGAGCATGTAGAGATAGATCCAAATCCTTAAACTGTTTAGCTATTTGGAAGCCATAGCTCATCATTGAGACCTTGTCCTTCATCATCAGCTCTTCCTTGCTTCGATGTAGTCCACTATCTCCAAGCCTCGTGATAATCTTATTCGTAATCTTGCCATCTAAATCCTGATAAGCAACGAATGCACGGCTCTTAATCCCCATACTTTCACCCTCGACAGCTATACCTTTAAGGATATTTTGCTCCGTTGTCGTCCTCACAGGTGAGAAGCTATTGCTATAAGTATTCTTCGTAGACATCTTAAACTGGCGAAAGCCTTGGCGAATACACAGCCCTTCTCCGAAAGAAGTTCGGAAACTCCCAAGCACAATACGCTGAACTGCTCCCCAAAGCGGACGAATACCTAAGTTCAAATCCCCCGAAACGTGGTATGAATCCAAGCCTTTGTGCTTCTCATAACGCCAAGGTTCTCCATAATCTTTCTCCCCTGAGAAGTAGAAGTAGCCCATATTCTTCAACTTAAGGCGTAGGCTCATAGCGAAATAATCCATAGCTCCAAGGTAGTCCTCCTCAGACTTCTGCCTTCGGCGTCGCCCATACATCGTAGATAATTGATAAAATTTCTGAAAGCCCCAGACAGGTTCATCTGTGAGATGAAAAAGAGGCAATAGACAGCGTAAAGTCCTTTCGTCCCAAGAAGGAATAGACTTCAAGTCTTCAAGGGCTAAAATCTTTTCAGGGTTCTGACTGCGGTAATGGACAAACTGATAGATCTGATAGTCCGACAGGATAGGTATCTTGCGAAGCTCACTTGCCGTGATCGAATTAATATCTATACTTTGCTCCAAGAGTTGCTCCAAGCTCTCCAAAGCAGAGGGAAGATCTTCAGGTGCAAGTAAGTTCTGCTCCAGCTGATCATTCAGACGACTGAGCCACAAATCTCGTAAATAGTCCCTCTGCCCCAAGCGATTTAAGCCTTGAGCCAAAGATGAAAGAGCTAAAAAACTAAAGGAAATAAGGATTAAGATGAATCGCTTCATCTAACTCAAGCATTGCTCCGATGTCAAGGAATGCATCTCTTCTGGGACAGCTCGCTGAATAAGTTCGCAAAGCTTCTGCATAAGTTTACGACGCATGAAATCCGATCGATAGACAAGATGGATCTCTCGTGTAGGACGAGGGATTGTGAAAGGTCGAACCAACTCCCTACTCTTCTCGGTCATAAGATCCAAGGCTAATGCTGGGATAAATGTCATTCCTTTGCCTAGTCGAACCATATTCATGAAAGTCTCCAAACTACCCTTCTTATAGCTATAACGATTTGGAGCGGAGCGTCTCAATTCGCAGAAGCGAAGAAGCTGATCACGGAAGCAATGCCCCTCATCAAGTAACCAGAGATTTTCCGAACTTACTTGGCTACTACGAATACTCTCTTCTTTGAAGAGTGGATGCTCTCTCCCGACAAAGCCATAAAACTCTTCATAGAAAAGAACTGAACTCTCCAAACTTTCCGTATTTGGTTCAGAGGCAATAATGGCCATATCTAGCTTATGTATCCCCAAGTTGTGCAAACAATCAGAAGTGGTCATCTCAACGAAATCAACCGATAGTTCGCTCAACTCCTCATCAAGTAAAGGGATCAAACGAGGGATTAAATAGGGAGCAATGGTCGGTAGTATCCCAAGCTTCAAACGACCTGACAGACTAGATTCTTCGTCCATAATGATCTCTTGCATCAGTCCTGCCTGATGCAGAATCACTCTTGCCTGTTCAAGTATTCGTCTGCCAGTAACAGTTGGTTCAATTGGTTGCTTACTTCGATCAAAGATCTTAACGCCTAGTTCATCTTCTAGCTTCTGAATCATTGTACTGAGCGAAGGTTGTGCCACATTACAGGATTCAGCTGCTCGACCGAAGTGTCGACACTTATCCAAGGCTAGGATATATTCAAGTTGATGTAGGTTCATAATCGCTATCTTTTTCTACAAAAATATCATTTTTCAGCATAGCAAAGGCTAAATCTTGGCTACTATGAGCAGACTTCTCCTGAAAGTAATTGATGAATTGAGCGAGCGGCACAACGTCCATCACGCATAGCATGAACAACTGTAGCCCCACCTCGAGCCACATCTCCCCCAGAGAAAAAAAATGGGACAGAAGTAGCCTGATCTTCCCCTACAAGGATATTTCCACTCTGTCCAACATTTAGCTGAGGTATGAGCTTAGGAATAAGAGGATGTGGACTAACTCCGACACTCACAACCGCAAGATCTATTTCAATATTCATAATCTCTCCAGTAGCTACTGGTCTACGTCTGCCAGACTCATCGGCTTCGCCCTGCTCCATACGTTCGACATCAACAGACTTCAGTCGCCCAGACTCATCAGCATGATAGGCAATAGGATTATAGAGTGTGAGGAACTTAGCACCCTCTTCGAGTGCCTCCTCAATCTCTTTGATGTTAGCAGGCATTTCTTCCTGAGTACGGCGATAAATAAGCATAGCCTCCTCTGCTCCTAACCTCAAGGCAGTACGAATCACATCCATGGCTGTATTTCCACCTCCGACTACAGCAACCCGTTTAGCTCTAAGCATAGCAAGGCTATCCTCTGCACTTGAAGGATTAGCAAGGTTGCTCTTATATAAATAATCACCTGCAAGCATGACACCCTCTATATCCTCACCAGGGATACCCATCGTGCGAGAAATACCTGCCCCCGTTCCGATAAAAAAGGCTTCATAACCAATCTTCTCTTGCAGTTCATCAATACTTATATCTCGTCCAACCATACGTTGAGTATGAAAATGGACACCATATTGTCTGAGCCTTTCAACCTCATCATCAATCACAGCCTCAGGCAGACGAAAGCGAGGGATACCCGTCCTCAAAACACCCCCTAAAAAGTCTGAAGCCTCATAGACATCAACAGTATAACCAAGCAAGGCAAGGTCATGAGCCGCGGCAAGACCTGCAGGACCTGAACCTATAATAGCAACAGACTTACCCCTTGGAGCTTGAGGGACTTCCAAACTATGGATTTCATTACGATGAAGGGCTTCGTAAGTCGCTACATAGCGTTCCAAAGCCCCAATAGATACAGCTCGTTTCTTCAAGCTAACATTATAAATACATCCTCCCTCACACTGCTTATACTGAGCACAAACACGCGAACAGATTGCAGAGAGCGTACTCGATGAACGTAAGGTTTGCCATGCTTCTTTGAGGTTACCCCGCTCTATATTCTTGATAAAAGATGGAATTTGTATATGGGCGGGACAAGCTTGTACACAGCCAGCATTCGGACAGTCCAAGCAACGCAGTGCTTCCTGACGAGCCTCCTCCTCAGAGAAGCCAAGCTTATCCTCGATATAAAGAGAGGAGATAGTCAAATCAAAATCACGTACACGCATTGGATTAAATGCCAACGCCATACGCTCTTTATTCTTCTTTGTCTTTCGAAGTTCCTGACGCCATTCCTGAGTTCGGCGTTCTTTGATCTCCTCTAATAAATCCATTTAGGTAATAGGTTTCATTATTTGAATAAACCTTTTCATAGCACTCTCCACAAGCCAGGCATCAAGCTCTTAGACCCTAGCCTCAAATAAGGGGAATACCTCATTGCAAATATATCAAAATAAACCGAGAAAACAAGTACCTAAGAGGAGTACTCATCAAGACTTAGCCAATCCTAGCGAGTGATCATGAGGAATAAGCTCGACCTCTTTGAGAGGAAATAATAACTATTTACAGGTCAAAAAAAAGAAACGCCCCCAAAAGTATTTTAATTACTTGGGAACGTTTCAAAAATTTGTTGGGAAGACTTGTTTAATTCTTTGGGAAGAAATAAAATTTTCTTCCCTAAGATTTTTTCAGTTCTTTATTCATCTATTTATTATCCTTAAATACAAGAATTAATCATCTATCTATCAAACAAATAGAAACTAGATAAATTGCATCAAACAGTTCAAAATATTCGAGCAAAAACTATAGCTGAACCTCCTGATCTCGCGTGCTAATCTCCGATACTTCAAGCTTTAAGCCTAAAGATTCTTTCTCTTTAATCGGCTTCAGATTACCTTGAAGTACAGGTGCTATAGGCGATCCCTCACGTTCTATTGCCTTAAGGTGTACGCGATACTCATTCCCTCGGATCAAGCCGTAGCGACCATAATCCTTAGGCTTGCTAGCCTCTGCAAAATGTCTCAGATAAACCGTATAATAACTATAGGCTTGATGATAGAAACGTAGCTCACCCTTCTCAAAAGCATCAGAGAAGTCCTCATCTCTGACCCCAGCGTCCATCAAAAGTTTCTTTAGGGAACTATCTTCCTCTGCCTGCAAAGAAGAATGAGCTTCACTCTCACTGTAATAAGTCCCTTGAAACGATAAAAAGCCTTCTCCCTCACGAAGGCTTAAACCTTTGGGGATAAAGGGATATTTAATGATGACACATGGTGTAATTCCTTGCAAATAAGCAGAAGGAGGAAGGCTTGACTCCTTGGCATACAAACCAAGGTGCTGTTTACTCAAGTCATAGTCCCTTAGTTCGCTCTCAATCGTCTGCCAGAAATCAGAGACTTTGAACAGCTCTGCTCCGTAAGAAGCTATAAGATCTGTGTTGGAGGGAACTTGCTCTTGCCAAGTAGTGAAAATGCTTGACGAAGCATAGCGTTCGGCTCTTGGGCTATTATCTCCAGCTTCCTCCATCACCCCTGTTCTAAGCTTTGCCAATGGTCTCAAAGGTGCTACCGACCGAACCATGTTATTGATTAAAAATGAAGCTGGAAGCTGAGCATGTCTTGAACCATTGAGCTTGGGAGAACCATAAACTAGAACCCTTGCAAGCATCGGTTCTAAGCGGACAAAATGAACCTTTTGTTCTGTATCTACATTCTTTTCAACATGAAAATCTTCCCGACTTATACGTATTGCTCCCTGTTCATTTGCCATGGGGACGTACAAGTTTGTCCCATCTTGAATATTAAGATCTGCCATAGAAAATGTTTGTGCTTCAGTCAGATTCTCTAAAGGAGAGCCAAGCTGTGTCAAAGACTTGAGCTTCGGACTAGAATTTGCTAAGACAACAAGCAGATAATCATTCGGAACAGCCTGAATGCTGAAAGCTTCAGACATCTTCGATGAATAGCTGAGATCCTTTAGTTCTGCAAGCTGATAAACATTAGACACCTGCTTATAAAGAAGGATACGTATGCTTTGAATGTCCGTCATAGGTTCTGAAACAGTACCAGCTCGTAGCGTTAGCTCATTGGGAGCTTGAAGACGTAAAGAGAGAAAATGACTCTGATGTTGTACAGGTTGAGCATCAAGTAGATCTTCACAACGGCAAGTATCTTCTTGACAAGAGCTAAAAAAGAAAATAAAGCTCATGACGAGGACTACGCCTTTGAGAAAAGAAGTATTCATCGCTTTGGAATTAAGAAATTATTTAATGGTTTAAGAGCTTTCGTTTTCTTTCCACAAGGGATTTACCTATGAAGAAAAACAGCTCTTGCTTGAGAAAATAAATGTAGCTTTTGCTTGGAAAGAAAAAGAGCTTGTATCCCGAAGGACACAAGCTCTTGACCTAATGAGTTAAATTAAACTAGCTCGTGGATCACAAGTCCTGAGCGAAGTTTTGGTTCGAACCAAGTTGTCTTTGGAGGCATTATATTGCCAGTGTCAGAAATATTGATGATCTGTTGCATTGTAACTGGGTGAAGAGCTAGAGCAACCTTCATTTCGCCACTATCAACACGACGCTTCAATTCTCCAAGTCCACGGATTCCTCCAACGAAATCAATTCTCTTATCAGAGCGAAGATCCTTAATTCCTAAGATTTCGTCCAAGATATAGTTTGAAGATACAGTAACGTCAAGGACACCGATTGGGTCATTGTCATCATAAGTTCCTTCCTTAGCAGTCAAAGAGTACCACTTTCCGCCAAGATAAAGCGAGAAGTTGTGTAGAGCTTGAGGTGTGTAAATCTCTGTTCCTTTCTCTTCAACAACGAAAGCCTTGTCAAGTTTTGCCAAGAACTCTTCTTCGCTTAGACCGTTTAGATCCTTAACCACGCGGTTGTAGTCGATAACAGTCAATTGTTCAGCAGGGAAACATACTGCCATGAAATAGTTATACTCTTCGTCTCCTTTGTGATTAGGGTTTTGTTTTGCCTTTTCAGCTCCTACAAGTGCAGCTGCCGCTGAACGGTGGTGTCCATCAGCAATGTAAAGTGCTGGGATCTCGCCGAAAAGTTCTGTGATACGCTTAATATCTTCTTCGCCATCAATCACCCAGAATGTGTGACCAAAGCCATCAAGTTCTGCTACGAAATCGTAAACAGGAGCTTGGTCTGTGTACTTCTTAACGATTGCATTGATTTCATCCTTAGAAGGATATGCAAAGAATACAGGTTCGATATTTGCATTGTTTACGCGAACGTGCTTCATACGATCCTCTTCCTTGTCACGGCGTGTAAGCTCATGCTTTTTGATCACTCCGTTCATGTAGTCCTCAACGTAAGCACCAACGACAAGACCGTATTGAGTCTTTCCGTTCATTGTTTGAGCATAAACGTAATAGTTTTCCTTTTGATCCTGTACCAACCAGCCTTTTTCACGGAACATCTTAAAGTTCTCTGCTGCTTTTTCATAGACCTCTGGAAGATGTTCATCCGTTCCTACAGGGAAATCAATCTCAGGACGAATAATATGGTAAAGCGACTTTTCGTTACCTTCAGCTTCAGCTCTAGCTTCTTCTGAGTTCAAAACGTCGTAAGGACGTGAAGCAACTTGTGTAACTAAGTCTTGAGGTGGGCGAATACCCTTGAATGGTTTAATAACTGCCATCTTAATATCTTATATTTTAGTGATAAATTTTATTTGTTTAGACGGAATCTTTCGTTTCCTTCTTTGATAAAGCCAACGATTTGTTGAGCTGCTGCAAGTCCAGCGTTGATGTTAGCTTCTGCTGTTTGAGCTCCCATCTTCTTAGGTGTAGCGAAGTAACGATCTCCTAGAGCCAACATCTCTTCATGATTAGCTGGTTGAATGTCTGTAAAGTAGCGAAGATCTTCACGTTCCTTTAATAAATCTAGCAATTCACTTTCGTTGATAATTTCCTTACGAGCTGTGTTTACAAGTATTGCACCCTTAGGCATTGCCCCTACGTAAGCACGACCGATTGAACCCTTAGTCTCAGGTGTAGCAGGAATGTGCATAGATACGATGTCAGACTTAGCAAATAGATCTTTCTGTTCTGCGATGTAAGTAACACCAGCTTCCGCCATAGCTTCCTGAGTTGTGAATGGATCAAAAGCACATACTTCCATACCCAAGCCTTGAGCTATGCGAGCAACGTTACGCCCTGTAGCACCGAAAGCAAGAAGTCCAAGCTTCTTTCCTTTCAACTCTGTACCTGCCTTTCCGTTGAAACGATTACGAACTCCAAAAAGAAGCATGGCAATAACCAATTCAGCTACAGCATTAGCATTCTGACCGGGAGTGTTCATTACGCAAACACCATGCTCAGTAGCTGCTGCTAGATCCACATTATCGTATCCAGCTCCAGCACGAACAACGATTTTTAGTTCCTTAGCCGCTGCAAACACTTCCTTATCAATGATATCACTACGAATGATGATTGCATTCACGTTAGCCACAGCCTCAAGAAGCTCAGCCTTAGATTGATACTTTTCTAGCGTTACGACTTCAAATCCTGCCCCTTGACAGATTTCTTTGATGCCAGCGACAGCCGCAGCTGCGAAAGGCTTTTCTGTTGCGATAAGTACTTTACACATATCTTTATCTATATACTATTTATAATAAAGGAATACAGTTGCAGGCATTCGATCAACAATGACCGCAACTGTATTCTCAAATAATCTAAAATGAAGCTTAGTGCTTACGTTCGAATTCCTTCATTACGTCAACAAGGTACTGAACGCTTTCTTTTGGCATCGCATTGTATAGAGAAGCTCTAAAGCCACCTACACTACGGTGTCCCTTGAAGCTAGTGATTCCCTTAGCAGAAGCGAAATCAAAGAAGTCTTTTTCTAGTTCCTTGTACTCATCGTTCATAACGAAGCAAACGTTCATCATAGAGCGATCTTCCTCATTTACAGTACCACGGAACATCTTATTGCGGTCGATTTCACCATAAAGAAGGTTAGACTTTTCGATATTCATTTGTTCAAGAACCTTCACACCTCCAAGTTCCTTGTACCACTTCATTGTTTGAAGAGCTACATATACTGGGAATACAGGAGGCGTATTATACATTGAATCCTTATCCACGTGGATACGGTAGTCAAGCATTGTAGGAAGAGGACGGTCAACATGTCCAAGAGCATCGCGACGCACGATTACGAATGTAGCACCAGCAGGAGCGATGTTCTTTTGAGCTCCACCATAGATAAGGTCATATCTAGAGAAGTCTATCTCACGAGTGAAAATATCTGAAGACATATCCCCTACAAGACGGCACTTAACGTCTGGATCGTAGCGAAGCTCTGTTCCGTATACAGTATTGTTTGAGGTGAAGTGTAGGTAATCTACATCTTCTGGAATCTCATTCCATGGCTTTGGATACCAAATATAGTTATCAGCCTTAGAAGAGAATTCTACAACCTCTCCGAACATTTTAGCTTCTTTCGCAGCCTTGTTTGCCCATGTACCTGAATCAATATAAGCTGCCTTTTTCTTCAAAAGGTTCATTGCCACTTGAGCAAATTGCAAACTTGCACCACCACCAAGGAAGAGTACTTCGTAACCTTCTGGGATGTTTAAGAGTTCACGCATAATGTTACGTGCTTCAGCCATAGTAGCTGTAAACTCTTTTCCACGGTGAGATACCTCAAGGATTGACAATCCTGTGTTCTCGTAGTTCAAAATTGCAGCTGCTGCATCTTTGATCACACTTTCGTCCAAGATAGATGGACCTGCAGAGAAATTATATTTCTTCATACCTTTGAATTATATTATATTAACTATTAAAATATTACACAAGTAGGGGCAAATAGCCTGCATTTATTAAAAACTTTTAATCCAAGCATGCTATAAACCTTAAATTCACTTTGCAAAGTTATTAAATAAGTTGAAACAAACAAATCTTTTCCCTGTTTATTTTAGTTTTTTTTCAAAAACATTATTTACTCAATCCGTTTTTCTCTTAAAATCATGCTTTTAAGCCTTATTTTTAAGCCTTTGCTCAACACTCTATTTGCAAAAGAAAACTAGCCACCTAGCCAACTTATTTACAACCCATTGAAACAGATCAATAGTTTACTTAGAAGCACTGATTGACAGGGAAAAGACAGGTTGCAAATTTCTTACCGAATATTTTTTCACTTCTTCCCAACGATTCAAATAAACCTTCCCAACGAATAAAACAACTCTTCCCTAAGAAATTTTCAGCTTTTAACTGATTGATAACTTGCCCTTATGACTAATCGTTACCTCTTGAGAGAGTAAAGAACAAGAGGAGCTAGTACACCTCTCTGAAAAAGAGAAAACAAAGCTACGCTAGATAGCGGACTGGTCAAAAAATCTATATATAAAATAGGTATAGGGCTTAGCTCACATTCGAATCGTTCAAAGCAAAGAACTGACAAGAAAGAACGAAAGGATACAATTTTGTCTGCTTTTGAACCATTTTTGTTCTCCCAGCTTTTCCCCTTGCCCTACCTTTGCAATGTCAAAAGGGAGGAAGCCAACCAAACCGATGACCGAGACGACAAGTCTTGAACATAAAGTTTATTTTTTTTATTAATCCATTAAATTAATTGTATTATGGCAATCAACTATTTAGTGCGTAGTCGTAAATTGACAACCGCAGAGGGTAAGCAAGAATTTTTCTTTGCTCAATCGATCGGAAATGGAGTAACCAGCATGGAGCATCTACAGAAGCTCATCGCCAGAATCTCCGCCCTAAGTGAAGGGGACGTTCGCTCAGTAATCATGAATCTCAGTTCACTGATCGCAGACGAACTCTCAGCAGGTCGCATTGTAGAGCTAGGAGACCTTGGACGCATGCGTATAGGTCTTCGAAGTAAAGGTTCGAAAAAGGAGGAAGACTTCAAGCTCCAATCAATTAAGAAGCTCAAAGTCCTTTTCCACCCAGGTTCGCTCATCCGTGATCGTCTATCAACAGCTCCACTTATACGCTTTGAAGCCAAAGGCTTAAAGGACGGAACTTGCAAACTCCCCGAAAAGGGAGGGAAGAAAGATCCTAAGAAGGAGAAAAACGATCAGACAGGCAAATCAAGTTCAGGCTTATAAAGCTTTGACTCATGAGAAGATTCATAGAGGATCTTCGCTCTAAAAGAGAAGAGCCTTACAACCAAGCCATCGCTCTTGTAAGGCTCTTTTTCATACCCCTAGGCAGTCTTCTTGTAAGCTGTAGCATCAGCCAAAATCAGCAATTGCAAAGCCACAAAGAGCAGATACGAACCGAAGTTAGCACTCAAGCAGACATGCAGAAGCATGTAAGCTTTGAAGCCGAAGAAGACATCTTCAAAGAGTTTATTTTTGAAGTAGAAAATACGCCAAAAATAGGGATAGAGAGCGAAGCTATTAACCCTAAGCGAAGACTAATCATTCGAGAGAGACAAAAGACACGAAGCAAACATCAAAATCAAAAAAGGCAGAAACAGAGCCATGTGCAAGCACACTTAAAGCTTCGACAAGCTAAGAACCTACAAAGTCAAAGGAGTATCCAACAGAACAGCCTCATCAAGCCCTTCATTTTAGAGCTTTGCACAATTCGGTTTCTCAATTTTTGGCAGATTTAGGCTTATGTATTTAAGCTTTTAGCCAAAACTCTAAAGAGCGTATAACTCCCCC
>PDWI01003178.1_pt1 | contig 23547 bp, 20 predicted proteins | sample 1430891 | NCBI WGS metagenome assembly PDWI01 (sample SAMN01162508, study PRJNA174530) | Oral metagenome, whole genome shotgun sequencing project. | biome: Marine environment; feature: Marine mammal; material: Swab sample of the gingival sulcus; isolation source: swab sample of gingival sulcus... | reverse complement strand
AAACTTTCTACTAATTTTAAATCTTTTGTAAATTTCTTTTTCAGTATCTTAATTGCAACATATCTATTTAAAAGTTTATCTCTGCCTTTATAAACAATAGACATGCCTCCTTCTCCTATTTGCTCCAGAAGTTCATATCTACCTGCTAAAATTCTACTACTCATACTGCCTCCTATATTTTAACACAAATCACAGTAATATTGTCACGTCCACCTTTACTGTTTGCCATTTCAACAAGATTTCCACATAAATTATTCATATCCTTTGAAGTTACAACTTTCTCTACAAGTTCTTCATCTGTAACATCATCATGAAGACCATCAGTACAAAGTAGCAACGTATCTTTTTCTTGTATCTTTATTTCAAAAATATCAGGTATATCAAAATCGTAAGTCCCTATGGCTTTTGTTATAATATGTTTTTTTTCCTTTACAATATCATCTTCCCATTTTATAGCACCATTTTTTAACAGTTTATTTATGTAAGTATGGTCTTCTGTTATTTGTACAATGTTATTATTCCTAATTAAATAAGCTCTACTATCTCCTACATTAATTACATATAACATCTCATTTTTTATATAAGCTATCACTAATGTTGTTGCCATTCCCTGATTTTCCAAATTTTCAATAGATTTTTTATAAATATAGGAATTTGCTTCTACTAAACAATCATAAAAATACTGTGCTATTTCTTCTTTGTTGTTACAATTTGCTAATGGTATTTTTTTTATATAATCTGCTACAAATTGAACGGTTTCATTACTTGCAATCTCTCCAGCATTTTCACCACCTACACCATCAGCAACCATAAAAACATTATCTTCTAATAATATCAAATACGCATCTTCATTATTTTTTCGCTTTAACCCAACATGACTTTTAAATCCTACTTCTATCATATTTTCTCCCAATAATCACTTTATATTTTACGTTTTTCTTTTCATTTTACAACAATAAAAACCATCTGTTCCATGAATATGTGGTAAAAATTCTTTTTCTTCTACTTTTTCAAATTTTGAATTTTCCATTAAAAATTTTTCCACAACCTTTTGATTTTCATCTTTATTATTTGTACAAGTACTATACTGAATTATCCCACCTTTTTTTACATATTTAGATGAAGATACTAATATTTCAAATTGCTTCTCTGGTAATTTCAAAAAATCTTCACTTTTTTTCTTATACTTTATTTCTGGTTTTCTTCTTATAACCCCTAACCCTGAACAAGGCACGTCAATCAAGACTTTATCTACCTTTTCTAACATATTTTCATCTAATTTTGTAGCATCTTGATTTTTCACTTGAATAATATCAATATCCAATCTATTCGCTTCTCTCTGTATTATTTTTAACTTTCTATCGTACACATCCCGTGCAAGAACTTTTCCTTGATTTTCCATCATTTCTGATATTGCCAATGTTTTGCCACCAGGAGCAGCACACACATCAACAACAATATCATTTTTTTCTGGTTTAAAAATTTCTATGGTTTTAATAGAACTTTCATCTTGAATAGAATAAAACCCTTGTTGATATAATTTATTTTCTATAATATTCTCCCCTTTTGTAATTTTTAACGCACTCTCCGAAATTTTACTTTCAATAGCTTCTATCCCTTCATCCCTCAATTTCTCTATTAATTCTTGTCTTGTAATTTTCAATAAATTAACTCTCACTGATACTTCTGGCTTTTCTTGACTAGCAATTAACAGATTTTCAGTTTCTTCTATTCCATATTGTTTTTCCCACAACTTTATAATCCAAGGTTCAAAAGAATATTTTACCGATAAATATTTTATAATATCTTTATTTTTATCTGGTAATTTAATATTATTTTTATTTCTTATATAATTTCTAAGCACACCATTAATAAATCCAGCCCTACCTCTACAATACTTTTTAGCCATTGAGACACTTTCATTGACAGCAGCATATTCAGGCACTGAATCCATATAGCCTAGTTGATATATCGCCATTTCTAAAATTATTTTATCATTTATTTTTAAAGATTTAATACTTTTTTTTAACAATTTATCAATAATATAATCCAACAACATTTTATTTTCTAAAACACCATACACAAGATTTCTTATAAATCCCGACGATGTTACTTTACTCTTAGCAATTTCATTGTTTAATGTTAAATTGGAATAAGCATTATCACTTTCTATTTTTAATAACGTTTGATATGCCACTTGTCTATTGATATCCATACTAACTATTCCTATCCCTAAGAATTAATAATCTTACTAAATTCATAATAGCCGTTGCAAGTGCTGCCACATAAGTCATCGCTGCTGCTGACAAAACTGTTTTAGCACCTATAAGTTCTTCTTCTCTTACTAATCCTAAACTATCCATCTGTTCTAATGCTCTATTACTAGCATCAAACTCTACTGGCAGAGTTACACCGTGAAATACAACAACCACACTAAAAAATACAATCCCTGCATCCATTAAAAGTAATCCTAAGCCACTATTCCCTCCATTTGCTAATAAAAGTCCGATAATCATCAAAGGCCACGACGCCATTGAGCCAACATTTACAAAAGGTACAACTGCACTTCGAAAAGCAAGTAAAGGATGTTTTATCTTATGTTGAATCGCATGCCCTGTTTCATGTGCTGCTACACTTACAGAAGCAATAGATGTACCATGATAAACATCTCCTGATAACCTAACTTTTCTTCCTCTTGGGTCGTAATGGTCTGACAAAATTCCTGCAACTTCTTCAATTTCAACATTTTGAAGCCCATTTACATCAAGGATTCTTCTTGCCACTTCATATCCTGTCATCCCTCTTGATACTTTAATTTTAGCATATTTACTATATGCTGATTTTACTTTTGTCTGTGCATAAAATGCAAATATTGCAGCAGGTATTAACAATAATATAGTAGAATCAAAATAAAACATCTATGTTCACCTTTTCTTTCTTTTTTATCAATTGATAATGTTGCAAATAACATTTTTTAAATACTATCTAACTTTCCAGTCTTCATTTATCCTAGTACAGTTCCTATTTTTATCGAATTTCCTCTAATAAAATCTTCTACTTTCATTGCTTTTTTACCAGCAACCTGAACTTCTTTTAAGGTAAGAATTTTTCCACCAGCTACCACTTTAATACCTGCTTTATCTACTCCTATAACACATCCATTTTCTTTACTAGAAGTCTCCACACTAGCCTCACAACACCATATTTTAAACATTTCTCCATCATAAAAAGTATAGCTCCCTGGATTTGGATTCAATCCACGTACCATATTATATATTTCTTCTGGTTCTTTTGAAAAATCAATTTCTGCCTCTTTTTTGAATATCATGTCTGCATAAGTTACCAAAGATTCCTCTTGTTTTTCTCTCAATGCACTTTTATCTAATATGCTATCTAATTTTTCTATTAAAAGTTTTCCACCTAGCACAGACAATTCATCATAAAGTTTCCCCGATGTCTTATTACCAATTTTCACTTCTGTTTTAGCTATCATATCTCCCGTATCTAGTCCTTCTGCCATATACATCAGTGTAATACCTGTAATTTTATCGCCTGCCATAATCGCTCGTTGAATAGGTGCTGCTCCTCGCCATCTTGGAAGTAAAGAGCCATGAATATTCACACAACCACAAGATGGTATCTCTAATATTTCTTTTGGTAATATCATCCCATATGCTGCAACTACTATTAAATCTGGTTCATATTCTTTTAATATCTTTAAAATTTCTTTATTTTCTTTTATTTTCAAAGGTTGTAGAACTTCAATTCCTAAACTTAATGCTTTTTCTTTAACTGGTGTCGGTTGAACTTTTTTCCCTCTATTTTTTTGTCTATCAGGTTGTGTTACTACATAACCTATCTCTATTTTTTTTTCTCCAGAAACTTTTAAATCATTTAACATTTCAAGGGCTGGTACTGCAAATTCAGGTGTTCCCATATAAACTATTTTTTTCATCATTATTTTTCCTTTTTATAGATTTTAAGCTTCTGCTACATCTTCTGCATTTCTTACATCTTCTGCTTTATCAGTATATAAAATACCATCTAAATGATCGTTTTCATGACAAAAAGCTACAGCTTTAAGGCCTTCTCCTTCATAGACCACTTTATTTCCATTTCTATCTAACCCTTGTATTTTAACGTACTCTGGTCTTTCTACTTTACCAATCATTCCCGGCACACTTAAACATCCCTCATAATCTTCTACCATTCCTTTTGTTTCAATTATTTCAGGATTGATAAGCTCTATTACTTCTCCAGGTTCTACTTCTACCACAAACATTCTTTTCATAATACCTACTTGAGGGGCAGCAAGACCTACGCCATTATATTCTCTCATCGTTTCTATCATGTCATCTAAAATCATTTTTATTTTATCATTGACTTCCGTAACTACTCTACATTTTTTTCTAAGTATTTCATCACCTTCAACAACTACATTTCTAAGTCCCATCTATTTGCTCCTTTCAATTATCATCTTTAAATCATATAATTATATCATAAATTTTATATTTACACAAAGTGTCGAATTTATATCTTTAAAATTTTTTCTACTGCAATAATGGCTTTCATAACAAAAAAATATACCAACTTACAAACGCATTCTCTAACACATTAATAACCTGATATATATTTTATTCACACGTCATCTTTCAAATTTTAATTCATTAATCCTATGATTTCTTCGATATTTTTCCTAGTTCTACAAAACACATTTTTCTGTCTTCATTGATTGTTTGTCCTATCTTTACATATTTTGCTTATTGTTTTTTTATAGTAACATAGTGAAAGAGCATTTGCAATACTTTTTCTTTTGAATTTGTCATTTTTTGTTATAAACTCTCCACCAACACGATTTGACATAGAACCCTAAAAAAAGCCTCTATTGTAAGAGACTTTTTCCTAAATACATAAATATAACACATATGCTAAAGGTCATACCCATATATATAGATGATGCTATTAACCTGTCAGTATCCATCATGCTGATAACTTCTATTCCTAAAGCTGCCAATGTAGTAAACCCTCCAATTCCTCCAACCATTATAAACAGTTGAAATTTACTACCCATCAATCCATGGTTTACAAAAAATTGGAAAGATAGCCCCATAAAAAAGGAACCGATCACATTCACTAAAAATGTACTGACAGGAAATACATCGGTAGGTATAATTTTGCTAACGAAGATACACATAGAGTATCTGAGTATAGCACCTATAAAACCACCTATTCCCACTGCCAAAAAGTTCATATTTCGATTCCTTTCCTATTCAATTATTTAATAGCTATTCACTATTTTATTTTTCATTATTTCCATAAATCTGTATCTGTAAGACCGATAGATGATGCCTTAAAGACAGGATCTTTACCTTGTGCCTTTTGTTCTTCATAATCAGCTAAAGCATCTACGGCAATCTTTCCAAGTAAGAACATTGCAATAATATTCACTGTCGCCATAAAGCCCATCAGTGCATCTGCTAAGTTCCAAGCCATTGATAATGATTGTTGCGCACCTACAAATACCATTGCTACTGCTAACACTTTAAATGCTATCATAAACGTTTTATTTTCACTGATAAACTTAATATTTGCTTCTGCATAGAAATAGTTACCTATAATTGATGTAAATGCAAATAGTATAACGGCAACTGTTACAATCATCGCACCAATGCTACCAAAGTTTGCTTCTACTGATTTTTGTACTAACGTAATACCTGTTATTTCTGGATTTGCCATCGCTTCTTTACCACCAAGAAGTACGATGAATACTGTTGTTGAGCAAAGAATCAACGTATCGATAAATACAGATAATACTTGTACTAATCCTTGTTTTACTGGGTGAGATACATCTGCTGATGCTGCTGCATTTGGTGCAGAACCCATACCAGCTTCATTACTGAACAATCCACGTTTAATACCTTGTACTACGCAAGACCCTGCAAAACCACCCATAATTTTATCAAAATCAAAAGCATCGGCAAAAGCCATTCCTAAAACACTAGGTACTTCAGCAATATGAATAAAGAATATCGCTAAACCGATTAAAATATAAATAATCGCCATCACTGGTACTAATACAGATGATACTTTACCAATTTTGTGAGCACCACCAAAGAAAAGAATAGCTGCTAATACTGCTAGTACTGCACCAACAATCATTGGAATATTACTTCCAGCTAAATCGTCTACGTACATATCAAATGAAGAGGCAATCGTAAAAGATTGAAGACCATTAAAACCAAAAGCAAATGTTAAAATAAGTAGAATAGCAAAAATAATCCCAAGCCATCTAGCTTTTAACGCTCTTTCAATATAATAAGCTGGTCCTCCTTTAAAAATTGTACCATCTTCTTTTTTATAAATCTGTGCCAATGTACTTTCAATAAATGCAGAAGCTGAACCAATAATAGCTAGAATCCACATCCAAACTACAGCACCAGGTCCACCCATAGTGATAGCAACTGCTACCCCTGCAATGTTTCCTGTTCCTACTCTTGATGCTGTCGCAATCATTAATGCTTGAAAAGATGAAAGACTATCCTTACTACTTTTCTCCTTAATGACTCTAAGTGCTTCTGGCACCAATCTCACTTGTACTAATTTTGTTCTTACTGAAAAGAACAACCCAACTACAATAAGGGCAATAATTAAAAATTTGCTCCATAAAAATCCATTTGTCGCATCTAAAATTGCTGCAAAACTTTCCATAAATAATTTCCTCCTTCTTAATTTAAAGTTTTGTATTCTAACAAATTATAAAACACATCTTTAATATTTTTCAATCATTCACATAACCTTAAGTTACTATCCAACTTTTATTTCGTGTATATTTTACATTGTTAAACATTTAACAATATGTTCAATTTCAATATTTACACTAACTATAAAAATAACCATGATTTAATATTAATCGATGCGTATAGTTATTCCTGTTTTTGTTGTTTTTATACAATAAAACAATATAACGTTTGTAATTATAGCACACATTTAAATTGAATAAAAGGATAATATACTATTTTGTTTTTTTTAATACTTCTCCACTCTGTTTTAATAACATATTAAATACTTTCATGTACAATTTTGCTGTTTTTTTGTTATTATATTATTGTTTTCGTTGATTAATTTTTATAATTATCAATATTTCTTTATTTTACCATCTATCATCTTCTGTCATTACAAATTCTATTTCATTGAATACCAATATCTTGATAAATTCATCCATCATACGCTTATCACGCTGAAAAAAACAAATCTCTGTCAAATAATGTTCAAAAGCCATATTATCAATGATTACATCAAAAAAGGGAAAATCTTTTCTTCCCTTTGATTTATCTGTGCCGAAAATTTTATCAAAATTAGAAATGATTTCTTTTTTCGGTATTGAATAATAAGATAAATACTCATCGGCTTTTATCAATTTATTATTTATACCATTTAAAAGAGATAGTGCTTTATCATCATCATTCCAACAACTTACTCTGACATTGTCTGATTTAATATATTTACAAATAAATTTCCCTGTTTCTTTATAGAACAATGGGCTTTTATAACTGATTAATTCTATAAAATACATTTTATTTTACCTGTTATCGCTAATTTCTATTAATTTCGTTTTTTTACTTATTGTCAACTGCCTATATCCTTTAAACGTACAGCAATCGGTCATTTTATGATAAATCCAATTCTTTATAATAAGATAAAAACGGTTTTATTTTCTCCCATATTTTTTCTACCCCACCTTTTTCTTCACTTTCAATGTTAATCGGTAAAATAGGGTCGTGTAACGATTTTCGTACCAAACACCAGCCATTGCCATTTTCTTTATCAAAGTTGATACGAACCCCTTCATAGTTTGGTTTAACAACAGACATACCACAGTGACATAAATTACATCCACCATCTGGCACTGCTACAATATCTCCTTGTTCATTTCTTCTAGCACAAGGTTTCATTCCTGCCCACTGCTCTAAATCTGCTAAAATTTTATCCCCAATCTCGCCAAAATTATCGCTATGAAGTTTTAATCTAATTTCTTTTTCTTCTACTGGCATTTTCAAATCTTTAATCATTTCTTCAATACCTAAGTTCTTCTTTTTCAGTTTCGCTGCTGCTATTACTATTTTAGTAGCAAGATAGGCACCATCATCTAGGAAAAAATTTTCTTTCACTGCACCATGTCCCGATGTTTCGATGGCTAAATGACAATCAATACCCTCTTCATTTAAACGTTTTGCTTCATTTATGACATTTTTATAACCTCTTTTAAATCGTTTATGTTTTAAACCTAAATGATGTTCTAAAAAATCTGTCAACTGATTACTCGTGATGCTATCCGTAACGACGGTGCTCCCTTTATATTTTGCTGAGATTAGTGCTGCTGCCATTGCGATAATACCATTTCTACTAATTTCTCTACCCAATCTATCCACAGCACCTGCTCTATCCACATCCGTATCGAAAATAAGCCCTAAATCTGCTTTTGATTCCATCACTTTTTCCGAAATCGACGCCATCGCCTTCTTATCTTCTGGATTTGGTACGTGGTTAGGAAACATACCATCTGGTTCTAAAAATTGACTACAGGAAATATCAGCACCTAAAGGTTCTAACACCTTCTTTGCATAAAATCCTCCTGCACCATTTCCTGCATCTACTACAATTTTTAAACCGTTAAGAGGTTTGTCGTAATTTTCTGCATTTACATCATTTTTTATTATGTCGCCCAAAAACTGACTGTATCTATCCATTAACGTTATTTCTGCGTTTAAATCTAATCGTTTATTTGCGATATACGATTTACTTTGATTTTTCAACATTTCTAATGCTTTTTCTTCACTTTCTTCGCCATATATTAAAATATCTTTTATATCCTGCTTATCTAGTCCACCATCTCCTATAAAAAACTTGAATCCATTTCTATTATAAGGAAGATGACTTGCCGTTACCATCACTGAACCAACGCAATTAAATTCCTCAAATTTTGTGGACATAAACATAGCTGGTGTAGAAGAAAGACCTGTATTTAACGTTTCAAATCCCTCTGCTTCTATCCCCAACGATATTTTCTCAGATAAATTTTCTCCTGTAATTCTTGAATCTCGACCAATTGCCACTAAGCCTTTTTCAAATCCTTTTTTCTTCAACCACTTACCAAAACCAATACCGATAAGAACAGCTTCTTTTTCCCCTAAATTTACTTTTTCATTTTCTACTACTACTGCGATACCTCTAATATCACTACCATTTTGCAATTTACTGTATTTCATATTTTTCCCTCTCCATCTTATTGCTTTAATACAATTACCAATCTTATACATTCATTAATATAATTTGATTTTATGAAACATATTCGCTGAACCACTATCCAAAAGTAAAACTGAGAATATGCGTGAAAAAACAGGACGTTTTTTAGCGAATAGGCACAGGACGTGCCTTTATGAGCGTTTAGCATATTCGATAGTTTTACTATCGAAGCATACTGTGAAGCGATGTTTCATAAAATCAAATTATTTTTTAACAATCCGTTCATTAAAATATTGATTTTACAAACATATTCGCTGAACCACTATCCAAAAGTAAAACTGAGAATATGCGTGAAAAAACTAACACCATCATCCGAAAGTAAAACTTAAAACATTAATGAATCACATACTCTGCTCCACGTTCCTCTTTGATGGTCATCTTTGTCACATTTAAAAATAACTCTTGATACAGTCCATCTACCACGATTTCTGGTGTTCCTTCCACCTGAATCCAGTCATTTTCTTCTGGCTTCACATCACCATCGTAATTTAACAAAAAACCTGCCCACGCATCGTTACTGCAACACCCCGGTCCATTTCGATAAACAACAGGCTGAGAAATATCTCCTTCAAAAGTTGAAAAAACAGCATACATTCCTTCTACTCGCAATGTTTTATTTTTATAATCATCTATATTAAAAAATATATCGTTTATCTGATTGATAAAAAACTTTTCTCTAATTTCAAAAACTTCTTGTTCTTCCACCTCTTCTTCACTGTTTTGTTTTTGATTTTTTTCACTATCTACTGCAATGTTATTCTCAGATTTTTTCTCAACATCGCTACCTGTATTTTCATTGAAATCGCCATTTCCACAACTTACCAATAACAACGTCAACATCCCTATCAAAAAATATTTTATCCCCTGTCTTATCATTTCTACCCCTCTATTTATCATCCCAATTTTACCTATCTCTATCGAAACATCCATTTGAAACAATCCCTAAAAAACAATTTTTTACGAAATAGATGACAATATCCTTTTATATAAATTATTCGTTAATTATTTCACAATCTTTCTATGGCATAAAGGTTGCTATTAACCGACACTTATTTTATCTTTTAAAATTCCGATTATCCAAAACAAAATAAACATGGCTAAATTGACCACAACTACACTAGCTCCCGTAGGAATAGGATACACGTAGGATAAATAAATTCCTACAATAAAACAAAATATCGATAGAATTGCTGACATTATCACCACGTGTTTAAAGGTTTTAGATACCCTCATTGATGTCAGTGCTGGAAATATAATCAAACTAGAAATCAAAAGCGTTCCCATCATCCTCATCCCTAAAACAATCGTAATTGCTGTCAATATAGCAATTAGCATATTATACACTTCCACATTGATACCACTGCTTCTAGCAAAATTTTCATCAAAGGTTACTGCAAATATTCTATCGTACAAAAGCACAAATAAAAATAACACGACTACCGAAAGTCCTATCCCCAGAGGCATTTCACTACTATTAATTGCTAATATGCTACCAAACATAAAATTGCAAACATCTGTTTTAACACCTGTTGACAAATAGACCATAATAACACCGATAGCAAGGGCTGATGTTGAAATTAAAGCAATGGAAGCATCGCCTTTAATTTTACTATTTTCACTAACACGAAGAAGCATAAATGCTGCAATAACGACTACTGGTATGGATACACTCATCGGTGCTACATTAAATGCTGTTGCTACTGCCACAGCACCAAATCCTACGTGAGATAAACCGTCGCCAATCATAGAATATCTTTTTAACACTAAGCTAACACCGAGAAGAGCAGAACATAGAGAAACTAATATCCCAATAATTAAAGCTCTCACAATAAAAGGAAATGTTAACATTTCTAAAAAAGTTGCTATCATATTATACACCTCCTAAAAATATTTTCCCAATGTCACTCTTAACATAATCTTCTGTTTTACCAAAAAATACTTGTTCTTTGTTCAAATGAAGTATGTGGGTCGCATTTTTTACAGCACTTTGTATATCGTGAGATACCATTACTACAGTTATTTTTAAATTATCATTTATTTCAGCAATTACATTATAAAGCTCTTTTGTGACAAGAGGGTCTAGTCCTGTAGCTGGTTCATCTAAAAATATCATTTCTTTTGTTGCACATAAAGCTCTAGCAAGTAACACCCTTTGTTGCTGACCTCCTGATAAATCTCGATAACATCTATTTTTCAAATGAGAAATCCCTAACTTTTCAATGTTTTTCAAAGCTAATTCCTTTTCTGATTTTCTGAAAAAAAATCTTCTTCCAAGGGAATTAATGCATCCTGATAGCACGACTTCATATACACTGGCTGGAAAGTCTCTTTGTGTCAATGTTTGCTGAGGTAAATATCCTATTTTACCATTTTCAATTTCAGAGCTTAAAACTATTTTACCAGAAGCAGGACTTTTTAATTTTAAAAGACCTTTCATCAATGTTGTTTTACCAGAGCCATTTTCTCCGACAATACACAAATAGTCCCCTCTATTAATTTGAAAATTCAAATTTTTTACTATTATTTTCCCTTCATATCCAAAGGAAAGGTTTTGACAATCCATTAAAACCATCTAATTCAGTACCTCCTCTAGTACCTTTTTGTTTTCTTTCATTATCTCTAAATAACTTTTCTTACTTTCAAATTCTTCTTTCGTAATATTGTGTGCTGCACTTAAGGTGTATATTTTTAACCCTGTTTCTTCCTGAATACTTTTTGCTATTTTTTGATCGGACATTTCTACCGTAATTAATCCACCAGGTTGCACTTCTTTTACTTTATCGATCAAAAAAGCAATAGTAGATGCACTAGCATCTGTCTGACCAGAACAACCTGAAAATGCAGCATAATAATTTAATCCATACCTTTCTGCAAAATATCGAAAAGGAAAACGATCTGCTACTACTAATGTTTTTCTTTTCCCATTTTTAACAACTGTTTCTATTTCTTTGTCTAATTTATTAAGTTTTTCTTGATATTTTTTAGCATTTGCGATATATAATTTTTGGTTATCCTTATTTTTGTCTAAATCAACTAAGGTCTTTTTAATAATTTCAACTATTTTAGCAGCATTTGCTGGCGATGTCCACACGTGTTCATCATAACTGTGAGGCAAATGTACTACTTTTTCATAATTTAAATCAGGTTCTGCACAATCACAATCATCTTCCAGATTGTTTTCGTCGTGGTGGTGTTCTTCGCCATCGTGGTGGTGTTCTTCGCCATCATGATGATGTTCTTCGCCATCGTGATGGTGCTCTTCGCCATCATGATGATGTTCTTCGCCATCATGATGATGTTCTTCGCCATCGTGATGATGTTCTTCGCCATCATGATGATGTTCTTCGCCATCGTGATGGTGCTCTTCGCCATCGTGGTAATGTTCTTCGCCGTCATGATGGTGTTCCATTCCCTCTGTAATCTCTGTTTTTAAAGGTCTAACACATCCTGTCATCGCAATCACTTTCATATCATCATTTTCTACAGAATTTAATATATCATCAATCCAAGTATCGGCATGACCTCCTATATAAATAAAAACATCACAATTTTTTATTGCTAACATATCTTGTGGCGATGGTTCATAAGAATGACTATCGGCACCGGGTCTTAAAAGCATTTTTACATCAACTTTATCTCCTGCTATTTCTCTCACGAAATCGTAGGGTGGGTAAATTGTTGTTACTACTTTAATTTTACCTTCTTTTTCTACTTCCTCTTCCTTGGTACAACCACTCAATGAAATTGAACTAACAACTAATGTTATCACAAAAAACCATATCAATAACTTTTTCATTTAATATCCTCTTTCTTTTCTAATCCTATTTTTTAAACAACTTATTTCTTCCCTTTTGTACTACAACAGGAACATACACCATAAAACATTGTTTTCGGCGTATCGATTGTAAACCCGTGATGCTCATTTAAATGCTCACTAACTGCTTTCATTTCATCACAATGGAAATGAACAATTTTACCACAACTATCACATTTTAAATGATAGTGATGATCGCAATGGGATATATCCCCCAAATACTCAAAACAAGCTGAATTCATCCCCTCTAAATCATATTTTTTAATAATACCACGTTTTTCAAGATTGTCTAGTACTCTATAAACTGTTGCTGTGCTAATCTTTTTTTCTGTTTTTTGAAAATGTGCTATGATTTCTTTCGGTGTAATATACTTGTCTGTTTCTTTTTTATATTCTTTCATATACGCCAGTATGGCTTGTCTCGGTTTTGTCTTGTATTCCATACTTTTCATAAAAATACTCCTCTCATTACACACCTTAAATTTGAGAACCTTTCTCATTTTATCATAAGTTGTTTTAAAAATCAAATAAAAAACTGATTCTCAAAGATATTAATTTTACATTAAAATTAACACTTTTTAATCAGTTTTTATTTTTATCTTATTATTAAATTAAATATCATATTAAGCTTTAATAACTCACATTAATTTTCTACTCGTTCAAAAAAACTTTTATCTTTCCCACAGATTGGGCAAATAAAGTCATCTGGCATTTCTCCCTCATGGATGTAGCCACAAACTTTGCAAACATAGGAAACTTTAGGTTCTTCTGATTTTTCTTCTTTTTTAGCTTCTTCTTTTGCTTCTTCTGCAACTTCATTTTTTTCAAAAAAGCTTGCATCCTTACCACAGATTGGGCAGATAAAGTCATCTGGCATCTCTCCCTCATGAACATAACCACAAACTTTACAAACATACGAAACTGTAGGTTCTGCTGAGGTTTCTTCTTTAACTTCTTTTTTTCCAGCTTTTTTCTTTTTCCGTTTATTCTCTGGTCTTTTCGTCAATTTACACATTTCTGCTGCTAATTCTTCATCTAAATCTAAACTTTGATAAATTGTTTCTGCCATTTCTTCTATTTGCACTAATTCTTTATCTTTAACTGCTGAAAGTAAGGTTATCATCGGCGAAATAATTTCCATATTAGGCATAGACTCTAATATTTTTATCATTTGTTTCCCACTTGATGGTGCCCAAGAGCCATTTTCCAATACGGCAACTTGTCTATTTTGAAGCCCATGATTTTTCATATCTCTTAAAACAGTATCCATCTTTGAGAATATGTGATTATTATAAGTCGTTGCAGCAAATACGATATGGCTACATCGATAAGCTTGAGAAAGTATATAGGATGAATCAATAGAAGATACATCATACATCTTAATATTTTTAACACCTTTTTTCGCTAATTCTGTTGCTAATATATTCATGGCATTTTCAGTATGACCGTACACAGAAGAATAAATAATTACCACAGCATCATCTTCTGGTTCTAATCTGCTCCATTTATCATATTTATCAATGTACCAATCAATATCATCTCGCCAAATAAGTCCATGAAGAGGACATAAATATTTAATTTCTACATTTAATTTTGCAATTTTCTTCAATAAATTTTGTACTTGAGCACCGTATTGACCCACTATATTTGAATAATATCTCCTTGCTTCATCTAATAATTTTCTTTCAAAATTAATTTCATCAGCAAAAATATTACCACTTAACGCACCAAACGTCCCAAAAGCATCTGCCGAGAAAAGCACTTTATCATGTTCGTCATAAGCCATCATAACTTCTGGCCAGTGAACCATAGGTGCTGCTATAAATCGAAATTCATGTTTACCAAAACAAAATTTATCGCCGTCATTCATTAAAATAACATCTAAATCATCTTCTACTTCAAAAAATTGATTCAACATTTTTTTGATTTTTGCATTTGCTACAATTTTAAGTTTTGGGTATCGAATAATAAGCTCTCTTAATGTTGCTGAATGGTCAGGTTCCATATGAGTTATCACAACGTAGTGAAGTTCCTCTCCATCAAGTAAATACTCTACATTTTCTATAAATTGTTCACTTAAAGCTGTATCTATCGTATCTATAATAACATTAACTTCATCTTTTAGCAGATATGAATTATACGCCATACCATTTGGTGATGGAAATACATTTTCAAAAAGTGTTATTCTTCTATCGCTTCCTCCTACCCAATATAAATCCTCTGTTATATTTTGTACACAATACATCTAAAATCCTCCTTCATCTATTTCGTATAAAAATTAAAACTTATAATCCTAACTTTTATTAATTACAATAATTTATTCCATGAGATTCCTATGAAATCATCTATCCCTATTATACTTATTTATATTTGAGATTATACCCAAATATAAAAGCCTTTACTCTTTTAATTTTATTAAAATATTCAATATTTATCTTAAAAAATATGATTAATATCAAAAAACCTCATAATACATTTTATAATAAATCGACTTTTTTTTCAAGGTTTCAAAGAATTCTTTCAGTTTTTTAAGGTGTCATCAGTTTTCAGTCATCAGTTTTTTAGCAAGTTCTATCATATTGCTATTATTATTAGAACTTATAATTTCAATACTGCCTTTCTTTGTACTGTTAGAAAGTAAATCTTTCATTGCTAATATTTCTTTCAACCTATTAGCTGTCCCCTTACTGCCATCATATATTTTCAATTTATAATTTGTTACTTTTTTAATAGTGTGAGCAACAAAAGGATAATGTGTACACCCCAATACTACAGCACCTGCTTTTTCTATCTCTTTGTTGTTAAATAAGCTTTTCAAAAAATTTTCCAATTCTTCTCCCTCAAATATCCCTTCTTCAATAAATTCCATCAATCCTGTGCAAGCTATATTTTCGATATGATTGTTCTGTCCATAATTTTTTAATAATTGATCAAATTTTTCCTCTTTCAGTGTTCTCTCTGTTGCCATAACCCAGATATCTTTATTCGGATTTTCTATTACAGCTGGTTTTACTGCAGGTTCCACGCCTATTATATCAATGTTTTGATATTTTTCCCTAAGTTCTGAAATTGCTACTCCTGTAATCGTATTACAAGCGATTACTATAGCTTTCAACTTTTTAGATATTAATTTTTCGATATTAGAAAGTGTAATATCAAGCAACACATCAGCATCTTTATCGCCATAAGGTGCATTTTTACTATCCCCAAAAAATATAAAATTTTCATTGGGAAGTATTTTTATCGCTTCTCTTAAAACACTGATACCACCCACGCCAGAATCTAAAAATAATATGGCATCATTTTTTTTCAAAACTTCTTCATTCATTTCTATTGCTATCCTTTTTTAACTTTATTTTTTATACTAATTCATTATATCAAAAATAAAGGACTTGAACAAAGTTTTTATTCAAGCCCTCTCATATTATTAAATTATACAACTACAATTTAAACTTATTGGTAATAGATTTCAATTCTTGCACTCTATTATTTAATTCATAACTTTTAGAAACTGTTTCATCTGCTAAACTTGTATTTTGATTTACAATATCACTGATAAGATTAATTCCTGTTAATGTTTCTTTTAATGCATTCGATTGGGTGTTTGAATCAGTTGCTATCGTTTCTATGGATTTTATAGTTTCGTTTACAGCATCTATAACTTCTTGCAGTTTCTTTTCTGTCTTTCCTGCTATTTCTGTACCATTTTCAACAGCTTTTACTGTTTCACCAATCAGTGCATTCGTATCTTTCGCAGCTTCTGCTGATTTACTTGCCAAGTTTCTTACTTCATCTGCAACTACTGCAAATCCTTTGCCTGCTTCGCCTGCTCTAGCTGCTTCTACGGCAGCATTCAATGCCAATATGTTTGTTTGGAATGCAATATCTTCAATAACTTTTATAATCTTGCTTATTTCTGCCGATTTACCATTAATTTCAGTAATTGCACTTATCATTTCTCCCATCTGCTCGTTGCTCTCATTTGCAGATTCTCCTACGTTTTTCGTATGTTTTGCAGCTTCCAACGCATTTTCAGCATTCATAGAAACTCTGTTAGAAAGTTCGTTTACATTCGCTGTTAATTCTTCCGTTGTACTTGATTGTTCTCCTGCTCCTTTTGATATCATTTGAGAAGAATCCACTATAGTATCTGCACCTACAACTAATTTATCTGTAGTTTCAAGCAAACTGCCTATGATACTTCTAAATTGTGCCAATGTACTGTTCACTGAATTTTTAATTGGTAAAAATTCTCCCTTATAATCTAAATTTAAAGATATATTCAAATTTCCCTCTGACATCTTGTCTAAATTTTGAGATACTTCTGCGATATATTCTTTATATAGTTGAAGTCTCGCAACTAGTATTCTTAACGTTTCTGCTAAAACTCCTACTTCACAGGTTTCTCTTACTTTTATTTCTACATCAAAGTTACCATTTGCTAGTTCATTAGCTGCTAAAGTAACTTCTTTCAAAGGTTTTACTATTTTATTTGCCACAAATACTAAAGCAATCATAATGACTAAAAGAGTCATAAAAAATATTCCAACAAGCATTTTAATCAGATTATTTAACTCTGCTAAAAGTTCATCACAAGGCACTATATTTAACAATTTCCATCCTGTTAAATCGCTTACCTCAGAAACCACCATACTATCAACTCCATGGTCTTTTATTTCTGTATATTTATCTTTTTCTTTTATACTTTCTATTTTGCTTAAAAGTTTTTTTGGAAACCCTACATCCTCTATATTTTTAAGCATCATTTCTTTTTTACCACTAGCTACAACAAGATTCTCTTTAGAGGCAAGAACTTTATAACTACTTGGGAAATCTTTCAAATGACCAGCAACCATTTGATTTACAACATCTATTGTAATATCAGCTGCTGCTATCCCTACAATTTTATCACCAACAAGATTATATACAGGTACAGCTACTGTCGTTACCATACTACCTGTATCAACATCTTGATAAGGTTCTGTTATGATATATCCTCTTTTAATATCTTCTGAATCCTCAAACCAATAAGGTCTTGTTTTAACATCAAACCCTGCGTCTGCTACCCAGCCTCCACCATCTATACCTATATCACTATAGGCAGCGATAACATATGCTGATAATAAATATTTTGTATCAGATTCTTGAGTATCAATAAGCATTCCTTCTACTTGAGAAAAAGAATCAACATCTCTAAAATTATTATGATTTGCACCACTATTTAAAAATTTTCTAACATTTCTGTCTCTTGCCATATTTTTTGCAAGATTGACGTAATTTAAAAAAAATTGATCCACTTTATAAGCTACATCTTTATTTTCTACTGATATTTTTGATTTTTCTAAATTAGTAATCTTTTCTGTGGCATGATTTATAACAAATATTCCTAAAAACAAAAGACCTATAATTACAATACTACCTATTCCAACTATAATTTTATTTCTTATACTTTTCATAAACCCTCTTTCTTTCACATCCGTACTACATACTTATACACTAATAAAGCCTATTTCATTTAATCTATTTTTATACAATACATTTTATGTATTAGCTTAACTATATTTTACTATGTGATTTCTAAAATTTCAACCTTTTTTCAACATTTTTCATATTATTTTTTTTGATATATATATATATATATTCATTTTTGTGTATATATATACTTTATTCTTTTATTTCTTTTTTATATAATATCAGTTAACCATTAACTTTGTCGTTGACTTTCCAAGTTATAAATCTTATCAGCGATTGCTAGTGCTGATTTTCTATGAGAAACTAACACAACTGTCCCATCTTTAATACCACCTTTTAAAGACGATAAAATCACTGCCTCATTTAAGCTATCCAAATTGCTTGTCGGCTCGTCTAATAATATCAATGGTGCATTATGCAAAAATACTCTTGCCAATCCAATTCGCTGTTTTTCTCCACCAGACAAGGTATCTCCCAGTTCGCCAACCATGGTATCATACCCCTTTGGCAAGGTCATAATAAAGTCGTGAACAGATGCTTTTTTAGCAGCTTCTATCACTTCTTCTCTTGTCGCATCTGCTTTAGCAATCTTAATATTTGCTTCTATTGTATCTCTAAATAAGTCTGTTTCTTGGGTCATAAAACTTTCTAACGTTCTCAAATGTTCTGTATTAATGACGCCAACGTCAGTTTCCGAAATTTTCACAGCATCTTTCGGGCTATTCCAAAATCTCATAATCAGTTTTAACAGTGTTGATTTCCCTGAGCCACTATTTCCTGTAATAGCAACTGTTTTATTTTTTTCTAAGGTTACAGAAATGTCTTCTAATATTTTTTCTTCATTATATGCAAACGTTAAATTATCCACGACAACACCATCGTATTCTGGTTTTATCCCCTCTTCAATTTCTAACGTTTCAGGTTCTTCTTCTAACAACCCTAACACTCTTTCCCCACACGCCAAGGTTTTTGTCAACACTTCCGACAAATTAGACAGGGCAAAAACAGGACCAAAAGATGCTGATAACATTACTGCTGCTAAAATTGTATCACCAGAAGAAACACCTAATTCATATCCTGCAAAAAGCACGATGAAAGGTAGTATTAAAACAGCTGAGGACGAAAGCGCTGCTGTAATCCCTTCATGACTTTTTAATTGAAAATGAAGCTTGTTCAAATGTTCTGTCTGTCCCTCCACATTTTTCTCTCGATTACTAACATCTCTAAATTGTATACTTTCTCTTATTCCTCGAACACTTTCAAGAAAATAACTGTTTAACTGTCCTAATCTATTTCTAAATTCCATCCCATGCTTATTACCTAACTTTGATGTATAAACAGGGATTATATATCCTACTGTAATATATGCAATGAAGGCAATTATCCCTAAGATGTAATGTATCTGCCAAATAACGCTAACCATTATCAAAGAAACGATAAAAGCAATCGCAACAGGTGCAATCGTATGAGCATAAAAAACTTCTAATAACTCAATATCACTTGTAATAATGGAAATTAAATCACCTCGATTTCTCGTTTCCAACTTGGCAGGTGCCAATGTTCTAAGCTTTGAAAAAACTTTATCCCGTAAAAGTGCTAACAACTTAAAGGCAATAAAATGCCCCGTCATCTGCTCCCCATATCTTAAAATTGCTCGAAATACAGCACTAAATATCATCATACTGATAATCGTACTTAATGTCATATTCCAACTTAAAATTCCTAGGTGCAACAGTAATATACTAATTCCTAAAACAGTGATAGAAATTGCACATAAGAATCCTAGTACCCCTAAAGTTATACAAAGTAACATATACATAGTTAAGGGCTTTACCATGGCAAGAAGCCCCATCATTATTTTAAAACCACTTCTCCTCGTGTTCATTAAACTTCCTGCCTTTCTATCTCAATTGTTTCTTCCATCTCTTTTTCCGATACTTGTACTAAACGTTCTAAATCCTTTTGAGCATTGTAAAGGTTCGCATAAACACCACCTCGTGCTAACAATTCCATGTGATTTCCCTTTTCTTTTAACTGTCCTTTTTCCATCACAAAAATTTCATCAGATGACACCACATTTTCCAATCTGTGAGAAATCATAATCACCGTATGTTTCCCCTTTAAGCTATAAATCGCTTTTACAATATCATCTTCACTTTCTGCATCAATATTGCTTGTGGCTTCATCAAAAATATAAATAGGACTTTTTTTCAATAAAGCTCTCGCCATTGCTAATCGCTGTTTTTGACCACCAGAAAGGTTAGAACCTCTCTCCATAATCTTGGTATCTAAACCCTCTTGACTATCAATAAAATCAAGAATATTTACTAATTTGAGAACCGTTCTCATTTCTTCTTCTGTCGCATCATTCTTCCCTTGAAGCAAATGTTCTCTTACAGTACCTTTAAAAATATATGCCGATGCTGTAACAACTGTTATTAAATCGGTGATAGCTTCCGATGATAACTCTGTCAAACAAATATCGCCAATTTTAACATTTCCCTTATACCCTCTTAATTCCGAAGATATAATTTTTGAAATTGTTGATTTTCCTGAACCACTTTCTCCCACGATAGAAACAATTTTTCCTTCATCAATATTAAAATCTACACCTTTTAGCACTTTATTTTCTTTATCATAAGCAAAATCTACCCTTTCAAAAGAGATTTTTCCTTGTTTCGTATCTTCTACTCCTTGTTCCTCTTCCTCTATATCTAGCAATTTAAAAATTTTATCACTAGCTGCCATCCCATTCATCGCCACATGGAAAAAAGAACCTAATGCTCTCATTGCTAAAAAGAACTCGCTGGCAAGCATAACCATCACAAAACCTTGTCCAAAAGTAATATAACCATTGATAAAAGCAAACCCACAAATAATCGTACCTGCTGCCGTTCCACCATAAGCCACAAAATCCATTATGGTCACAGAGTTTAATTGCATGGTTAAAACTTTCATGGTCATTTTTCTAAAAACTTCTGCATCTTGATTCATTTTATCATTACTCGCTTTATCAGCAGAGTACACTTTTAATGTAGTCAACCCTTGAAGATTTTCTAAAAATACATCGCTTAAACTGGCATAGGAATTCCAATATTTCGACAATAATTTTTTGGCAAATTTTTGTACGGCAATAATAGACATAGGAATTAAAGGCACACATACTAATAACACAATTGCTGTGGCAAAGGACCATCTAGCAAATACAACAAATAAAGTCACAGGTGCCAATAACGAATAAGCTAATTGTGGTAGATAATTACCAAAATAAACCTCTAATTGCTCTACCCCATCAGTTGAAAGTTGAACAATCTCTGCCGTTGAAAATTCTTCGGAATGTTTCATTCTAAGTTTTGATAATTTCATATAAATTTTATCTCTAAGGGTGGTTTTTACACTAACTACCGATTTATGAGATAAAATAGATGACGTCCACGTCATCAATAATCGAACTAAAATAGCAAGTATAACAATACCTGCAACTTTAATAATTTGACTTTCTTTTAACGTGTTCGATATAAAAAGTGCTAACATATCCGATACACTAATCCACATATAAATGCCTGCAAGAAGTGATACCCACATAACGAAAACTTTCCATATCATATACTTTATTGTTTCAGGCACCATTCCTATCAGACGCTTGTTTATCATCATTTTTAATAAACCTCTTTTCTTTTTCTATGATTGTTACTATATTATTCCCCAATTAAATAGTTTCTTTTGCTAAAGTCCTATATTTTATAATAAAATCAAATTAAGATATTCAACTTCATAGTTCTAATTTCTAAAAACTATTTTTATTTAATTTCATATTAAGTATTTTTTGTTTTAACAAAAAATCCAATCGCCACAATATGAGCAATCCAAACAATACCTAAGATAATTAAGCCAAATTTAGTTTCTCTCATAAAATAAGCTGCTATTCCTATTATAATAGACACTGTCAAAAGTATTTTTATTTTTCGATTTTTCGTCAATCCTTGTCCATTGGTAAATCCCTCTACATTGTCCTTGTAAAATTTCGTTTCCTTTACCCATTTTTCAAGTCGAGGCGAACTTTTTGCAAAGGCAATCCCAGACAACAAATACAAAGGGACTGTTGGTAAAATGGGTAGAAATATCCCTAAAGTTCCTAAGCCAAAGCTAATAAAACCTATTATTAAATATAGTATTTTCATCTTCTACACCTATCTCCTATCTTTTTTACCCCAATTTATCAATACTAATCCCGAATCGAAGAGCATCATCATAAGTGTTTTTTAAACGACCAATACGGCAATATTGCCATCTTCTTTAATAATTTCCAGTTCTACGCTATATAACTCTTTGATACTTTTTTCATCGATTACATCTATTGGATTTCCTTGAAATAGAATCTTTCCATCTTTTAATCCAATGACTTCATGACTATAAGCTAAAGCTTGATTTATTTCGTGAAGTACCATAACAATAGTAATCCCAAAGTCTTCATTTAACATTTTTATCAATCGTAATATCTCCACTTGATAACGAACGTCTAAAAATGTGGTCGGTTCATCTAAAAATAATATTTTTGTATCTTGAGCCAGTGCCATAGCAATAAATGCCCTCTGCCTTTGTCCACCAGAAAGACAACCCATGGTTCTATTTTCAAGGTCTAATATTCCAGTCACTTCCATTGCCCAGCGAACTTTTTCATCCCCCTCTTTCGTATTCCCTTTAAACATCGAGGTGTAAGGTATTCTCCCATAGGACACTAATTGTCTCACCGTCAAATCATCCGGTGCAACATTTTTTTGATGAACGATAGCTACTTTTTTTGCAAATTCTTTTAAGTGATATTGGTCAATATTTTTACCATCTAGCGTTATGTTTCCTTTTTGTGCTTTTAAATTTTTGCTAAGCATCTTTAAAAGAGTCGTTTTTCCACAACCGTTACCACCCATTAAAGTCGTTACTTTTCCCTGTTTGATTTG
>PDWI01003534.1_pt1 | contig 23549 bp, 7 predicted proteins | sample 1430891 | NCBI WGS metagenome assembly PDWI01 (sample SAMN01162508, study PRJNA174530) | Oral metagenome, whole genome shotgun sequencing project. | biome: Marine environment; feature: Marine mammal; material: Swab sample of the gingival sulcus; isolation source: swab sample of gingival sulcus... | reverse complement strand
CAGAGAAATTATACGAATGTACAGGCTTATGGTTCATCCAAAATAAATGCTCATATTTATCCTTTACAAAATTGATTATCGCTGGTTCTTTAGAATGAATAGTATTGTATAGCGATGCCATTATTAAATCAGTTTGCGGTTGGTACTTTTGATAGAAACCAAAGCCGCCAGAAAGCACTGATTCCGTGATGCTATGCGGTGCATATCCAAACCCGTTTCTGCCAGCATATCCCACTCGATACCAACCATTTGAACCATCCATATAATTAGAAAATAAGGGGTAAGTGAAATCCTTATTAAAAACACCATATACAAATTGATTTGCCAATTTTGTCATAACATCATCATTAGGAAATGAAAAGCCTAAAACTTCTTTATTTTTATATAAACTTTCAAAAACAAAAATAAATCTTCTGGCATGACTAATATCCCAACCCACATTTTTAGGTGTGCTTTTATCACTCTCGGTTGGATAAGAAGCTCCGGTATATCCTGCATAATCATAGTCACTATAGTCGCTCCAAGCCCCTAAATCAAAGTTGAGACCTTCAACAGGTTGATCTTCAAAATCCAAAAGGTTGCTGGTTGTTAATCTTGATGCTAACAAAGAATTAGCATCTGATAAAAATTTCTTTAATACTATAAAATATTTGGGTTTTTTAATAAGTTCTGAATCAATTTGAGAAGCCGCAAGATAATTACTAACCCCCGAAATAATCCACAATTCTTGATCTGTTACCGCATTGCAGTACGAAAAATTATCACCAATTGCATTTGTTTTTAACAAATTTATACGCTCTATTTGAGTGAGTAATGAAGAGGTTAATTTACCATCCTTTTTACATCCCCAACCTATGGAACCAAATGGCCCTACATCTTTTACTCCTTCCACTTCTATTCCAACTACCCATCTTTTATAATGTGAATCTAAAATTGGAATAAAATTTTTCGTAAAATCAATCATCGTTTCAGTACGTTCGTAAGGTTTTATTTTGGAAATTTCTAAAACAGCTTCTGAAATTAAAGCTAAAAATTGACTACTTTGAATAATTCCTTCTATACCAGGGGGTTCATTATTGTTAACACCAGTTACCCACATTTTATATTTTTGATCTAAAGTGCGTTGCGAGGTATAGCTACCACTTTCAAAATAATAAAAAATGTACTGATCAGTATATTTCATTTTTGACAATGAAATACTATAAGTTTTTAATGTCGCTATTTTCTAGAAGTTTTTCAATTTCTGGCTTTAACTCTTTCCATAAGTCTTGAATTTCTTGATGAAAAAGCGGATCAGATGCTAAGTCTTTTAGACTACTAATTTGTGCATTTATATTGCAATTGGCTAGCATAAATAAAATCAATACAATTGTTTTTAGGCAATTTTTGGTGAGATGAATCATGCAATGGCTTGTTAAATAAAAGAATAACGTTGTTAAATGAACGTGCTTTTTATTATAATATTACATTGTTGTCCGGTAAAAAAGAAGCCAAAAAAGATTTTATACCAAATCTAATATATAATGCTATATTGGATTTGGGTGAAAATTTATCCAATTATATGTAGCATTATATATTAGATTTGGTATTATTATGTTGCGAAATACAAAATACGATGGATAAAAGTAATTATTTCTCTAGTGAATCTATTTTTCAGATAGTTGATTTGGTATAAATTATTATCAAGCTCGGCATAGTTTTTAGCCGAGCTAAAATAATAATCTTCTGTGTTGCTTACATTTTTCCTTTTACAGGATCTGGGTGCGGCAGCTTTTTTTTCTTTTGATATACCACACGATGTAATCGTGCGGCAGCGGTGTTTTACGATATATTTTCTTCTTTTTCGAAAATATATAGCCTGTCCGAACATTGCACAGCTATCATTCTATCATTTGCTTGTATATCACTGATGAAGGCTTTATTATTTTCAGTAGGAGGTTTATTTTCATCAATAAGCATTTCGAATTGTTGCTCAAACTCATGTGTATTTAAATTAAAAACTAGGAAAATACTCCAAACAGCACTGTTTTGTTTTTTTGCTGTTACATAAAGCTTGTCATTATGAAAATATACTGATTCACTCATTAAAAAAATATTTTGCTCTTTAATATAATCACTAGTGTCAATAGTTTTTATTTTAAAGGATACCGGGTCTAAAACTTTGATAATCTTATTTTGTATTTGATATATTTGATTGTTATACTTAAACAGTTTCATACCTAGCTCTTTAGTAGTAAAGAGTACTTTACCTGTTGCAGCATCTAATATAAATGTGGCGTAATTACTCCAATCTTCGGTATGGGCAAAAAACACAAGCCTGTCTTCTATTACTAATACTCGACCTTCTAAGATTTTACTTGGTGCATCAAAATAATCTTCTATTTTGTATTGCCAAAGTTGTTGATTTAAATTTATATCAATTGATTTAATTAAATCACAACGATTACTAATGAAAAACACATTATCATTTGTATAATCAATCAACCGCAAGTTCTGAGTTATTTCTTTACCTTTAATTATAATATGTTCATTTTTAACATATGCATCTCGATGAAAATAAAACCTTTCATCTCTTTTGATTATCTCTCCAGATTCCTTTTCAATAATTTTTGTTTCTGTATCATAATATCTAATGTTTCCTTTAGAAAAATCTAAATTAATAGTCAAATCATCTACTTTTGTTTTCCAAATAGTGGTCATATTAGCACCTATTTTTTTTATATATTCAGGACGTTTATACTCTACAATGTAGATTGCATCTGTATCTGTTAATATTTTTCTTACTTCTCCTATGTTGTGTGTTTTATAAGAATATGTCATGATAATATTTATCTGCAAAGGTTTGTATTTGTTGTTCAGTTAATCTAATATTTGATAAATTTCCATTTGGTGGTACACCAAACCAATCCGCTACATTTCGTTTCCCACTATTTATGATACCATCTATTGCACTGACATGAGTTTTCAGATAATCTACAAGTTGATTTTTTGTAAAATTTTGCCCATAAATTTTCCATTTTATTTCGCTTATTTCTGAAGCATTAAACAAGTCTCGGTCTATAAATTGTTTCTTGATTACATCTGCATCTACACAATTACTTCCAAAACAATTCTTTATTTCTATACGAGATTCTACCTTTATTTTACCCAATAATTCAATCTCAACTGTTAGATCTTCGGCAGAAAGATTACTTGTAGGTCTTGAGTTAGGCACACGTTGCTCAAATTTTATGGTTCTGCCTTTTAATAAGTCATCAAAATAATCATCTACGGCTTTTAATATACCTTCTGCTCCTATATGAGCATTTGGTGTATTATTGCCAAATTCCATTTTTTTAAGAACTTTTTTATAAAAACCTTCAATATTGGTATTAGGGGCAGCTTCTAATTTTTTACCAATGCTTATTATTTTATTAATATTATTTACATAGTTTAAAGCTTCATTACTACTAGATGCTCTAATTTTTGCCAATATTTTGTCTGTTACACCTAATTTTTCTTTGATTAAATTAGGTAAATTTCTGGCTTCTGATAGTGCTTTAATGGCTGTAGGTTTGTTAAATAAAGATTCGCTATTGCCATTGCTATTAATAGACTCTTTTAATAAATTCCAGCTTTCGGCATCAGTTATTGTGGCTAAACTAGGGTTATTTTGCACTAGCCTTTTAAAATCATCAATTCTACTTTGAGCCCAATTTAATTTTTTAAGTTGATTGACTAATTCATCTATAGTTAAAAAAGCTTCTTTAACTACTGCATAGGTTGTATTACCATTAGAATCAGTAAGCTCAGCCAAATAATCACCTGTTTCTGTTTTTATTTTATTATTCTGAGCATCTTTTATTATTGCTTTAATCCTATAGTTTGTTTCATTAACTACATCTCCTAAGTCAAATATTTTAGTATTAACCTTTGTGCCATCAGCTAATTGTAGAACAACATTTTTTTGAATTTTACTCCAGTCTATATTAACTATTTCTTCTGTTATATCTCCTAAAAGCTTGAAATAGTATTTGCCCTCAATAAAAAATACTTTTACCTCTTTGAAGGTTTTGTTCCCGACTTTAAAAACTAGAGCAAACCCTTTGTTTACACCTTTACCTACTAATCTCATACTAAGCCCTACAGTTTGACCAATGACATCTAGTTTATCTAATAAAGTAAACATTGGTTTAATAAAAGAACCTACTTTACCAGTAAGAGCAGCACCGCCTGTATAGAAAGCAGCTACAATTCCAAAACCAAATTCACCTATAGCATGTGCGGTAACACAATTACCACCAGTAAATTGAGATTTTACTCCTTCCCACATCATTTTAGAGAATCCCATTAAACCTCCACCGTTTTCTTTAATGACCATTTGCATCTGATCAAATTCTTTTTTAGCTTTTGGGTTGTCTGCAAATGACATTGTTGCCATTTTTATTCCTTGAGGTATTGCATCAAACATACCAACAAATCCATCCCAAAGTCCACAAACAAGAGCGAATGTAGTTTCTACAGCATCATCTGGGTTAACAACTAAACTTGAATCTAAATTTTTTCCAAATTCTACAGCAATTGCATTTAAAGGCTGCATAAATTGTTTTATTATACGTAACATTAGTGGTGGTGAGTAAGAGTAACCATTTGTGCTTTGGCTTGCATTACAATTCCACCATTCTTTAGGAATATAAGCTTTAGAAATTCCCTCTGATAAGAAATCTGCTACTTTATAAAGTGCAGTTGCAATATCTATGCCTTCAAATTCTGATTCTGATATAGCATTTTTTATCGCAGTATTAACATCAAAATTTTTACCTCCATTTATTTTACTCAGGTTTTCACTAAGTTGTTGGGTGCCATGTAATGATTTATATTCCCATTCTTTTGTTCTTGATTTATAATGAAGCCATATTTTTATTTCTCCATTTGTGGGATTAAAATTTTTCGCTTTTTCCTCACTTCCATCAACATTGTCAGCAGAGAGCACTAAAATTGCTTTAGTATTATAGCGTTCAGCAGTCAATCCATTAGAAAACTCTACTACTTTTTTTCTGTTACCAGCTAATAAATCTCTTATAGATTCGAATTCTGATGCTAAACCATCTGTGAAGTCTTTTATTGAAGTATTTCCATTACTATTACCGCTTCCACTATCTGTAGAACAATCAGACTCTTCTAGTATATAACAATCTTTTTTATTGTCTTTACCCCAGAATACTTGTTGCCCTACTACATCTTTACAGCTTTGTATGTTATTAATGAAGTATACTATAACATATGGAGCTTCATTAGGTATGCTATATGCTGTTTTTGTTTCTCCTGAACTTGAAATATATGTTTTAGTTGTTATTTTATTATTAGTATTAGCTTTTACAGCTTGCCAATTAATTAATTTTGCAGATGTAGAAGTGTGGTGTTCATAATATAATCCGTCATCCCCTTTTTTTAACGTTCGATTTAAACTTCTTTCGTATTTATTACCCGAATAATCTGTTACGTAAAATAAATAACCATTATTATCAAAATATCCTTTGTCAATCCAACTAAGTTCTGTTTTAGTAAATTTTACAACTGTATTGCTATTCAATCTAATTTTTTTACACCCAATTGAAGATAGATTGACACCATTACCTACTTCAAAAACTTCTTTAAACGAGAACACTGTATTAGCGAGTTCATTATCCTCATCATCTTGAAACAATCCAAGCTGTAAGCCTTTGTCACTCATTTTTGCCCAGTTAGGGTAGGCGAGTTCAGTACCGTTTTGGTAATCCATTAGCCAAGTACTGGCAACACCGTTGTTGCTATCATCTTTACCAAATGGGTGCCCTAAATTATACACCCCATGCCCCAACTCATGGGCAATTACAGTGGCTTTGTCTTGTTTACTTTCATTGGCACTAGTATCGTTTATATGTGCTTCAAACAAGAAACCCCATTGACGTGTTTTAGGCATAAAACCTTGTAATGGTCTGGTAACGGCTATAGATTTGTCTATAATAAAAATATGGTAGGCTTTACTATTGTAATTTGTAAACTCTTTTTTGTAATAATCTTTTATAGCACGTAGCTCTTTAGGGTAGTCTGAAGCTATACCACTACCATTGTAGTCTATTTGCCCATTGGTAACAGCTACATCCCACTCTGTAGCTGGTATGGTTAGCTTATCTATTTTGGTATCTACTACTAAATTACCAGCTACGGGTTTAAATATAGTATTTAGTTTTTCCTGTAAATTTGGTATATCATTAGCACCATTTACACGTACTAGTTTTACAGTAAGTTTTGGTTGGTTTTTTATGTGGTGTATAAAGAAGCTACCTAAAACCGCCTGTGTACTATCTGTGTCTTTATAGGTAACAATGGCTTCTTCGTTTTTATAATAATTATTGGCACTTACGGTTAACTTAAAGGTGCTATTATCTAATTTTTTAGCAGGCACTTTTGCACCACCTACAGTTTTAAAAATTAGGCTGTCTATATTTATATTGGCATTACTACCGTTTATTTTGGCAATAAAGGTATCTGTACTTCCAGCAGCTACAGCCTTATGTACAGGGTAATAGTCTGTGCCGCCTGCTACTGCAACTTTATGGTATTTTTGGCGTTCGTATTCATTATTAACATTATCTAGTGCATATTTGCTATCACTTGCACTTTCAAAGGTTATTAAGATGCCTTTGCTTTCTAAATTTCTTACGGCTGGGTCGCCTACTGTGCCTGTATGTCCTGCTGTAATACCATTGGTATTTGCTGCCGTTGCAGGACCGCCTTCGGCACCTTCACCTGTTTGTCTTATTCTACCATTGGTGTCTATTTCATATAAATCACCACTAGCATCTCTAATGGTATAGGTATCACCATCATCATACGGGTATTCGTGCGTATTGCCATCTGGATCGGTAATTACAATGTGGTTGGTAGTGGTATTAATTCTAATATCACTTTCTTCAATATTATAGGTAAGTATAATATTATGCTCATCATCACCAGCTACCACATCTACCACATCTTCAAATACATCTATAACCGCATCTACATCTAAAATATTACCCCAAGTAGGGTCATACACGGTTTTAATTTCGCCATTTACAAATTGGTAATCGGTATTTACTTGTATATTGCTAAACTCTAATGCTATTTTTATATTCTTTAAAAAGCCAACGGTAGTGTAGCCTTTTCCTGTAAAGGTATTGCTGCCATTTACTTCTTTTATTTTTACGTTAAAGTCGCCTGCTTTAATTACATCGCCTACTTGTAAGGTTTCTAGTAATGTTTGGTTGCTAATGTTTATGCTAGGTTCTATACCACAATTGTAATAGGCTTCGGCTTCTTTTGCCATAGTGGTAAATACTTTAGGTTGTGTGTAGGTAAGTGTACCATCTGCACAAAAACCACCTACACGCCACTCATACGTAGTATTAGGTTCTAGGTCTATGACTATAAACTCTTCACGGTTGGTATCGTTTTCAAACCAAATATTGGTATTAGCATCGCCTGTGTTACCGTTTTCATCTTGTGCTTTACGATAGGCTATTTTGTAGTTAAGGTTATTTATATCGCCCTGCCATCTAAAAGTAGCCGTTTTAGTACCTACTTCTTCTACAGTTAAATTTGTAGGTTCGGCACAATTACCTTGGTAGGTAAATGTAAAAATTTCGCTATACCCATTGTTAGCAAATACACCAATTTCATCAACGCCATCTATAGCCTTGGCTTGTACACGCCATGCATAACGTTTACCTTCTATTAACTGTGGTTCGGCTACGCCGTATAATAAATTTGTATTGTTTGTTGTAATTTGATAAAGTGGTGGAGAGGCTAAAAACACTGCCTGCGGATCCATGGTATTATCCCATATTTCTACTAAGCTAAACTCATATACTACATTGCTTACATTAATATGCCTAGGTGTCCATTGAAACAATAAATTTTGCGGATTCATGGCATCTAAATTCACATTGTTAAATGGTACATTTAAAATTGGTGGTTCATTTAAGAAAATAAGTACATTAGTACATGATTTACTAGATATTTTATTACCCGAAATAACATCATACACCTCAAAACAATACTGATATAAACCTTCTGGTAAGGCATTAGCATACGTGCCTGCCGAAATGCCTTGTAAGTTTTGTAACTCAAAATAAGGTGCTAATTCTGCACTACCCAATGATACCAATACGCCTCCATCTAAAAAGATTTGCGGTGCCCCCACCACAAAGTCTTTACTTTGCACTTTTATACCATTACCTTCTATATATAGTTTTAATTTTACAGTTCTGTTATTAACGGTTAAATCAGTTAATAGTAAATTTAACTTTACCTTACCATTTAAAGTAGTTGTATTGCTATAAGCTGTTAAATACGCAGGAGGTGGAGGTGTTATCTGTGGTATTACTTGCACAGGATATGTTTGTGCTCGTGTTACAAACCCTATTATAAAGAATGCTACTACTAGCAGTATATTGGTAATTTTTTGTTTCATATTAATTGGTTTTTAATATGTCTATATCCTTTTCAGTTGCATATTTAGATGCCATTTCATCATAATAGGCTATTAATGCCAGTTTTAGTTGTATTTCAATTTGTTCTTTGGTTTTGCCGTTTGCTTTCATGTTTTCAATTTCATTAAGCATACTGCCTTTAAATATATGAATGTTTTTTAATGCTTCGTTTTCTGGTTTTTCAAGTTGCTTTACAATCCAATTATGGTGCATCAATATTTTTTTGGCTTTTTCAAGTTTCTTTTTCTTTTGTTTGTAATCTGCATCAGATTGAAGTGATTTATTGAGTTCACCACGAGCTTTAATATAATCTTGTTCAAATTTATTATGCACACTTTTAAGATCTATGGCAAGTGCTTTGTGAACTTTATTAACAATTTTTTGATACTTTGTTAATGTATTGATAATTTTATCTCTGTGTATTAAATAGGCTTTAGCATTTTCTTTAAATGTTTTTATAGCTGTTTTGTCGGTATTGGTTAGTGTCTTATAATTTTTAAGATGCGTTTCTTTTAGTTTGCTATCTATATAGCTAACATCTAGGTTGTTATGTAGCGTGTCTAGATGCTTTAATATTTTAGTAGGCGAGCCATCAAAACGATATTTATTAACACTTAACTTTAATAAACTTTCTCTTACAGGAGTTTTTGTTGTTTCTTTTTGTGTTTTTTGTTCTTCTTTAATTATCTGTTTTTTTCTTTGTTTCTTTTTATGAGAAGAAAATGTATAAGAGTATCCAAGAGTTACAGTAAAATCATTGGATTTTACTTGCTGAACTTTAGAATTTTTAATCAATTGAATAGCGTTGAGATTAAAATTATGTTTTTCTTTATACCGATAACTGCTACCTAGTCTAAAATTTAGAATGTTGCCTTGTTGCACGCCATCAGTCGTAGTTGTGTTATAAGCACTTGATAGTGATGTGCGTAATTTTTTGTCGAAAAAATATTTTGCAACCGCTATTGTAGGTCCTATAATGGTAGTTTTAATAGTGTCTATAGTATTAAAAGTAGTATTAAAAGCACCAGTAATAGATAATTGTTGTGGTACTATCGACATAGTGTAGCCAACATTTCCGTTAAAGAAATTAGAATTATTTTTATTAATATCTACTAAGAAATCATCTTGTTTTTCATTTGTTTTTTGATAGGATAAATTTAGATTTATTGCCTGTCTTCTCTCTTTTAACTTTGATAGATGGTAATTAAAATTTAAATTGGCATTTTGAGATATTTGTGTGAAATTTAGCGTATCTAAATTGGCATAAGGACGCACTTCGTTAATATAATCAAACTGATTTTGTATTTGTGTATAGGTTCTAAAATTAGAATAAGAACCGTTAATCATTAATCTCTCACTAGCAGTTACTCCAACATTAACAGCTGTTACTATACGGCTTAATTTACTTCGCTTTTTATTATTTAAATCATCTCTTTGCAAACCTGTACTCACACTTAAATTGAGCTTATTGTTAAACAATGTTTGACTTATCTTAGCGGTGATATTTTCTAAGTCATTATTAAAGAAATAAGCTCCCAATGTTTGGTATTGCGGGTCTATACGTTCATAGCCTATGCCTAGGGTGCCTCTACCAACAGTATAACTTAAATCTGCATTAAATGCGTTGTAATAAGAGGTTGAAGTTTTATTGTTAAAAATAAAGGATAGAAAATGACTGTTATCTGAAACGTCTGAGCGTATATCATTCGTTAATGCACTGGTTGCGTATTCTACGTTAATATTTCCTTTTTTTAAGAATCTAACACCTCCCTCAAAGCTAAGTACTAAATTCTCTTTTGGTGTAATATTTAAGTCATCAGGAATTGTAGTCTGTAATGAGTTTTGTTCATCTTTAGCCCCAAAAACGGTTAAACCAATATTGTAGTCGGGTTTCTCATAACTTACTTTAGTTCCGTACCCTATTCTTTTATACGCAGGTAGTGCTTCAGGTTCTTCCTGATTATATTCACGATTTCTTACCAATCTACCATACATAGCACTTATCTTTAATGGATTATTTGGATTTAGATCAAAACCTAAACCTGTAAATTGATGTCCGTTTAAGGTATAAGGCGAAAAATTCATAGCAACATCGCCAATATGTGCCGTTACCCACTTATATGATGGATGTAAACTCAATCTATTTATTTTAAAGGCAGGCTCGTTAAAATTAAATTGCTGATTGGTATATGAAAATGAAACGGGTATATTATATAAGCCATAAATATTAGCATTAATACTACCATTTAAAAAATAAGTAAAAGGCTCTCTATTGGCAGTGCCGTCATAAAAAATGGTATTAGCTGAGATACCGCCAGTAATGGTAACAGGCTTTGCCTTACCTAAATTATCTAAACGTTGCGAATAACTGCTTAAGTAACTAATTAAAAATAGGTACAATAGTATGTTTTTTTTTAAAAACAATATTTAACTTTTTATAATTTCTAAAGCTTTCTTATTACTTTAACCAAAGGAATCTTTAAGCTATTTAATGTTTATTAACATTTATCTGACTATAATTTTTTTAGTGGTATTCCCTTTTGGTGTCTCCAATATGAGTATATATGCCCCTTTTATAGTGCTCAGGTTATAGTCTAAAATATATTCATTGTTGTTTTCTAGTATTTTATAATTGCTAACTGTATTAGCCAGTAAGTTCACTACTTTTACTTTTATAGGTGCCTTTTCTTTGAGCTTAATTTTAGTTTTAAAAATACCATTAGACGGATTTGGATATATTTTAAATTCTTTAATAAATGCTGACTTCTGATTGTTTTGACTGTTTCGGTCTTTTTTAGGCAATACATTTATCTCTTTAGTAAGCGTTTCATAACATGACCCCTTGATTGTTGTCATAGTTACATAATACGTGCCTTCTTGCTCGAATTTTACTTCTGCAAGATCTTTATTTTGACTAATTACAGTTCCTCCAGAAAACTCCCAACTTACCGTATCTGGCACTGGATTACTTACATCTACAATTACAATAGTTTCATCTACAAATACATTCGTTGTTACAAGAAAGTCTGCTGATATTTCTTCGGTTGTAATATCTAATGTAAACGAATCTGTAGCAATACACCCATTGCTATTGGTAATTACCAGAGTATAAGTTCCTTTATCATTTAGGTTTACTATAGATTCATTGCTATTAAAACCAGTATCACTAGTCCATTGATAACTTGCACTATCATCATCAATAGTAGCATCTATAGTATGCACTTGCCCTGCACATAATACTTTATCTCCTCCTAAATCTAAAGTTAATGGCTCTGGATCTTCAAGGGTAAACTCTTGTAAAGCAATACAGCCTTGACTATCGGTAATGGTTACACTGTACTGACCAGCAGAAAGATTATTAATAGAAGCTGTTGTAGCTCCTGTACTCCATAAATAAGTATAATTTGGATTTCCGCCAGATACGTTTAAAGAGATACTACCGTTATTATTTCCATTACACAAAGGAGCAATAACAGTTGAGGTTATGGTCATGCCATCAGGCTGGGTTACTTCAATACTTTCTTCAATAGTACATCCTTTACTATCTGTGACAACTAAGGTGTAATTACCTACAGGCAAATTATTAATAGCTGCTGTGGTTTCACCATTACTCCACGTATATGTATAAGGTGCAGTTCCTCCAATAACGGTACTACTAATCGCTCCATCTGCTCCTGATTGACAAGATACAATATTAGTAATTGCCAAGGTAAGCACTAATTCATTAGGTTCGTTTAGTGTATAGCTAGCACTTTGCTCAATACCATTATCATCTTTTACTTTAAGCGTATAAGAACCTGCTCCTAAATTAGAAGCTATTGACGTGTTTTGATGGATGTCTATTAATGTGCCATTATCATCTACAAACCATTGATAGGTATAATCAGAACCATTGGCAAGTATTCCTCCACTTACATTTGCTGTTAGTACACCATTTGTATCTCCAAAACAAGAAATGCTTTGTGTTTCTGTAAGTCCAATAGCAATGGCATCAGGAGCTAATACAGCAAACTCTTCAGACACAATGCACCCGTTATTATCTGTTGTTGTATTGGCAAAGTTATCACGGACTGTAAGTGTATAAACGCCTTCGCCAATTCCACTAATATCTTCGGTTGTGGCTATTTGATTACCATCACTATCCGTCCATTGATAACTATAAGGTGGTGTTCCACCCATTATAGTGATGTTAATAGCAGCATCAGTAGCTCCATCTGCAGAAGGATCGGTAGTATTATCTAGTAAAATAGCTAATTGTTCTTGTGGTTCGGTAAGCTCAAAAGAGAAGATACTATTACATAAATTCTGATCGGTTACTGAGAGTGTATATGTTCCGGCAGTAAGTTCGTTAATATCTTCATTGGTACTTATAACGATTCCGCTACTATTAGTCCAAGAAAAGGTATAGTTACCTGCTCCGCCTGTTACATTAATAGCAATAGCACCATCACTACCATCATAACAAGTAATGTTTTTTAGTGTCTCAGTTACTTCAATAGCCGTAGGATTATTTAAAGTGTAGTCAAACCGTGCAGTACTTCCTATCCCATCAGTAGCTATTACTCGATAGGTGCCTGCATTTAAATTACTAAGTGTAAGATTTGTGCTACTTAGGGCATCAAAAGTACCATTATTGTCAACAAACCATTCAACACTATAATTGCCATCGCCACCAAAAGGTTGAGCAATTAACTGACCATCATTACTGCCAACACAAGAGATAGCTACAGATTCGGTTATCATTACCGATAATGGTTGTGGCTCTGTTACACGTTGCGTAATAGTTGCCGTACATCCTTTAGCATCGGTAACAAGTAATGTGTAATTACCATCTACTAAATCAGTAATATCTTCTGTAGTGGCTATTTCATTATTACTTTCATCTGTCCAAGAATAGGTATATGTGCTTGTACCACCGGTTACAGTTACATTGATAGCTCCATCGTTACCGCCTACAGTAGTAGGGTCTGTAAAGCTATCAATAGTAATTGCTAATGCTCCGGGTTGTGTGATGACTACAGAGCCATTATTACTACAACCGTTAGCATCTGTAACGGTATAAAAATACTCTCCAGGTGTAAGCCCGGATCTATTGGCTGTGGTAATTGTATCATTATCCGTCCACTCAATAGTATAAGTGCCTGTACCGCCAACAATAGTTAAATTTAAACTACCATCATTACCATTAAAGCAAGACACATTCGCTTGTGAAGTATTTACAGTTAACACATCAGGTTGTGTTAGCGTATATGAATCGCTTACTGTTTTTCCATCTTTATCTGACACTACAATGGTATAGGTACCAGCACTTACATTAGCAAGTTGTGTTCCTGTAGTTCCATTGCTCCAAGTATAGGTATAAGGAGCACCATTGCCTCCAGATGCTTGTGCGTTGATAGTGGTTGTACCCCCAAAACATTCGATAAGGTCAGGAACAGAAAACTGTACTGTTAGTGGTGGTGGTTCAGAAATTGTTACTGTAGTAATACTAGGATTAAAAGGTACTGCTGTACATCCTTTACTATCGGTTACAGTAACGCCATACGTACCTGGTGCAAGGTTTGAGATGGTAGGAGTTGTTGTTGTTTGATAGGCTGAACCATCTAGCATCCAGTTATAGGTAAAGTTAGGAGTGCCTCCGTTTACATAGAGGGTAATACTACCATTATCAGCACCATTTTCATTGATTTGCTCTATATTATCAAAATCATAGGTAAATTTGGTGTTTGGTGTCGGTATATTTACAGAAATAGTAGTAGGTGAAATACAACCGTTACTATCTTTTACACTTAAGCTATAGTCTCCTCCAACAAGTCCGGAGAAAATTGGCGAAGCTTGCCAAGTAGCACCATTATCTTTAGAATATTGATATGTGCCTGAACCATGTTGTACATTGGTAATGGTTACGGCACCATCATTACCTCCATAACAAGAAACACTTATAGGTGTGTTATTACTAAATGTAATAGGTGCTACGGGGTCTATCACAAATTCAGCACTTTGTTGTGCACTGTTGGCTCGTTCAATTGTTCCGTTAGGAGGGTCGTACTTAGAAATCCAGCGAAGGCGGTATCTTCCGGGAGGTAAGTTTCTGGGAGATGTATAGGTAAAATTATTACTTACGTTAATATTTGTGTGATCTAAAATAACTTGACTACCTTCATGATAATCAAAATTACTGGTATCATACCGTTCTAAATAAAGTAGCATTCGTTCGTTGCGACTAGCATCAAGTTCTCTATCAAACTTTGCTATAAAACCACCATCATTAGAGTCACTACAGGTCATTTGAACGGTCTCTGGTGGGTTTTGCGTTAATTGGGGGGAGCAGGCAGTAAAAGAAACAACTCTTGTTTCAGGTTTTGTATAATATTTATAAGTTGCTTTTAGTTGAATATTTTGGTTTAAATAGATTTCAGGTGTTTGTGTTAAATCTTTAAGATTTATTGAGAGAGGATTAACACCATCATAACCATTAAGATATTGTTCGCCTTGATCAGGTAAAGTATAGTACCACTTATCAACCTGTAGATTACCGCACTCAGAGTTTACATTTATTGTTATATCTTTTGTATAACAATCGGATGATAATGCAGGAGGGAAAAGAATATTTATTGGATTAACATCAACATTTAAACCAATTATAGAATTTCCAGTATCTCCTTCAACTGGACAACCTATGAAATTATTATTATTAGCATTATTACATCCTGATTCAAAGGGAAATATTTGACTATCATTACATGATCTTCTCAATGAACCATTCTCCATTCCTGAAGTTTGTAAAATTACATTTTTAATTGGGCTATTAAACTCAAATATCTCTACTCCATTTGGAGGGCTAGAAACTAAATCTGACAAGAATATAATATTATGATTTGTTCCATCTTCTAAGCTCACTCTTATGCTTGCATTTGCGAACAATGTATTATAATAGGACCAGCTCCATTCAAAAGTATATTCGTATTGTGCAAAACTGCATAAAGAAACGATTAAAAATAAAATTGTTATAGTTGTCTTTTTCATAATTAAATTTTAATAGATTACCTCAATTTCATTCCATTTACTCACTGTGCCATCTTTAAAAATGGCTTTTATGCCATAATAATAGGTAGTATTAGGGCTTAGCTCTATATCTATTAACTGTTGTTCGTTTGGACGTGCCGTTCTAAATAGTGTAAACTGTTGTCCTTTCTTCTTTTTATAGATTAAGAATTCCTGCACGTTTGTTTCATTATATCTCCAAAACAAATTAATCTGTTTTTCCTCTCTATTTACATTGGCATATAATCCTTTTACTTCAGGTTTTACCAAAGTTTTTATTACAGCAATAGCTAAGGGTGGAGAGGGTGGACTTTCTAAACCACTTTTATCAATAGCTACTAACGTATATACATATTTTATACCTGGGTTTATCTTTACATCTTTATAATATGCTGTGGTGTCAGATTTGGTTTCATACACTTTTTCCCAAAGTTCGTTGTTACTGTTAGATGCTTTTCTGTAAATTGCTTCGCTAGCAACATCGTCAGATGAACTTTTTACCCATTTTAAAATAATAGTATTGTCTTTTTGCTCATAACTATCAAAAACAGGAGAGGTTGGTGGTATTTTGTCTGGGCGTTTTAGTACAATAATGTCAGAATACTCAGATTGATTATAATGTGTATCTATAGCAGCTATTTTGTAATATACCTTTTTGCTAAAGGTCAGTAAATTAATAGAATCTTTATACGAGGTTGTCTTTTCTTCATGCTTATTAAGTACACTAAATTCTTGATTCGGTCTATCCGCACGCCATATTTTATATCCCTTTAAATCTTTTTCGGTATTAGCATTCCACGTAAGTGTAACAATACCTAGAGTATCTATACTGCCTTGTAAATTTAATGGTTTTACCGGAGGTACAGAATCTATAGGTTGTACCATATTAGAAGGAGATAAGGTATTTTGTCCATTTTTAGAAACCGCTTTTAATTTAAAATAATTAATGCGTTTTAAATCAGTATATTTATAGCTTCTGCTATTGGCTGGTATAGCTTTTTTTACTGTTTGATACGGACCTGTGGCTACATCGGCTCTTAACAAATCAAAATGTTTTAATTCTGATTCTTGCTCAGCAGGAAATGTCCACTCAAATACTACCTCTTTTTCAGATAAAATTACATTATCTTTAAAAAAAGGTGCTGCAGAAATTCCTCTGTAGGCATATAATTTAACTGCTTTGGTGGGTTCACTTATTTCATTAAATACAGAGATTCCTTTTAAACGATACCAATAATGTTTATTAAATACAGTTACACTATCTGTAAAAGAAATTCCTGTAGATTTATTATCAGCTAATTTAGTGATGGGTACTTTGTTTACTTTTTCAAAGTTTTTACCGTCTAATGATTTTTCTAAGTTATACGAAGTATAATAGGGTAACATAGACTCATATTCCCATATCAATACAAAAGAATTTTTATAGTAATACCCAACAAAATCTTTAGGTTTAGGTAAGGGTTCCTCTTCAGACGGACTTATAAATACACCAGAATACTCAATTTTAAGAATATCTGTAGGTACATTAGCCTTAATGTTGTATAAATATTTTTCATTTGATTTTACATTGTTGTCTATGTATCCTAAACCAGCGTACTGTGCTACTTCAAAATCTTGATCTATAGCAAACATGGCAAAAGCAAATCTTCTATCTAATTCTTCATTCTCTTGAATGACTTTTAACATTTTATTGCTTTCGGTATTATCATTCATTTCAAAATCTTCTCCAAACATGGCTTGTGCTACTACAGCCGCATTGTCATTTTTCTCAACTAACGCTCGCCATGATTCTGGAGGTTTAGGCTTAATAACACCATTGGTTAGAATAATTTTTTCCGTTTTATTAAGTGGTTGCCCATCTCTTAGAATTGTAGTACGTTCAATGGTATAACCATATTTAGTGCCATATAACCAGGCAAATTTATTGTTAACACCCCAACGAAGCATAATTTTATCTTTTTTTGCTTTCGCTTTTACTACTACAGTAGGAGTGTTGGTCTTTTTGATCGTGTCTTGTGCGTTTATAGCTATCAAACACAAAAAACAACTTATGAATACTATATATTTATGAAGCTTATTCATTAAAATTCATTTTTATATTTAATGGTAGTTGCGTTACCGGATTGTTTATTAGGTAATACATATTCTACTTTGACCTTATAATACTCTTTTCGTAGATATGGAAAAATTCCATAAAGTATATTGCCATATTTTTTATAGATATTAGGATGTTTTTCTTTAGCTTCAGGATATTTATTAATCAATTTATATTGTAGATATTTAAAGTCACTGTGATAGGTATGTGCTAAATTCCATCTGTATGGGAATATAGTCCGTAAACGATTACTGTTAGGTAAATATGAAGCGTAGTGACTATAAGTATTTGTTAATTCTAGGCTCTTCATAGGAGGTACTCCTAATACATTTTCATCTCTATCCACTCTAAATTCACCATCAAGAGGGTAATTTTTATAAATTAAAGGATAAATATCATTGATGTAATAAAAGTCTTCAGGAATACCCTCTAGCCTTAGTAAGGGTTTGAAGCCTGTATATACCGTTCCTTTAATATCATTGATACCAAAAGGTTCATGATCATTTATACTTAAACCTAATACACCTACTTGAGAAAGTAAAACGGTTTGCCCATTAACCTTAGTATCACCAATAAGTGTATAATAATCGTTAACAGTCATTCTTTTTAACTTTTTCTCAAGTGTATTATATTTACTGGTGTTAAAGGTGAATGTCAATCTTTCAAAGAAAGCATCTGTACTTGCTTTACCAGACACCGTATTGGTTGACATGGCAATATTATCATTTACTTTAACACTGTCAATAACTGTTGTTGCTTGTTGATTACTGGCAATTTTAGATGTTAATAACCTGTATGTATATTGTTGTTCATTTTTTAATTTATTTGGTAAATCAAAATTGATAATATTCTCAACTTTATCATAGGTAAATTTTACTTGTTGTACTTCTTTATTTTCATCTATAAAAAATAATTCATCTTTATAATCTTTTACACCAAATAGGTAATCTTGCCCTTTTATTAACTGTACATGCCCCCTGTTACTCTCTTTAGGGAACATATATTTTTGGTCAATTATTGGATACATACTTGTAATATTTTTATATGGAATATACGTTGGTGCATTACCTGTGGTAAATACAACAGTTTTTTCTTCAACGGTTACATTGCCTTTGTCGTCAGTAACGAGTTTCCATACACCATTTACTTTTTCTTCAAAGGCAATTTTTACAAGTACTGTAATATTTTTTTGAGGAGGTAAAACATCATCAGATTCAAAAGTTAATAAGTCATTTTGATTGTTCCAAGCTAAAGAACCTGTTATAACGTTGTCATTTTCTTTTACTTCAAAGCTCTTTAAGCTTACGCGATATATTTTTCTACCGTTAGCTTCTTCTACTATTAATTCATCTTCCATAGGAGCATTAAAAGCAACTTGAATAGCATCAAAAACATCTATATCTTTTTCACCATCAGATGGAACGATATCAGAAATTACAGTTACATTTTGGATGCCAGTTTTACCCACTATTTCACATTCTTCGCCTATTACAATTTTTAGCCGACCTTTTACAGTAACTAAACCTAACACCCTTACTTTAAATCCTGCATACCCTACTAAATACCAAGGGTTAGGGAACTGTCCTTGTGCTAGGGTTGCAATACCAGCTTCTAATATTCGTACTTTTTTCTTTGAACCAAATATTTTTATTTGCACACCAATATCACCTTTTAAATAGGCGTAGAGTTGACCTGTAGCATACCAGCCGTCTATACCTACTCGTTCTTCGCTACCACGACAGGTAGCATCACCAAAATTACGTATCATTAAATCAAAACCTACACCAGCTTGTACAGAAGCATATACTATACCCCAATCAAAACTTTTGCCTAGTCTAAAGGTAGCACCGAAAGCAAAGCCTGTACCTTGTGCTAAGCCATTTTCAAAGTTTCTACCAAAGTTTAATTCTTCTTCAGTAAGATCTAAAATATCTATAACTATAGGGTCAGGTTTTGCAGGTGCTGGTAGATCGGTACCAGTCATAAAGTAAAGATTTACCGAAGCATCAAATGGACCAATAGGGATATTTTCTACTTCAATACGTTTCTCGGGTTCACCTATATAAATATACCAATCTGTTTTAGAATTATAAAATTCGAGGTAGCCACCACCTTTAATTTTACCAGCATTCATTCTAATATCAAACATACCCCAGTAGGCTTCATTTGCATAGTCAAAATCAATACCTACTTGTGCTACAAATTTTTCTTGCCCCGTTAACATATCGGGAAAAACGTTTTTAGAAAAATATTTTATACCTTCCTTGTCAATAGACATGGAACTTAAATTGGGTATGGTTCTTTCTTTATCAGCAAGTTTTTTTTGCATACTAGCCATATCACCAAAAGGTTCTTTTTTACCAGTACTACCTGTTTCGGTATTTTTACCAGACATTAAAGCTGCTGCTCCATAAAAACCAATTCTACTAACTCCGCCACCATTTTCTTCTGAGTTAAAACTCATTTCTAGAGCAACTAAACCTGTAAAAGTTGCTGATTTTTTTACCTCAAAAGATGCAAGTGCTTTAAAACCTAACTTTGTACCTTTATCTGGCATATAATAAACGCCAGACATTGTTTTACCATACTCATCATAACCAGCTTTTCGCATATGATGGTATAAACCACCACCCAATTCATAAATTACAAAGTTTTTATTACCAGATGTGCTAGTGGGTTTACCATAGGCATCAACATACCAATAGCGATAATTATCTACATTACCAAACATACCTTTAGCACCTAATTTTATTTTTAGACTATTAGAATATAAATCAAGATTACCTGCTAATCCTTTACTATAGGTGCTGTCATTTCTAAAGAAGTTAAGTTCACCTCTAAACTCAAAAGATTTTCTAGATACATCTATCTTTACTGCATCTACTTCGGTTTTTTTGTATTTCCAACGTAGATAATCACCATCTTCAAGGTGTGCCATAATACGTAATCTAACATCGCCTTTAATGCCTGATTTATCTAAATTTATAAAACTGTTAAAGGCTATTTCTGCACTATCATCTACATCGGTTGTTGCTTTTACATCATAAAAACCTAACTGAAAACCGTAAATTTTAGGTAAACTTATAGAATCTTTATACCCCATATATTTAATACTTAAATAGGGTCTGGTAGCTGTTTGAATTTTAAAATTTTGAAAGGAAAGTCCGCTAAAGTCTATATCTTCAATATTACCTGATTTATTGCTTAATGTATCCATTGCGGCTTTTTGTGGTTTTTTAAATGCCATTAAGCCGGTAAGATTGGCTTCTGGTAAAAATTTATCATTTTTTACCTCTAGTTTTACATATGAATCTCTAAATAGCTTTGCCTTAGCTTTAAAAATATTAAAATCAACATCATCTTGTATATCAACACGTAGGCTATAATTTCGATCAGCCGAAATTAACCCTCTATATTTTAATCCGCCATGTGCTATTTTAAGTGTATCTTTTTCATTGGTAATGCTATCTTTTACTACCACTTTTTCTGAAACAGGTAAAACTATAGATCCATCAAATTTTGCTTTTACAAATTGATTTACCTGTACATCTACTTCTAAATTATCTAATGAAAATTGCCATTTACTGGCATCCCCTTCATTAAGATCTAGAACATTTCTAGCATAGAAATTACCTGAAACTCCAAAATTATCTATGATTAAGTTTTGTGCTCCTACTGTTATACGTTCTTTAGAATCTTTCTTTTTAAATTCTGGTGGAAGCATAATGCTAATATCTTCTGAATAAAAACCTCGCCATAATTGCTCATTACCAGGTACCAATAATTGTTGCTGGGTATATACAGGCGGAAATATCATATTGGTAGTAGCGTTTCTCGTATCACTTAAATCTAATATTGCATTTTTCATTAAAAAGCCCCATTTAGGTAGTTTTTTAAGTTCAAAACGCGGTAAATTTACCTGTACGATTAAATCTTCTATACTCGTTAAATTAACCCTAAAACCAGCACCTAAATAACTGGGGTTATTTACAGGACTTTCATTAGCATTAGGTGTAACCTTATTTGGATACATATAGCTACCATCTTCTTTAATAGGTACGGCTACACTTTTTGCAATACGAACATCTGCAGCAATAGCTACTTCTTTTACTTTACCTTCGCAATCTATAGTAATGTAGGTTTCGTCTTTTGGGCTACCATCATCTTTTAAACCACCTTTGAAGGTTAAAAGCCACTGCCCACCATTTTGTGCTACGGGTACATCTGCTAATAAGTTTAAGCGTGCCTCACCATAAATGCCGCCTTGATGAGATAATTTTACTCTACTAGCACCTAGAAATAAAGTCGTATTTAACGGACCTATTTCTAACTTAGCAAATAAATCTAACTCACTATATTCTGGAAATAACTTAGCCTTTATAACCCCAATAGTTATAGATGTATGTTGGTCGTTAGCATTTAGGTTACCATCTGCATCTTTACCACCAGCTAAACGCTTACGAATACCTACAGGTAATTCGATAAGCTCATTACCCGTCATCTTATCTATAAACTTTTCTTGCTGCATAATTTCTTTAAAAATGTTTTTGGCAGCATTAATTATAGAGTCTGTTTTATTGTCTGTTTTTAATACATTTTTTAAGTACTCTTCTGTGAATTCTGCAGGTAATGGCTCGTTATTATTAGCGTTATTACTAAAATTATAAGTATTAAGTTCTGGAAAACTTCTATATTGTGAACTTACTAGAGTATTTACTACATTCGTATTATTTACTTTGGTTAATTGACGTACTACTTGGTCTAAGTGTGCCAAATCTGTAACGGTTGTTTTAGCGGTTACCTTGATAGTATCCTTTGAGTGAGTGGTTGCCCAAAGATTGGTAATGAATAGTATGCTTAGCAGTAATAAGTAGATGTTTTTCATAGGCATTATTTTATTCATTAACGTATGTTTATGGTCTATATTTCCCAAACTTAGAGTTTTTACCCTTTTATCTTTTAAAATGTTTGATATCCATTTTCTTGTTTTTTGTTCTCTACGTTTGTATTTGTAGTAAGCATCGCGTTTAAGTACAAAATACTTGTATAAGTGAGTTAAAGTTTTCCCTCTGGCTAAGATTAAGGATTGATACCTAGTTTTTTTGGGTTCAAGTGCCAATTTATAACCTAATTTTTCTGCAGTTACTTCAAGTTATAGCTAAATCAAGATGATGCGTCATAATTTTGAATAAAAAAACAGTTCATCAGTTGTATAATCAAATTTTTGTCTAATGCTTTTAGCTTGTGTCCGTTTTTTTCGATTGGGTTTAAATCAGGGCTATAAGGTGGTAAAAATTCTAAGGTATGTCTGGCTTTTTCAATGGCTTCGATGATATCCTTTCTTTTATGAAAAGTTGCATTATCAAGTACGATAACAGCATTTTTAGGAGCATTAGGAAGTAGCTCCTGAGTAATACCATTTCCACCTCAAAATTACTCAATAAAATGTACCTTATCTATCACAAAAATTCATCATTTTATTTTTTGAGTATTTTTAAAGCAGAACAGGTATAACCCAAAAATAAGAGCAACGATATTCAATATTGGAACTCTAACAGGCACAATAAAAATTAATGGTAAATGCTTTATTCAGGCTTTTGAAGATATTTTTGGAATGGACATTTCTAATCAAAAAGGAACGAAATTTAATAATACAATACAACAGATTTTATTCCACGTAGTCAAGCATTTTAGCCATTACAAAGGGCAAACTATTTTTAGATTTAAAACAAAGTAGAATTACCGTTTTTCGCAGTCTAGGGGAAGTAAAACATAAAATTATGGATTAGCTTCATTTTATGGTTTTTAAAATCTTTCAATTATTTCCAGACACATTCTTCCGTTATGATACGGGCATTTCCAAACACCTGCTTTGTCATCTTTTTTGTTGATGGAGCCATTTGCCAGAATACTCCAAT
>PDWI01003177.1_pt1 | contig 23550 bp, 25 predicted proteins | sample 1430891 | NCBI WGS metagenome assembly PDWI01 (sample SAMN01162508, study PRJNA174530) | Oral metagenome, whole genome shotgun sequencing project. | biome: Marine environment; feature: Marine mammal; material: Swab sample of the gingival sulcus; isolation source: swab sample of gingival sulcus... | reverse complement strand
ACGTAGGAATCTAGACTTTGTAAAAGTTTGTAGTGTTTCATAGGCTCTGAATGACAACGATTTTTGTCTTATTTAGATTTTCAAAGCGTGGAATCTTAATGTGCAGTTTAATTAAAGATTAGTATAAGTTTTTTTTAGGAAAGGAAGCAAAATGGGAAAGTGCCAAGTACTCATGACTCAGTTAGAAGAGTATAGAAAAAAGTATGCAGATTTATATGATAAAGAAAACGTAAACATTGGTAGAGAGCTGGAGTTTTTGCCATATGATATAGAGCTTGAGTTTAAGAAAGAATATGTTAGAAGGCTCTTTAAGGCAAGGGGCTTTGATGTAAATATTGAAAAGATTAGTCCATCACCTATTACAAAGGGATACAGAAACAAGATGGAGTATTCTTTTGGTGATATGGGAAGAGGTGGCGAGCTCAATTTAGGTCTCCATGTGCCAGGTAGATACTATGATGTGATGAGTGCTACAGATTTGGATATGGTAGATGATGACTTTAATAAGATTGTGGCCAGTGTAGAGACTTACTGTAGAGAAAGGGGCTATAAGAAGTTTTACAAGAAAGACCAGAGTGGACTCCTTCGAAATCTAAATGTGAGAAAGGGTAAGTATACAGGAGAAATACTGATTGGCTTATCTACTACCTATGAAGACTTTGATGAAGAAGATTTTGTCAAGTTTTTACTTGATTTAGACTTAGAGGGAGAAATTGTAGGTATTATTCACTTAAAGAATGATTCACCAGCAGAAGTTGTCAAAAAAGGCGAAGACGATAAGGTCATCTATGGCAGAGATTACTACATTGAGAAGATACTTGGGCTGGAGTTTAAAGTCTCGTTCTTTTCATTCTTCCAAACAAATTCTATGGGAGCAGAAGTCCTGTATACAAGAGTTAGAGAGCTTGTGAGAGAATTAAAACCGAAAAAAGCGCTTGATTTATTCTGTGGAACAGGAACAATATCACAGATACTATCAAATGAAGTAGAAGAACTGATAGGTGTTGAGATAGTTGAGGAAGCCGTAGATATGGCAAATGAAAACGCCAAGAGAAATGGTATAGAAAATTGTAAGTACATCGCAGGAGATGTGTTTAAAGTGCTTAAAAACACCGATGAAGACATGACCTCGGATTTAATCATACTAGACCCACCAAGGTCTGGCGTAAGTGTAAAAGCGCTGGACAAAATAATCTCATATGGCGTCCAGAATATCCTCTACGTCTCGTGCAACCCAAGGACACTTGCCATAGACTATGAGAAGCTGCATGAAGCGGGCTATGAGATAAAGCATATAGAATGTGTAGAAATGTACAGCGGCACAAAACACTGTGAGAGCATAGCTGTTTTGACTAGAAAATAAAAAAGTGCAGCATTGCGATAATATAAATTTTAATGAAAAAGACGAGAACTTTTAGAGATGAAAGATGCTCGTTTTTTTCGTTAATAATATTATTAAATTAAACCTTCTATCTAAGATTCCACAGCTTGAAACACTATACAGATTAAAGCAAATGCTTTAACCTTACGAAGTATTACCATAATGTCATTCAGAGGAACAACGTAAGGAGAGACGTAGGAATCTAAGTATTTGCAATAATCTGTAGTTTCTCATAGCTTCAGTATGATAGATAGAAAGTTTATATCTGAAGTATTATAAAAATCCAAAACTCTAATTTCGCAAAAATGAAAAAATATTGATTTTGCGAAATGAAGGTGCTATACTATGGCTATTGAGAGGTAAGAATATGAAGCTAATAAAAAGAGATTACTATATCAATCAGCTGTTATCTGTTAAAAACATTCCAGATATTAAAGTTATTACAGGAGTAAGGCGCTGTGGAAAATCTAAATTAATGAATGCATTCTTTGATATGCTTGAAAAAGAAAATGATGCTAATACAATTAGAGTTAATCTTAATTTGAAAAAACATGAAAAATTATTAGAAGCTGACAGCTTATACACTTATATTCAAGAGGCGTACCAAGAAGGGAAAACGAATTATCTATTTATTGATGAAGTTCAAATGTGTATTGGGTTTGAAAGGGTTATAAATAGTATTTATGAGGAAGAACTTTTTGATATATACCTCACTGGCTCTAATGCATTTCTCCTTTCCAGTGATTTAGCTACTTTATTTGGAGGTAGAGTTTTTGAAATAAGTATATTCCCGTTTTCTTTTGGAGAATTTTTAAAGTACTATTATTATAATGATATTGATAAAGCTTTTGATGACTATGTTTATAAAGGTGGAATGTCGGGTTCTTATCTATACAAAAATGAAAGTGATGCTAAAAAATATGTCAGTGGAATTTTTAAGACAACTATATTGAAAGATATTATCCAAAAATTTAAGATTGAAAATGAAGACCTATTACTTATGATTGGCGAGTTTTTAATGGATAATGTCGGTAGCAGAACATCTGTAAGAAACGTTGCTTCTAAATTAAGTTCAAATACGTATAAAACAAACGATAAGACAGTTGGTTCATATATAAATTATTTATGCAAATCATTTATGTTTTATCCTATCAAGAGGTATGACCTTAAGGGAAAGAAATATTTAGAATCCAATAATAAATATTATCTATCTGACCTTTCTTTTCGATTTGCTGAGCTAGGTACAAAAAATGCTGACTATGGTCATATATATGAAAATATAGTTGCCTTAGAATTGCTAAGACGAGGATATGTAGTGTATGTTGGGCAGTTGTATAAAACAGAAATCGATTTTGTAGCGCGAAAAAATGGAGAAACAATATATATTCAAGTGTCAGATGATATCAGCCGCAGTGAAACATTTGAAAGAGAAGTGAGACCACTATTATCAATTAAAGATGCATATCCAAAGGTTATCATAGCGAGAACAAAACATGATGAATCTCATTATGAAGGAATAAGGATAATAGACATTGCAAGATGGCTTAATGGTTCGCAAAACTATTAATTTAACTTCCCAATCGTGAAAATGATGTGTAACCATTGAAATATAAGCATCTGTTAACACGTGTGTTTGTAGAAAAATATTAGGGGCTATCAAGTTTAGATAGCTCCTGTTTTTTTTATCACAGCGCCTTCATTTCGCAAAAATAAAAAAATATTGATTTTGCGAAATTAAAATAACTGGATTTTAAAATGTAATCTCCTAATTAATTAATTTTGTCCTAAAAAGACTGCAATATTAGGAGAAAAATGAGAAATCATTCTAAAATGAAATGCAATTAAAAGAGTGAAGCAAGATGTAAAGACTGCTGTATTTGCAGTACAACATTAGCATAGCTAAGTTTTCACTTTAGATTAAATGTATTTTCAAAAAATAAAATTATTGATAGTTTTGAAAGTGTGTTGTATAATGGTTTCAAAAGATAAAAATAATTTGAGTTTTGAAAGTGGATGGGTATGAAATTAATAGAACGCAATGAATATTTGGATAGATTAAAAAAATTAAGAGCTACACCTGATATAAAAATCATTACAGGTATGCGTAGGTCTGGTAAATCTGAACTTTTAAGAGCTTATAAAAAGTATCTTCAAAAGTCAAGTAATGATATTAATATCATCACTGTAGATTATGCTAATTTATTGTATGAAAATTTGAAAGAGTACAAGGAACTATTTAAATATGTCGAAGATAAATACATAGAAAACGTAGAAAATGTGCTTATGATTGATGAAGTGCAGCTTTGTAATAAATTTGAATTAGCAATTAATAGTTTTCACAATAGTGGCAAATATGATATTTATATTACAGGTTCTAACGCTTTTCTCTTAAGTTCTGATTTGGCAACCTTATTTACTGGTAGATTTATTGAAATACCTGTTTATCCTTTTAGTTTTAGAGAGTATTGTAAATACTTTGATATTGAGGAAAATTTTGAAGTCGCATTAGAAAAATACCTTAGGGAGGGTGGACTTTCAGGTTCGTATTTATATCAAGACGAAAATGATAGGTTGTCCTATATAAGGGGTGTTTATAATACTTTAGTAAAACGAGATTTAGTTGATAAGTATAATATAACAGAAGCTGCATTACTTGATACGTTGACAGAGTTTTTAATGGATAATATATCTAATCTAACAACGACAAGTAAAATTACTAATGTGCTGAAAAATAATAAGGTTACAACTAATCATGTGACAATTGGTAACTATATAAAATACTTATGTAGTGCATTTATGTTTTATAAAGTCAAAAGATATGATATTAAGGGTAAGAGGTATCTTGAAACAAATGAAAAATATTATTTAGTAGATGTATCGTTTCGATATGCTTTACTAGGAATAAGAAATATGGATTATGGCAGAGCTTATGAGAATATTGTGGCTTTGGAGCTGTTGAGAAGAGGTTATAATATTTATGTTGGTAAGCTGTATCAAAAGGAAGTTGACTTTATAGCTGTTAAAAACAATGAAAAAATGTATATACAAGTTTCAGATAATATTTCCAACAAAAAAACGTTGGAGAGAGAGTTAGAATCTCTTAAATCCATAAAGGATGCTTATCCAAAAATTGTGTTAGCAAACACAAAACATGAAGAATATGATATTGAGGGAATAAAGATAATAGATATTGCTAGATGGTTAATGGATACTTATTCTAGTCTTAAATAAAGTCTTTTATCTAAGATTCCAAAGCTTGAAGTATTAGGCAGATTTAAGCAAATGCTTTAACCTTACGAAGCAGTTACCACAATGTCATTCAGAGGAACGACGTAAGGAGTGACGTAGGAATCTAAGCATTTGCAATATCTGTAGTGTTTCATAATTTCTGAATGACAGATAGAAGAGTTGAAGTATTAGATTTGCTTTTTCAAGATAAATTATCGGAGGATTATATATGGGTGTCATTATATTTATGATAAATTTACTAATTTTATTTGCTTCGGTATGCCTGTGTTTCTTTATTTTGAACTTATTTCATGAATTAGGTCATGCATTACCTGTGATAGTAAGTGGTGATAAAAATTGGCGCATAGTGTTAGGCAAGGGTAAACAAATCTTAATGACTAAACACTTCACGGTTAACCTATTAATATGGTCAGGAGAGTTTATTAGAGAGTCTGGGTATAGAAGTAAATTTCAACATCTATTAGTTATTATTGGAGGTCCAATAGTAAATGTGCTAATGGCGATTTTATGTTTTAGTATTTTGGATTATGTCAATAGTTCTAGTATTGATTTTCCAATAGTTACTAAGTCGTTTGTACATTGGTGTTTTACTATTTTATTTTTTGGAAATGTTATTCAGTTCTTATATACTGCGATTCCAATTAAACTCGGTGATGACTATATTAGTGATGGTATGAGATTAGTTAAGCTGTTAAGAAGTTAAATGTACTTTGTATAGTTGAAAAGGCTTATATATAACAATATATGGAAGGATTATGGATATAATAATTAAGATAAAAAGTTTGAATAATAGATAGTTAAACGGTAGGAAAAAGTAGTGAAGGAATTATATATTGAGAATGATTTTGGTTTATTCATTGGTGAATTGAATGATAATAAACCACATAAACATTATGCTATACAATTAAGTTTTAGTTCTAATGAAAAATTTATTATCACTAATGAAAAAGGAGATATATCATCCTATCAAAACTGCTTAATAAATAGTAATGTAGAACATCAATTTTATAGTGAGGGTATCTCTTTGATTGTCCTTATTAATCCATTTAGTTCTTTTGGTCACACTATAACTAGAAAATATAGAGACGAGAAAATAATTAGTATAAAAGAAAAAAGTATGCAAAATATCCAAGAAGATTTTCAAAAGTTATTAAATCAAACTATTGTTTTGAGTGATTTTTATAAGAATACAAAGCAAAATCTTGAAGGATTTAAATGTACTTGTGAACTAGATAATCATATTGAAGACGATAGAATTTTCCATGCAATTAAATATATTGAAACTCATCGAGGAGAAGTCATTTCTGTTAGTGAAATATCAAAAGTTTGTTCTTTGTCGGAAAGTAGATTTCTTCATCTGTTTAAAGAGAATACAGGGATGCATTATAGAAGATATCAGCTTTGGAATAAATTGATAAAATCACTTCCTTATCTAAAAAGCCAATCAATTACTGAGACAGCTCATATGTTTGGATTTGCTGATAGTTCCCATTATTCTAGAACTTTTAAAGAAACTTTTGGGTTTACGCCAAAGTTTATTTTAAACTTATGATAGCAGGTTTATTCTATTTTTGAATTCTTTTTCGTGTTACTCTTTTAGTGTACTGAAAGGAGTAAGAGATGAAAAACTATTTAAAAGAAACGAGGATGCTTGATTATAATAATAAAAATATTCAAGAGTTGATTGCTGAGAGGGAATGGAATAAGCTTGAAGAATCAGAGAGATTGAAGTCCATTTATAACTTTGTACGAGATGAAATAAAGTTTGGGTATAATACTTCGGATGATATTTCTGCATCAGAAGTATTAAAAGATGGTTATGGACAATGTAATACTAAGGGAACATTGCTTATGGCGTTATTAAGAGCTGTAAATATACCTAATAGAGTTCATGGTTCAACTATAGATAAACGTTTGCAAAAAGGAGCAATTTCAGGTATATGGTATTACTTAGCTCCAAAAAATATTGTACATTGCTGGGTCGAAGTCTATATTGATGAAAAGTGGTATGGACTTGAAGGTGTAATAATAGATAAAGAGTATTTAATCAAATTGCAAGAAATAAATAAGGATTGTACTTCAACATTTTGTGGATATGGTGTTTATACAGATAAGTTTCAAAATCCAACAATAGATTGGAATTACAACGACACTTATATTCAGAATAAAGGGGTAAATCAAGACTTTGGTGTCTTTGATATTCCTGATGATTTTTATAGGGAGCATAAGCAAGAGCTCGGTCTATTTAAAAACTATATATATAAGCATTTTATCAGGCATATTATGAATAAAAATGTTGATAGGATTAGGAAAAATTAGAGAAATACTTTGATAATTAAAAAATGTAAGTAGGTATTAAGAATGAAAGTAGGATTGGTCTCTTATAATTTTATTAATAATGACATTAAATACAATCTAAATCAGATAAGAAGAGTTTGTGAGAAAATGTCTGGCAAGGTTGATTTAGAAAAGTGTGATGACAGTATTTATTCGTCCTCCATAATGATTAGTAGTGGTGAGATTATTCATAACTACAGAAAAATTTCCAATGGCTGGAGAGATACTTCAAAAACTGATGAACACTATAAAAAGGCGATAGCATTGGAAACTGAAGGTTCTAATATAATTGGAAATTATGCATATTACAAAAAATGCCAAAAGACAGCAGAAGAAGACTTGCGTAAACTTGTATCTTTAGGTTCAAAGTCTTTAGGTTGGGATTTTATATCACATATTGAACTAGCTAAAAAAAAACAATTCATTAGATGTTAATAAACTTGAGGAGTTTGCGAAATTAATTAGTGAATAAACATTTTATATTAGTAAACTATTAAAATTGTTTTATTGAAGAATACTAATAGGTAATAGTCTTACTTAAGAGGTGTTAAGGTTTGATAAGAGGTTAAATATTATATTTGGGGTATCTACTGTGTTTCTTTATTCTTGAATTGTTTTTCTTGCTAAGAGCAGGGCACTGAGAGGGTTGTTATTGATGCGAAAATTTTGATTTGACTACCCTTTTCTAAAGGTGAAGTTATATGGTAGTAAAGTGTATAAATAGTTTAGTAAAAAGACAGTGAGTTCCATTAATGGAAAATACTTGTCTTTTTTCTTTTTGTATGAGATTTTATACTTTTATATTCATAGTTATAAGTATATTCCTGTTATGATCTTATAATTTTCATATTCTATTAGGAAAGGTCTATTGACAAAAGGATTTTTTTGTATTAATATCTCTATAAGATATATCTTTTAGATATATTAGGGGGTACTATGAATGAATTAATATTAGGGTTATTGCTGATTAAGAGTATGACTTCATATGAGATAAAAAAGGCTTTGAAAAGTGGGATGAGTATGATTTCAAGTGATAGTATGGGTGCCATACAAGTATCTTTAAAGAAGCTAATTAAAAGTGGTTTTATAACAGTTGAAGAATACACTGATAATGGGAGATCAAAAAAACTTTATTCTATAACTGATAAAGGTAGGACGTATTTTGAAAAGTGGGTTAATTCTCCAATAATAATTTCTCATAAAAGAAATTCAGAATTAAAGAAATTGTTTTTTATGGCGTTTTCTAATAAAGATAATAGAAAACAAAGAGTTGAAAAGTATATTGAAGAAATAAAAATTGAGAAGTACAAACTAGAGCAAGTAAAAGAAAAGGCGTTAGTCATATTAGAAGAACTTTCTGAGGTTCATAAAGAGGTTGCTTTTTTTCAAATGGAAACAATACAATATGGTTTAGATACAATGGATTTTGATATCAGTTGGTATGAATCTTTACTATCAAGAATATAAAAGGAAGTGGATATTACTATGGAGAAAAATATAATTTGGGAAATATTTTTATTTGTAATTATTACTTTTGTTGTTACTATAGTTTTATCTATATTGCAAGAAAAAATGAATATTGCCTTTGAGACAGTTATCTTAGCCCAACTCTCGCCAATGTTAAGTTTTTTGATTATATCATTAATTTTCAAGGATTTAAATTTTAGCATAACAGTAGAAGTGAATAGAAGCGTTTTAGTGAGGACTTTATTTTCTTTACTAGTTCCATTTTGTTTAATATATCTTTCGTATTTTATTGCTAATAAAAATGGGATGGAGATTACATTAAGTAAAGATATCACAAATTTAATTATGGCATCTATTATTGGTATATTAATTGGTTCAGTTGGTGAGGAGATAGGTTGGAGATGCTTTCTGTTGCCATTATTAGAAGGTAAATATTCTGTGTTGATTTCTTCAATTATTGTAGGAATAATATGGGGACTTTGGCATGTTGGGCATTATAAAAACGGCTTATTGTTTATGTTGGGATTTTTAATTTTTACAGTTTCTGCATCAATAATACTTACATTGATTTTAAAAGGTACAAATTATAATGTAATAATTTCATCAGCTTTTCATACATCAATTAATCTTGCTTTTATTTTGTTCTACAAAAATTCACTTCAAGATACTAGATTAATGATTATTAATGGTTTGGTTTGGCTTGTTATGGCAAGTTGTATTATGTTATTAAGGGTAAGTAATATATGGTGATTTGTCTCCGAAGTAGCACTACTCTAAAAATATTAAAAGTTATTGGATGCTGTTGTGTAGAGTCATTGTTAGAGCATAGCTAAGTTCTCGCTTTAGATTAAATGTACTTTCAAAAGTTAAAAATAATTTGAGTTTTGAAAGTGAGAAGTTATAAAGAATGATATTAAGACTATAATTATGAACTAGTACTTTTATAGATTTTACGATAGAGGTGGACAATGGGAATTAAACAAAGGACAGAACTAAAACGCTTACAGGTCTTACTTGAAAAGCTAGAGGGAGAAAATATATTGGACATAGTAGTATTGTAGTAAAACCAAGTAGATAATAAATGAAATTTGTTCGAGGTAATAAGAATGAAAGTAGGATTGGTCTCTTATAATTTTATTAATAATGACATTAAATACAATCTAAAGCAGATAAGAAGAGCTTGTGAGGAAATGTCTGGCAAGGTTGATTTTTTGGTGTTTGGTGAAGCCTTTTTACAAGGGTTTGATGCTCTTGTTTGGGATTATGAAATTGATAAAATATTGCTGTTTCACAAGATAGCAAAGTGATAAGTGAAGATTTAAGCATCTCCAAGGAGACAAAAGTTGATATACTTTTGGGGTATTTAGAAAAGTGTGATGACAGTATTTATTCGTCTTCCATAATGATTAGTGGTGGAGAGATTATTCATAACTACAGAAGAATTTCCACTGGCTGGCGAGATACTTCAAAAACTGATGAGCATTATAGAGAAGGGGATATAGTAACAGCTTTTGAGTATAAGGGTAAGAAGTTTGTTATCGCTTTGTGTGGAGATGCATGGGTATATCCAGACTTATTTAAAACGGAAGGTATCTTGCTTTGGCAACTATATGTTAATTTTTCTCTTGAACAATGGAACAGTGAAAAACTGGAATACGCTAGTCATCCGTATAGAGTGGCTGAGAAGGTGCTACTTGTAAATTCTTTAAGTGATGAACCAATTAGTCATGGGGGAGCCTTTTCTTTTGGGAAAGGGATTATAGAGAAAGAAATTGCATTTTCAGAGGAAGGAATACTTTTAGTTGAACTCTAAGTATCCTATAGTTTGATTTTAAACTACTACTTAAAGAAAAAGTATTAAAATAATTATTAAAGCTGGTAAAATATAATAAAATCTATCACGCTTCTTGTCGATAATGTATACAGAATATAGTAGGGTTATTATAAAGGAGTATGAGATGCCTAGGAAATGTATTACACTAACAGAAACTGAGTATGATGTAATAATTGATTATGCGAATAAAAATGGACTTAGCTTTTCTGAATTTGTGATGAAAGCAGTATTAGATTTAATTGCTGCAGAAGAAGAAATGGAACTTGCTACTTTTTTAAATAAGCACTTAGAGTTTGTATCAAATGAAGAACAAGAGGAAATAGACAATATGAATATTGATTTTGATAATTTAAGTGGGGAGGAGATGCATGTAAATGACTTCCTATAAAGTTCTATTTCAACAACCTGCAAAAAAGTTTATAGAAGAAAACAAGAAAATGGGGCTAAAATTTTATCATGCATTTTTAGAGATAGCTTATGACAAAACTGATTTTTTGAAGTATGATGTTAAAAAGTTGCAGGGTCAAGACAATGCATTTGTAATTATGATAGGACAAGACAGAGCGTTTTTTTCTGTTTATGAAAAAAATATATTTGTGCTAGGTTTTGATTGTAAATAAACAAGCCTATTCTTGGATAGGATTTAATTACTTTAGCAAAAGACAAGGTTTTTCTTTTGATGAAAGCCCTTGTCTTTTGCTTTTTTATACTAATCTCAGGTAAAATCTTTAGTCTGTCATTCAGAGCCTATGAAACACCAAAAATTATTGCAAATACTTAGATTCCTACGTCACTCCTTACGTCGTTCCTCTGAATGACAATGAAGTTGGCTTTGTTGGAAAAGTATTTGCGTCAATTTGTATAGTGTTTCAAGGCTTGGAATCTTAGACTAAAGTTTTAAAAATGAATTAGTATTAGGTAGGAAAATATGTTGAGGAACCTATCAGTATTTGGGTTAAAGTATAAATTGATAAAATAATTTATAGACTAAGACAGGTATTAGTGATAAAATTAATATATATTTTATTACTCAGTAAAAAGAATTTGTTCTATGTTAAAGGAGGAGTGTATGAGTTCTATAGCTAATGATTTTGTCTATGCAGATTTTGAGGATGGAAAGTGTAAAATAACGAGGTATTTAGGGAATGATGTTCATGTTGTGATACCTTCAGAAATTGATGGAAATATTGTAAGCACAATAGGTGCTCAGGCGTTTAAGAGGGATTATCACGAACATCATCATGGCTGTTGTCATGTGCATAATTTCAGTAGTGAAGAAGATTTTATCCTTGAATCAGTGACAATTCCAGAGACTGTTGTCTATATAGAAGAGGAAGCTTTTAAAGACTGCAAACACTTAAAAAGTCTTGAAATCCCAAGTTCAGTTAGAATAATTTATAAAGAGGCATTTTCTGGTTGTAGTAAACTCTCTGATTTATCACTCAATGAGGGCTTAGAGAAGATATATGATAGGGCGTTCTTTGATACAGCAATTGATGATGATCCAGAACTTCCAAGTACTATCCGTTTTATTGGTGAAGATGTTTTTGCTAAAGGTCATAGTCACTAATTTTGTGTAGAAGTATTTGTAGTTGTATTATTGTAGGGTGTATCATAATAGAGGGAATGATTTCATGGTTTATGGAGAGCTAAAGGGCTGGGGAAAAGGTCAATTTGTACCAGTTGTTGATAAAGAGTTTATTTACTATGGCGGTTTTCAAAATTGGCTTGAAGATGAAGGTGTTTCAATCTATTATGCCAATCGTTCTTGTGGCGTTACTGCTTTAGCTAATGCACTTTTTTATATGTCGACTACTAATTCTAAGCTATCTGTACTATATCCATATGATTCATATACAAAGGACAATTTTTCTAAATATCAGAAAACCCTTTATGATATTGCAAAGCCAAAAACTTGGGGCGTGCCGACAGTACAGTCCCTAGTAAAAGTCTGTCAAAAGTATGCAAGGTCAAAGGGTGTTGTATTAACACCTATCACTTATGATGATGAGTGGAAAGAAGAAAAGCTCGCTCAATTTATTTCAAATGCCCTAAATAATAATAAACCGATACTTTTAGTTACTTGGGATTCGATAATAAAGGGATTGAAATTTCATTGGGTAGTTGTGACAAGAATTTATGGAGAACTTGGCAATATAAAGATTGTGACTTCTAATTGGGGAGAACTTAGAATGTATAGTTTTACAGAGTGGGTTAATGAGAATAGTTTGTATAAGAGAGTTTTGTATTTTGATTATTAGTAGGCTTAGAACAATAAATATTTTTACATAAGAAAGGTTGTTTTATGATAAAAGTGCTACTTATACTTGGTCTTTTGGCTTCAACCATCATGTACTTTGGGGATTTGCTTTTCTATTTTTCACCTAGAGATTATAATAAATCAGAAGACAGGCAGCCTTTAAACAAGATAATGTGCTCTACAGCTACCTATAAAATTATGGCTGAATTATCTACAAATAGAATTGCAGCTGGTTCCTTGCTAGGAGTGTTTGCAGGATTTTTTGGTGCAATTTCTTCTTTTCATATTTATTTGTTGATATGTGATGGATATGAGACGTTTGGAATTATACTGAGCCTTATTTGGATGTTTTCCTTTGTAATTGGTGATGTATTTCATTCGCACTGGTTTTATCTTAGTTTGATTAATGAGGTGGAGGAAAAGACCTTTGATGTGATGAAGAATTTTGTTGAACTTTTGCGAAAAATCACCTATGTTGCCTATACTATAGGAAATGGACTTCTTTTATTAGCTGTTGTATTTCAAATCATTAATATACCTATTTATATGCTTATATTTACACCAGCTATATTGTTTTATAGCTTAATTTTACTTAGAAAATTACCACAACCTTATTATCTACTTGTTGTAGGTGGATGGGGGAATATACCATTTATCATTTACTATGGCTCTTTACTGCTCTTTGTTGTGTAGGGGTATTTATACTAATTTATAATAAAAGTTACTTAGATTTTAATAAAACACCCACCCACGCTGTCATCCAGAGAAGCGACACAAAGAGCGACGTAGGGATCTAGCGTGGTAAATAGTAGTAGTTAATCAATATGAGTCTTACTTATAGTTATTCTTTTTATAGGAGGCGTTATGAAGAAAAAAGTCGCATTTATATGTGTCCATAATTCATGTCGGAGTCAGATAGCAGAAGCACTGGCTAAAAAGCATGGTACTGATGTTTTAGAGGTGTACTCTGCTGGTACAGAGGTTAAAGACAAGATAAATCAAGATGCAGTACGGATGATGAAGAAAATCCATGGCATTGATATGGAAGAGTCTCAGTACTCAAAACTCCTATCTGATATTCCAGAAGTTGATTATGTTGTAAAGATGGGTTGCAATGTAGTCTGTCCAGTATTTGATGCAAAGGTCAGAGTGGAAGATTGGGGCCTTTCTGACCCTACTGGAAAGCCAGATGAGGAATTTATTAAGACAATTAATACGATTGAAACTAAGGTCCTAAAACTAATAGATGACGTAAAGAGTTCTCTGTGATGTTGAACTTTGTTTCTATGAGATTAGTATTAATTCATATCTAAAACTTTAGGCTGTCATTCAGAACCTATGAAATACTACAAATCAAGAAGTTTTAAGACTCCACGCCTTCGGCTCTGAGTGACAAAACTTGTTAATTTGTATAGCGTTTCAAGGTGTGGAATCTTAGCCTAAAGTGTTTGCTTGAGAATAGTATATTTTTATTAAAGGAGGGATAGTCTTATGAAAAAGTTTAGTTTTATCTTATTGGCATTTACCATATGTTTAGCTATGCTATTTACTTCTTGTAATGCAAAATCAGAGAATGATAGTGTAACAGAAAATGAAAAGACGACTACCGAAGTAGAAAATGCTAATTCAAAGGAGCCTGAAAAGGCAGATGAGGAGAAAGTGGCTAAGGAGCAGGAAGAGTCAGAAGGCAAAAAACTAGGCACTTATTTTTGGAGTGTGGTCTACGATGAAGATGTTTGGGTGCTAGATGAGAAGAGACTGCTGAATAATGATAAGCGTTCTATTGGTGTCTTTAGGCTTCCAGATAAAGCGAAAGGGGAAAAACCACTTCTTGAGATTGTGATTGTAGCTTATGTGGATAGTCCACATCCCTTTAGGAGAGGGCTTTATGAATGTGGTTTTGATGCTCGTAAATACGTAGAGGGAAACTATGACACCTATGATATTGGTGGTGTTGACTTTATTAAGTATGAGGGTGAGCGTGATGGACTACCTTATACTAAGTATATGGCTCGTGTAGAAAATGCAAAAGTCAGTATTTGGCTTCATATCACAGGTGAAGTCAATGATGATAGACTAGAAAAACTTCTTTCAACTTTAAACTTTAAACTAGAGAATATTGGTCACAAAGATGCACCATGGCCATGGGAAGGTGAAGCATTTAAAGCAGGGAGCAAAAGCGTTAATATTGGCGATAGGACTGTAACAAGTGAATTTATTTCTATGGATAAACCTCTTGTTACATACGATGTGTTTTCACAGCAAATAGCAGTAGCAAATGATAAGGTGTATATTGTGAGTTCAAATAAGCTGCTTACCTATGACTATGATGGGAAAATACTGAAATTTAACAAAGAGATAGATTTGAATCAAAAGGTAGAGAGTATATCACATACTGATGATGATTCAATATGGCTTAGTGGTGATATGAAATCCCTACTTCAATTTCAAGACGGAAAGCAGATAGCCTCTTACGATGGTATTAAGAATATTGCTATGCATCCATCTGGGACTTGGGGGATTGGTTCTCTTGTATCGCCTACGTATTATCGAATTACTTTTGAAAATGACGAAATGAAGAAGACGCCTCTTACTATAAATAAAGAAGTAATGAATATAAGTTATGCCAGTGTAGATGACGAACACATCTATGTTGTAGGTGACGATGTGAGAAATCAAAGTAGTCAACAGACGAAAAAGTTATTTGTCTACAATTTACATGGCGAGTATGAAAATAGTTTTACGAAGAAATATGTCGAAAGAATAGGCAGAATATCATATTTCACTGGAACAAATAATGGATTTATCTGCTTTGATACTAACAATCATGAAGTGAATGTATGGTCTAAAGAAGGAGAGTGGCTAGGTGCTGCTACTACTAGAGACTTATTTGGCATGGATTATGCCTACTTGTGCTCAGCTGACAAAACAGCAAGTGGCGATATTATTGCAGTTCTTGCTGGCAGAAGGCAAGACAATTCAGCAGATGAAGTGGTAGTATTTAAGTTAAGTGGATTTTAATACGAATAGTAATTTAAACCGTCTATCTAAGATTCCACAGCTTGAAACACTATAAACTATTGCAAATGCTTTTCTTACAATGCACTCTCTCTTTGTCATTCAGAGGAGCGTAGTGACGTAGGAATCTAAGCGTTTGCAAGAATTGTAAACACGCAGTTTTTGTTACTCACGTTAGATAAGTTGATAGAAGGTTTAAATCAGAAGTAGTATAAAGTATATAAATTAAATTGGAGTGCTTATGAATGAGAAAAATTACGCTTTTGCTGTAGAGCTTAGGCATACCATGCATATGTATCCTGAGCTGTCAAATCATGAAGCAGAGACGATTAAGCTGCTTACAAAGTACATAGAGGCGAATACTGATTTTACAGTGACTAATATGGGTGCTTACATCTACGTGGACTACCATGTAAATGATGGTGCATATATTGCTTATAGGGCAGATATTGATGCTTTAAATATGGTTGAAAACATTGATAAGCCCTATAATTCGAAAAATATTGGTGTAGCGCATAAGTGTGGTCATGATGGGCATGCTTCTACACTATTTGCCTTTATGCTTGAAGTGTATGATAAAAGACCTGAACAAAACATTCTCTTCTTGTTTCAGCATGCAGAGGAGACTGGTGATGGGGCAAAAGAGTGCGTAAAGTTATTGGAACAATATGATGTTCAGGCTGTCTATGGCTATCACAACATGAGTGGTATCAAGTATAAGGCGATTGGTGCAATCTATGATATTGCTCATCTTGGCTCTTATGGTATGGAGATTACCCTTTTAGGAAAAACCTCACATGCCAGTGAACCTGAAAAGGGCATCAATCCTGCTAAGGCACTTAGTGAACTTGTATTAAACTTAGATGAGCTGATAAGGGATGCAATGTATACAGTAGTTCATATCAACCTTGGTCAACATGCCTACGGGATTTCTGCTGGTAGTGGGAAACTCTTACTTACTATACGAAGTGATAAGGACAGTGCTTTAGAAGAAGCTAGGAATAATATTGTCGCTTTTACGGAAAAACTATCAGAAAAACACGCTCTAACGTGTAGCTTTGAGTATCATGACTACTTTCCTGTCACTTACAATCACAAGGATAGTGTAGACAAGATTATAAATGCTGCCAAGCACTCTGACTTTGAGGTGGATATATTAAAAGCGCCATATAGGGCTTCTGAAGATTTTGGTGTATATACGAAGGGGATAAAGGGCGCTATCTTTTATATTGGCAATGGTGAAGACTATCCAAGCATACATACTGATGACTATGATTTCAGAGATGAAGTCATTAGAGTTGGCGCAGATATGTTTATGAATTTAATAGACCATACATGCTCTAAAAAAACTTAATAATATTAAGTGATTTGTTGGTATTTCGGGCGAAAAAGAAATTATATTGGCGATATTGTTTTATTTTGTTAGAATCGGCTATTATTCTTGACTATTAAACACTACTTTATTACAATACACTAAAACTCAAACTTGTACTGATTTCAAGAAGTGATATGTAACATTAGGTAGCCCACGCTGTCATCCAGAGGAGCGACGCAAGGAGTGACGTAGGGATCTAGCGTGCGAATTATAATGCTGCTTATCACTGAGATTTGTACTAGGATACAAGTAGAAAGGAAGATGTTTAACATCGAAAATAGTTATGAAAAATAGGAATACAGAAACAAAACCGTCAAAAACAAAGGACATTACCCTTATAGCAATGTTTGTTGCACTAATGATAGCAGGAGCTTTTATCAAAATACCACTACCTGTTGTTCCACTTACTTTTCAGGCGCAGTTTGCCATCCTTTCAGGGCTCGTTCTTGGGAGTAGACGTGGCAGTCTAGCTGTTTCACTCTATGTGCTATTTGGCTTGATTGGACTGCCTATATTCTCTATGGGTGGTGGTATACACTATGTATTTATGCCAACATTTGGCTATATACTAGGGTTTATACTTGCAGCACTTGTATCAGGGAAATTATCTGAAGGCTTAAGTGAATGGTCATTTGTCAAAGTGTACTTTGTTAGTTTAGCAGGTTTGGTTGTTATATTTGCTTCAGGTATGATTTATTTCTATATGATGAAGACTATGTACATGGGTGAAACCCTAGAACTCAAGAAATTCTTTATGAGCTTTTTAATCATACCTCTACCAGTTGGTCTTGCTAAGACTGCTCTTTTTGCTGAAGTTGCTAGAAGATTAAAGCCTTTAGCTTAAACTAATTTTAGTTAGAATTATATATGAATTCACATTAAGATTCCACGCCTTGAAATACTGTACAAAACAACGCAAATGCTATTCTTGCAAAGCTAACCCTCTATGTCATTTTCGAAGACCAAGTAATGAGCAGTAAAAGACGACTGAAAAATATGTCGAGCTTGCTCGTAAATAATTTTGTCAGAGTCTTTTACTATTTATGACGGCAGTCCGAACCTTCCAGAAACACTTTATCCCATGCTAGATTCCTACGTCGCTTTGCTCCTCTGAATGACAGCAAGGGATACGGTGTTTCTGGTGGGTCATGACTTGCTTCGAAGTATAATGGCGACGTAGGAATCTAAGCATTTGCAATGTTTTGTAGTATTTCATAGGCTCTGAATGACAATGTGTAGTTAAATTAAAACCTTTAATGATAGTCGGGGGTTGTTTATAAATGAATAAAACGAATGCAATGAGGTACTTAGAAAATGAAGGTATACCTTATGAAGTGATATCATACTCTTCTAGTGATGGCAAAATTGATGGAGTTAGTGTTGCTGATAAGGTAGGTGAGTCCGTAGAATGTGTATATAAGACATTGGTGTGTCGAGGTGATGATGTATTCGTTGTTGTTCTCCCAGTACATAGAGAAGTGAACTTAAAGAAGCTGGCAAAAGTTAGTGGAAATAAGAAAGTTCAGATGATAGCAGTAAAAGAATTACTTCCACTAACAGGCTATGTTAGAGGTGGCTGCTCACCCTTTGCCATGAAGAAGGATTATCCTACCTATGTGCAGGAAGATATCCTCATAAATGACTATGTTCTTGTAAGTGCTGGTAAAATAGGGGTTCAAGTTAAACTCTCTGCTGAAGACTTTGTAAATGCTTCAAAGGCAGAAGTGGTGGATATATGTGCTGAATAATTTTTATTTTTTGTAAAATAATTATTGCAAAAAACTGTTTGATATATTATACTTTTAGAAAAATTATGCGTAAAAATGATGGCTAGGAAGTTCTTAGCCATTTTTATTAGTTGATTTATTATGGGAGAGTATAGGTCTTATGAATCCAAAGTTTTTTACTACGATAAAGAATTATTCAATGAAGTCTTTTTTATCTGATGTGACAGCTGGTATTATCGTTGCCATTGTGGCACTGCCTCTGTCCATAGCTCTTGCGATTGCCTCTGGCGTGTCACCTGAAAAGGGTCTTCACACTGCGATTATTGCTGGATTTATCATTTCATTTTTAGGTGGTAGTAGGGTACAAATTGGTGGTCCTACAGGCGCCTTTATGATAATAGTCTACAGTATTGTCACAGAGTTTGGCATTGAAGGTCTTATTATTTCCACTATTATGGGTGGATTTATTATGATACTGATGGGTATTTTTAAATTGGGTGGCGCAGTAAAATTCATTCCTCATACTATTACAACGGGATTTACTAGTGGTATTGCATTGACGATTTTTTCCTCTCAGGTTAACGATTTTCTTGGTCTTGGCTTAAAGGGAATACCTCCTGAATTTGTCAGTAAATGGGGAATGATCTTATCTAATTTAAAGCGTATTGATCTTACCACGTTATCTGTTGGACTTCTTGCGCTTATAATTATTATCGTGATGTCAAAGATAAAGTCAAAGATACCAGGTACTATGGTAGCACTAGTTGTGACAACGCTTTTGGTTAAACTATTAGGACTTGATGTAGCAACTATAGGTAGTAAGTTTGGTGAACTGTCTTCTGCAATACCTATGCCTAGTTTACCAGAACATATTTTTAATGTTGAAAAAGTGAGACTTCTTATAGCGCCTGCCTTTACAATAGCCATGCTTGGTTCAATTGAATCACTGATGTCTGCTGTTGTAGCTGATGGTATGATAGGTGGAAAACACCGCTCCAACACAGAACTCATTGCCCAAGGAATAGCCAATATGGCTTCTGGTCTATTTGGTGGAATTCCTGCAACTGGTGCTATTGCAAGAACAGTGACTAATATAAAAAATGGTGGTAGGACACCAGTGGCAGGTATGGTTCATGCAGTAGTTCTTCTATTAATCATGGTGCTATTTATGCCTTATGCTGCCATGATACCGCTATCAACACTTGCCGCTATCTTGATTATGGTTTCATACAACATGAGTGGTTGGAGAGAATTTTTGGCGCTTTTAAAATCACCAAAGAGTGATGTTGCAGTCCTTGTATTTACTTTTTTGATTACGGTATTTGTAGACCTAGTTGTTGCCATTGGCGTAGGTATGGTCTTAGCTTCGCTACTCTTTATGAAGCGTATGGCTGATGTCACTGATGTCAGTGAACTCACTTGTGATTTCTTAGAGGAGGGAGATAACTCAAAGAATTCAGTAGATGCTGTTATGGCAAATAAAATTCCAAGAGAAGTTCAAGTGTATGAAGTCAATGGTGCTATGTTCTTTGGCGTAGTTGATAAGTTTTTGGAAGTTATCATGGAGACCAAACCAGAGACCAAAGTTATCATCCTAAGGCTTAGAAATGTGCCAGCTATTGATGCTACAGCTGTAAGAGCACTGAAAATATTTATTGAAATTGCTGAAAAACAACACATTAAAGTAGTCTTTACAGGAGTGAGACCACAAGTGCATAAAACACTTGATAAAACAGGTGTGATAAGTCAAGTTGGTGAGGACAATATCTTTGATACTTTTGAAAAGGCATTAGAAGAAGTGATATAGTAATTTAAGTAGTATTCTTTTAAATGAATAGGTTTTATAAGAGAGAAGGTCATGTTGAATACTGATGTATCTGCATATGTAAAAAAAATAATGCATGGTGAAAATGGTCATGGTATTGACCATATGGAAAGAGTAAATGCCTTAGCTATAGAGTTTGCTATAAATGAAGGGGCTGATACTCATATTGTAGCTTTAGCCTCTTGGCTTCATGATGTTGATGATTATAAGCTGTTTGGCATCAATAATGCTAATAAACTGTGCAACACAAGGCATATTTTAGATGAAATTGGTGCTGATGAAGATACAAAGGTGAAAGTGCTAGATATAGTTAGTAGTATAGGTTATAACAAGCGTTTGTCAGGAATTAAGCCATCTTCTCTTGAAGGTATGGTGGTTAGTGATGCTGATATGTGTGATGCTTTGGGTGCTGTTGGCATACTTAGGACCTACAGCTATGGCTTATCAAAGGGAAAAGTGTTTTTTAATAAGAATATTTCGCCTAAATCTACTTTAAGTTCTCAGCACGATTATATGAATAGAGCTAGTGAACACAGTATTCAGCATTTTTTTGATAAACTTCTTTTACTTCCAAAATATATGCTTACTAATTCAGGAAAAAGAGAGGGACTTAAAAGGTATAAGATAATGGTACATTTTCTCAGAGAACTATTTATTGAAGAACAAACGATTACTTAGAGCAAGTATTTAGAAGAATTTTTAGATAGAAATTATTAGTCATAAGTGCAGTTAATTACTGCCTTTTTTTATTTGACCTATTTAAATTGAAAATGATTATTGATTACTTGACATTGATTGTCAATAAGAATATAATATAGCTATGAATATAATATAATAAAATTCATAGCTATATTAATGATAAGTGATGGGAGTGAATATCATGGGGAAGCCTTTTACAGATAAAGAGAGAGAAGATATCAAAGAAAAACTCATTAAGGTTGGGCTTAAATTATTTGCAGAAAAGGGATTTAGAGGAGTTTCAATCAGAGAGATTACAGCAGAAGTCAATATATCTCAAGGAGGTTTTTATAATTTTTATACAGATAAAGAAGACTTTATGATATCACTTATGGAGCTGAGAATAAGACAGAAATTAAAGAACTATGAAAGTCAGAAAGAGGCCTCTTTAAAAGACCCTATCAAGTTTTTATCGGATATATTATACAAAGAGGGCATGCACTTAAAAGATAATAAGTCCTTTAATAACGGCATAAGTGGTGCCATTGAATTTTTGTACACCAGAGAAAAAGCGATGAAAAAAGAGCTTCGCCATCATTATCAGATATTTTTTGAAAATATGATTGATTATTGGCGTTCTAATGGTTATACAGTAACAGTCAATGTGGATGGGTTATTGAGTGTGATAAGAGGCGCAGGTATACTATTTTCCAATGCCAGTCTTATGCCAGAAGAACACTTTGCCATAATGTATAGAAGTTTCTGTGATGAGATTCCTAAGAAATTCTTAGAGGTATATCATGAGTGATAGTTTAAAGAGGGAGGAAAAATTTAAACTCATAACTACTGCTAAGCTCTATCCACTTTTGTGGGAAATGGCTATCCCTGCAATTCTTGGTATGATTGCCATATCAATCTATTCGGTAGCGGATACTTATTTTATAGGCAAACTTAACAAAACGCATCTAACAGCAGCGGTTGGTATTGTCTTTTCTTTTGTTTCTATTATAGGAGCTATTGGCTTTTGGTTTGGCTATGGTGCTGGTAATTATATCGCTAGAAGTTTAGGACAAAAAAAGTACAAAGAAGCTGAAAAAATGGCGAGTACAGCTTTTGTGATTAGTATTATGACAGGGATAATGATTACTGTTTTAGGGCTTCTCTTTTTAAAACCACTTGCTGTTTTCTTAGGTGGCTCAGCTTCAGAAAACACCTTAGTTTCCACGGTTGAATACCTTAGAATTGTCTTATTTTCTGTCACGTTTACACTTTGTGCCAATGTGCTCTACAACATGCTTAGACTATCTGGCAGTGGAAGCGATGCAATGATTGGCGCCTTAGTAGGTGTCATGATCAATATAATTCTTGACCCAATATTTATCTTTTGGTTTAACCTTGGGATAAAAGGTGCTGGCTATGCTAGTTTAATGGGTCAGTTTATTGCATTTGTTTTGCTTTTACTTTTGACTAGAAAAGATGGCAATATCAATGTAATAATAAATAGGAATCTCTTTGATGTATCCTATGTAAAGAAGATACTCTTGGGTGGACTTCCTAATTTTTCGAGGCAGCTAGTTAGTAGTATGTCACTCATTTTATTTAATCATGTAGCTGGCTTATATGGAGAAGAGGCTATTGCTGCTGTAACTATAGTACTTAGAGTGCTAACTGTACTATATGCCTTTGGCATAGGGTTTGGTCAAGGATTTCAGCCAATATGTGCGATAAATTATGGCGCAGGAAACTATGCTAGAGTAAAGATGGCATTTCGATACGCTCTTATTACAATGACGATATATTTTGTTGTCATTTCGCTGTTACTCTACTTTAAGTCAAAGGATATTGTCTTATTATTTACAGCAGAAACAAAGGTGGCAAGAACTGCTTCAACCATGCTTTTCTATCAGAGTAGTGTTGTTAGTTTTATGGGTGTTTATATACTGATAGGCATGATGCTACAAAACATTGGGCAGTTCGTCAAGGCTACGCTTGTGACAATAGCGGAAAATGGCATCTTTTTAATACCAATTTTACTAATAGTTCCGCCATTATATGGATTTAAGGGGTTTCTTCTTGTGAGACCACTATCTAGTGTTTTGGCGTTAGTGTTTTCTGTATTTATTGGTGTAAGAAGCTGGAAGAAGTAATTGAGTTGATTAATTGTTTGTGTAGGTGTTTTAACAGCAAAAATGTCCTTAAGATTCCACGCCTTGAAACACTATACAATACAACAAGCTTTGTCATCTTTCGAAACCCAAGTGTCGAGCATCTATAATTAGTAAATATTACATCAAGCTTGTTTGTATAAATATATTTACAAAATTATAGATATTGGACGCGACGCGGTCGACCGAATAAAGCGAAGCGGAGTGAGGGGAGCTCGACACCTAAAGTAATGC
>PDWI01003176.1_pt1 | contig 23553 bp, 17 predicted proteins | sample 1430891 | NCBI WGS metagenome assembly PDWI01 (sample SAMN01162508, study PRJNA174530) | Oral metagenome, whole genome shotgun sequencing project. | biome: Marine environment; feature: Marine mammal; material: Swab sample of the gingival sulcus; isolation source: swab sample of gingival sulcus... | reverse complement strand
TAAATCCATGGTGTAAACCTTGTCTTTGTTGCGAATTGTTATTCCTTCTTTGTCGTCTTTACTTGTCATTCCAAACAGGGTGGTTGTGGTTGTGGATTTTTCATAGGTGTAAGTTTTTAAGCCCCAATCGTCCCACCACATTTCTTTTGTGCCTGTGGTGTTGCCGGATAATTCATATTTCAGATAGCCGGATTTTATGGCATATAAATGTGCTTCTTTTTTTTGGGCATTTGCCAAAAATACGAAATTTAAAAGCAGTAAGATTAAAATTGATTTTTTCATGATTTTTTGTTTTATAAGTTATTAAAGTGTTTTGCTGATTTTGTGGCTAATCATTTTTAGTGATTAATTTTTTTTGACGCTTTTTTATATGTCTTTCTTTTTTGCGTTTGTAAATGTCGTTTATTGTAACGAGTATGCCTGTTTCTTCCACCTCGCCAAAATGGTTGTTAATGGCTGTGCCAAAGCTCTTTAAGGTTGGCGACAGTTTCATGTATGAGTTGATGAGCGGAGGTATCACTTCGCCTTGGTCTCTTACTAATTTTGATAATATTTTATAGTTGTAGTCGTAAGATTTGCTAAGGTCGAAATGCTTTGAGATTTCGGCTTCGGGGGTGTGCAGTTGCAGAGGTGTTACCGGTCTTACGAGTTCTTCCTTGTCGGGGAAAAAGGTTTTTAAGAAGTAGATAACGGTGTCTCTTGCAAAAAGGTTGTAGCTGGTGTACATCGTAACTTTGCCGAAGAAGTATTTTACTTTCGGATTTTGCATAATTATAGCACCCAGACCGTCCCAGAGATTGTCTAATGCGAATAAGGTTTTCCGCGATGCGTTTATCGATTGAAACTCGGGTTGCACAAACGAGCGTCCGAGTTCAATGGTGTGAGGCAGATATTTTTGTTTGAATGTGTCGGAGAAAGTGAACAGCCCTTGCGTTGCAAGTTTTATGTTTGCCCTTTCGTCGGCTGATAATTTGCTTAGGTCGATGTATCGATATCCGCCGAGTATTTGTTTGTTGTTTTCATCCCATACTATAAGCTGTTTGTATGGGATTTCGTTTGTGTCATAACTATCTATGTCTACTTCCTTGCCCGTACCGCCACCTGCTTTTCGGAAACTTATTTCCCTAAGCCGTCCTATTTCCTGCATCACATTGGGTGCGTTGTGAGCCGTAATTATGAATACTTTATTGTTGCCATAATTTGTTCGTCTTACAAATTTGTCAGGAGTTAGTTCTTGTTCTATGAGTTCGTATGGTACTTGTGGTATGATTTCTTTCATTTAGATTAGGATTTTCTTTATAGGTTGTTATATACTATTACACAAATTTAAGGATATTATTTTAAAAGCAAGTTTATTTTTTTTGATATGCTCAATTTAGATTGGTTATTCTTTAAAAATCAGATTAGGATTTTCGTTTAGTTTGTATGTGTATTGCCTTAGAAGTTCTGCCCATTGTGCTTTTGATTTACTTTTGCTGAATGTCTCAGGTTTTATGGGTTTGCCGATTGTGATTTTAATCGTCTTTTGCTTCAGCTTAAACATTTCGTCGGCGAGATAAAGCAACTCTATGTTTGTTTTGATTTTGAGGCGTCGTCTTGCGGTTGCCTTGCGGTAGAAACTGTTTGACAATCGCCCGTTGATAAAAGCCGGCACTATTTCCCTGTTGTAATTTACGGCATTTGTTATAAAAGTTCTTAGCCATTCGGGTTCGGTGATTTCTTTGCCGTATTTGCGAGCCACCATTCCCGACGGGAAATATAATATAGGTGTGTCGCTCGATAAGATTTCGTTAAACTCCTTTATGATGCTTCGAGCGGTTTTTTTGTATTGGTCAAAACCTATAAAGAAATTTTTTAGCGAGCCTAAATCCATCAGCATATCATTGACGAGTGATTTTGCTTTTCCGTATTTATCATATAATAATTTTATCAGCAACAACCCGTCGATGCTTCCCAGCGGATGATTTGATGCCAATATTATATTTGAATTTTGGGGCAAATTCTCAATGCCTTGCACCTCGCTTTTTATCTCGAATGCTTTAAGAATTTCGTTAAGAAAAACAATACTTCCCTTATGTCCGTGATTCTCTATAATTTGGTTTATCTCGTCTTCGTGCGTAATCTTTTGAAGATATTTAAAGAATGCTTCCGGCAGGCGTTTATACAGCTTCGGATTTTTTTCTTTAAACACAGCTTTTATATCTATTTTGCTCATATAGAAATAGTTACTATTAAAAATAAATTTTAAAAATCGGCTTTTAGAATTATTGCTGTCCTCGTTGGCAGGTATAAATTTATATAATTTTTGCCGTCATTTTTATATGTTTCGTATGAGAAATTATCATCAATTCTGCCATAGCCCAAGTATTTTTTGCAGTCGGAATTTAACACTATTTTGTAACGTCCCTCGTTGGGTGTTTCCACGGCATAATTGGTGTGCGATTGGAATGGATTTAGATTAAAAACATAAATCATATCCGCTCGTTTGAAAGCCAATATTTGATTGTAATTATCCTGCACTATGGCTTGCGGTTTTGGCGAATTGCAAACATTTTGCCCACTCAGAAGATGCACCATATCCTCGTCGAATTTTGCCAAAAAATGATACCCCAATTTTGGGTTATCCTCCAAGCTCCATTGCCTTCGTGCGTAATGATACGACCAGCCGTTGCCCTCTCTCGGAAAATCAATCCATTCGGGATGCCCAAACTCATTGCCCATAAAATTTAAGTAACCACCGCCTGCGGTAGCCATTGTCAGCAACCTTATTATTTTGTGTAGCGATATTGCACGTTCCGTTACGCTGTTCAATTTGTCGATGTGCATATGCTCGTATATGTCGGCATTGGTTAGCCTGAACATCAGCGTTTTATCGCCCACCAATGCTTGGTCGTGCGATTCGGCATAGCTTATCACTTTCTCGTCATCACGCTTATCTGTGAGCCTGAAAAAAATATTTCCAACATGCCAATTTTCGTCTTTTTCGGTTTTCAGAAGTTTTATCCAAAAGTCAGGCACGCCCATCGCCATGCGATAATCAAAGCCGTATCCGCCCTCGTTTATCGGAGTTGCCAAGCCGGGCATTCCGCTCATTTCTTCGGCTATGGAGATGGCATTCGGGTCAATTTCGTGAATCAGTTTGTTGGCAAGCGTGAGGTAAGTTATGGCATCTAAATCTTGATTGTCGTTGTAGTATTGCGAGTAGTCGGTGAAATCAGTGCCAAGACCGTGATCAAAGTATATCATGCTCGTAACGCCGTCGAAGCGGAAGCCGTCAAATTGATATTCTTCCAACCAAAAGCGTATGTTCGACAGTAAGAAATGAACCACCTCATTTTTGCGGTAGTCAAAGCATCGAGAATCCCATGCCGGATGATGCCCTTTTTTGCCTTTATGGAAAAATTGATATTCCGTGCCGTCGTAATGGCTTATGCCTTCCACCTTGTTTTTTACGGCGTGCGAATGCACTATATCCATTATCACATCTAAGTTGTGTTTGTGAGCCGTATCGATAAGTTGCTTTAAATCGTCGGGTGTGCCAAATAAGTGACTTACAGCAAAATAGCTCGATACATGATATCCGAACGAACCATAATAAGGATGCTCTTGAATTGCCATAAGTTGGATGGTATTGTAGCCTGCTTTCGCTATTCTATGAATTACATTTTGGGTAAATTCCTTGAAAGTTGCCACCTTCCCCTCCTCCGATGCCATGCCCACATGCGACTCATATATCAAAGGTGCAGATTTGCGATTATTCTTTTTGTATTTGAATTTATATTGTTGCTTTGGTTGCCAAATTTGAGCATTAAAAATACCTGTGTTCTCATCTTTCACTACCCTTTGTGCGTATGCCGGTATTCGGTCATGCTTGCTGTTTTGATATTGTATCAACAGCCGATACAACATGCCGTGTTGCAATAAATCTCGCTTGATTTGCAACTCAAATACGCCGTTGGCTTTTCTTGTGAGTTGAAATTTCGAGCTTGCTTGCCAATTTGAAAAATCGCCTATCAGCCATGCCTTTTCCGAAGCCGGCAACCAATCGCGATAAACCCATTTGTCGCCTTCGAGGTGCAACCCGTAGTAGAGATGCCCTGCCGAAAATTCCTTTAATGATTTACCTTGTGTAAGGTTTTCTTGTCGCATTTGGATATAGTCCATGCGTTGCTTTATCGTATTTTCAAAAGGCTTTAAAAAAGTGTCGTTTTGAGTAAGTTTTAAATCAGGCATTTTTGTTAATTTTAAAAGTCGAATATATGAATTTACGCGTTAAAAAAAAAATATATTGAAAAACATAATTGAAAAAATTACTTTTACACCCAATTTTTAAAATAATTTGTTTTATGAAATCAAGAAGAGCAGGGGGCGTATTGCTACATATCAGCTCTTTGCCCGGTGGCGACGGCATAGGCGTTTTGGGTGAAGAGGCTAAAAAATTTGTTGATAAATTAGCTTTGGCAGGACAAAAATTCTGGCAAATATTGCCGTTGGGACATACCGGATACGGCAATTCTCCATACTCGGCTTTGTCGGCTTTTGCGGGTAATCCTTTGCTTATCGACCTTCGATTTTTTGATAGTGAAATATATAATAATAAAGCCTTTTTGGAATTATCTTCAAAGGGCAAAGTGGATTATAAATCATTGATAGACTTGAAGATACCTTTGTTGATTTCTTATGCAAATGATTTCTTAAATCAACGGGCAGATGAGAATGTTCAATATAAAAAGTTCAAGGAGCAAAACAGTTTTTGGCTTGATGATTATGCGATATTTGTGGCTTTGAAAAATCATTTTGGCGGAAAGCCTTTTTATGAATTTCCCGAGAAACTGCGACGGCACGAGGCGGAGGAAGTGGCTTTGTATGCCGATAAGTTGAAGCATGAGATTGAGGTTGCCAAAGCATTGCAATATTTCTTTTTTGCTCAGTGGAACGACCTTAAAAATTATGCAAATTCCAAGGGTGTAAAAATCATTGGCGACATACCGTTATATGTGGCGGAGGACAGCGTTGATTTATGGGCAAATCCCGAGGTATTTATGCTGGATGATGATTTGAAACCTTGCAAAGTGGCAGGTGTTCCGCCCGATTATTTCAGCAAGACGGGGCAACTTTGGGGTAATCCCGTTTATGATTGGGAGTACTTGCAATCAAGCAATTATGCTTGGTGGATAGAGCGAATTAGGTTTAATCTCACTATGTTTGATGTCTTGCGAATAGACCATTTTATAGGTTTGTCGCAGTTTTGGGCAGTGCCTTACGGCGATGCCACTGCCGAGCATGGCGAGTGGTTGCCGGCTAAGGGCGACTGCCTTTTGGCTGAGTTTTTTGCAAAGATGCCCGATGCCGAAATCATTGCCGAAGACCTTGGCATAATGTTCGATGAGGTAGTGAAGTTGAAAAATAAATATAACTTGCCGGGAATGAAGATTTTGCAATTTGCTTTCAACAGCAAAAATGACAATCCTTTTTTGCCTCATAATTTTGAGCAGAATTGCATTTCTTACACAGGCACTCACGATAATAACACATTGGCGGGTTGGTTGAACAATGCCGATGAGCATGAAAAAAACTATTGCTTACAATATGCAAACACCTCAATACAAGATGCTTGCAAGAATTTAATAAGGCTGAATTTTGCTTCAGTTGCCGATACTGTGATAACGCCCATGCAAGATGTTTTGGAACTCGGCGAGGAGCATCGCATGAACATCCCCGGTGTTTGCTCGGGAAATTGGGAGTGGCGAATGAGCCAAGATGATTTTACCGACAGCGACATTGCTTTTTTACGGCAACTTTGCGAGCTTTACGGCAGGTAGATTTTACTCTTTTTTATGAAGATTGTAATTTATGATGAACTCCTCCCATGTTTGGGTTTTGAAATTGTCGTCGCCGTAAAATTCGAGGAGTGGTTTTAGTTGCTCTACGGTCATGAACCTTTGGATTTTATCACGCACGTTGTAATCTTCGTCGAGGATTATAAAGGCAGGGAATTTCATTAAGCCGTTTAGTGCGGCTATGGGCAGTTGATGGAATTTGTGTTTTTTGCCTTCGTTGATATAGGTTGTGCCATGGAAAACTATCGAGTCTTTTGAGAATACGTCGATGTTTATTGGGTAGAATTTTTTGTTGATGTAGTCGGCTATTCGCTTGTCGTTGAAGACTTTGGTTCGCATCACTGTGCAACTTACTTTTCGCCAGTCGTAGAAATTAAGAAGTATCTTTTTTTTGCTTACGGCTTGTTTTTCTTCCATCTCTTTTGGCAACAGCCATTTCACGAGAAGCCTTGTGGCTATTTGTTTTCTGCCGGGCGGAAATGCTTTTTTGTGATATTTCAACCAATCCTCAAACTCGGTGTTTTCGTTGATGTCCTCGGCATAATATATAAGGGGTCGGAAAATTTCGTCGCGGTTTTTGAAGCCGAGTAAGGTTCTTCCGTCGGCTTTTTTGTCGAAGATTACCAGAGCCGGCAGAGTGTCGATTTTTGTGAGAAGCATTTTTGCAATGTCGTGATGTTGATTGTCGGAGTTGCCGTATTTTTTGCCGTCTAAGAATGTGAGTTGCTCCTTTGAGTTTACGTCCAACCGCACCGGGTAGAATAACACATTGATGTAGTTTGCCACTTCGGGATTTGAGAATGTGGTTTGGCTCATCAGGCGAGACGAGTCGGAGGCTTGACTGTACAGAAAAACCATCACGGGTTTTTGTTTGGCTTCAAATTTTTCTTTGGCTTCTTTGAATGAAATCCACTTTACCGAATCTTGAAATTCTTGGGCTTTAAGTGTGTAGTTTAATAATGTAATTAGTGCTATTGTGAAGATAAATTTCCTTTTCATTTTTTAATATTTTCTAAGAGTTATCGTCTTTATACTTATATTTTACGTACGTTATATTTTCGTCGGTAATCGACAAATATTTGTATTCTTTATAACTTGCGGGCAGTGCTTTTTGTTGTTCGAGGTCTATTTTTTTGCTAAACAAACCCGATGCCAAAAGCCCTGCGATAGCTCCTGCCAAATGACCCTCCCATGAAACATTGCTGTCTTCCGGGAAGATGCCTCTTGCCAAACTTCCATACAGCAAAATTACTATAAAAGCCAGACCCGTAAGTTCCTTATTATTATGTATAAAGCCCGAAAATATCAAGAATGATGCAATGCCGTATACCAATCCGCTTGCTCCGATGTGGTATGCCGAACGGGCAAAAAGCCAGACGCTAAGTCCCGTGAAAATTGCGAGAAAAACAAGTATTTGTAAAGCATACTTGCGATGAAAGTAAAACAGGGCGGTGCATAATATTAAAAATGGAATGGAGTTTGATGCTAAATGTTCTATATTGGCATGTATGAAGTGCATTGAAAATATGCCGTATATGTTTTTTATTTGCAAGGGATAATTTCCATACACCACAAATTGCGTCCCTAACATCTTCTCCCAGAGCTTTATAACCCAAAATAGGACTATCAGCAAGATGGGTGTGAAGATGGCATTTAGCAATTTTCGTTTTTCGGATTTCATTAAATTAAAGTTGAAAAGTTTATGCAAATATTAGAAAATATATCGATATTTTAAAAATAAAAGTTTGGTTATTATAATTTATAAGGTTATATTTCGCCATAATTGTAAAAAAAAATACCTTATCAAAAACAACTAAAACCTTAATGAAAAGAATTAGAGTAAAATACGTATTATTAGTGTTTTTTTTGAGCTTGAATTTTGGCGGATACTCTCAGTTGAAAAAGTATGACCTGTCAAGAAATGACTCCGCATTGATAATCGACTACAACAAAGCCTACGAAGAACATCTGAATTTAGACCATAAAAAAGAGGCAAGCAGATTTCTTAATTTAATGGCAACTTTATATTGGGAACACAACCATTTTGATAAAGCTATTGGCTTGTATCAGAAGTCATTAGAACTAAATAAAGCATTGGGTAACGAAAATGCACAAGCCATGATTAACAGCAATCTTGCGTTAATTTACAATGATGCGGGCAAGTACGAGCAAGCCTTACAATATTTTACAAAAACTCTAACGGTTCGCAAGGTGCGAAAAGAACCAATCGGCATAATTGCCGCCGATATCAATATATCGGTAGTGCTGAATAATCTAAAACGCTATGACAAAAGCATTGAGCATCTGATGGAAGCATTGGACTATGCTCGCGAAACCAACGACCCCACACAAATGCGGTCGTGCTACGGCATGCTGAGCGAAACTTACGAAAAGGCAGGCGATTCAAAAAAATCAATCTACTATTTCAACCTTTACAAAACATTCAACGAAATGATACAGCAGGAAAAAGTTGTATTGATACAGCAAGAGGTGGAAAATGAAAGATTGAAAAAACGCCTTAAAGAGCTGGAACTTCAACAGGCGAACATGCAAATAAAACAAAAGGATAAAGAATTAGATTCCACAAACGTAGAACTTGCAACCTCCAAAACCAATGAGAAAGACCTATTGGACAGCCTATCAACCAGTGAGTTGAAAATGGAATTGTTAAAGCAAAAATCATTTGTGGAAAAACTTGAAAGTGAAAACGAATTGCAACATCGTGAAAATATTATAACCATATTTTTAATAATAGGAATTGCACTTTTAATTGTGCTTATAATGCTGATTTACTTGTTTATACGCAACAAAAAAATAAACAATGTTTTAAAAGAAAATAACTTTAAAATATCACAACAAAAGCAAGAAATAGACGCTCAAAATGCCGAGCTTCAAGAGGCATATACCAAGGTGGAGAAGGCTCACGAGAATATACAAGCAAGTATAAATTATGCTCAATTTATACAAACCTCAATGCTAACCAAAGAGCATAAAATAAGCGATTACGTGCCAAACTCGTTCATACTTTTCAAACCTAAAAATATAGTGTCAGGCGACTTCTATTGGCATGCAAAAGTTGGTGATGAACTTGTGGTAGTTGCCGCCGATTGTACCGGTCATGGCGTGCCGGGCGGATTTTTGTCGATGCTTGGCAACAACCTCCTAAATACTGTTGTGATAAACAACAAAGTAACCAACCCCGCCGAAATTCTCGATTATCTGGATAAGGGTGTGGTTGAGGTACTTAACCAAAAAACTAACAAAAATTCCGACGGTATGGATATGGCGATAGTCGTTATAAATCCCAAAAAGAAAACATTGCGATATGGAGGTGCAAAAAGCCCCATGCTAATCGTGGAAGGCGAGAAAATAACTAAAATAAATCCGTCGAGAATGCCGATAGGAAGCACCAATTATTATGTGCTGAAAAAACGAGCAGATTTTGAAACCAAACTCATAGATTACAACGATAGCATGACCTTATATATGTACTCCGACGGGTACAGAGACCAATTTGGAGGCAAATCGGGTAAAAAATTAGGTGCGAAAAAAATGCGAGAAATATTATCCGATGTGTCGAAAAAAGAAATGTCGGAACAAGCCGATGCACTTTATTATGAGTTCTTAAAATGGAAAGGCAAAAGAGAACAAATCGACGACCTGCTTTTCATGGGTCTTAAATTGAACAAAATAAATATGAACTTTTAAAACATGAAGAAATATATAATAATTATAATTGTAACCCTCTTTTACTCAGCTATAACAGCTCAAAACAAAAACGAACATAAGCCTAAAAGTTATACCGACGAACAAGGAAAATTATATTGGAATAAAGCCTTGCCGGTTTATCTTTTTGTGTCGTCAGAGCCGAATGGAGAGAAAATACAGCTGAAAAATCCCAAGCAAAAAGAGACTACAAATCCGTTTTATCTTGACTCCGAGGGCGTGAATTACATTCGCTCAAAATGGCTGGTAGACCCCAAAACCAGAAAACTTGTAAGACCGCAACAGGAAGTCCTATTCCCAATTATAGCCGACGGAGTAGCCCCAACCGTAACTCCCGTATTCTCCAAAACGCCAAGGTATTACAACGGCAAAACAACATTTTACGGCAAAGATTTATCCTTGAAATTTATTTGTAAAGACAGGCATTCCGGCGTTGAGGCTTTGTATGTGTCAATCAATAATTCGCCATTTGTGAAGACCACCGAGCCTGTAACTTTCAGCAAAGAGGGCGAAAATATAATAAAATATTATAGTGTCGATAATGTTGGAAATTCGTCAAAAATAAAGGAAAAGAAAATAATTTTAGACTTAGAACCACCAGAAACAAACTACAATATCTCAGGTATCAACCTGAACCAAAATATATTATCGGCACGCAGTAAAATATCGCTTTATTCGGAAGATAAACTATCGGGCGTAAAAAAAATAATGTATCGCATCGACGGTAAAGAGTTTCGGCTCTTCAACACCAAAATAATATCTCTATACGGCTTGAAAGATGGAAATCACAAGTTGGAGTATTATGCTGTGGATAAGGTAAATAACAAGGAGCAAGCCAAAACTTTCGACTTCTATTTAGACACCGAAGCACCCATCACAACCTACGAAGCACTTGGCGACAGGTTTATTGTGAACGGCAAAATATATTTTTCGGGCAGAACCAAACTTAAAATAATTGCAATAGACAATAAGGCGGGCATCAAAACAACACAGTATTCAATAGATAATCAAGACTTTAAGGAATATACAAAGCCTTTTTACTTGTCGAACCAACCCGGCGAACACATTGTAAATTTCTACTCTTTGGATAAAATGGACAACATGACAAAGCCCATGATAGGCACGGCAAATAAATATAAAAATTACAAATACAACCGAGAAAAAATATACGTAGACCTCACGGGACCTGAAATTTCGCACTCGTTTTCGGGCAAAATATTCAAAAGTCAAGACACGATATATTGCGGAAAAGACACCAAAATACATCTCGTAGGCAAAGACCTTGAGTCGGGCTTGCAGTATCTGGCGTACTCAATCGACGGCGAAAAGAAAGAGCATCGCTACACCGAGCCTATCACAATTCAAAAAAGCGGTAGGCACGTAATCGAGTATTTCGGCTATGATAATGTGAATAATCGTAATATCGGTTCGCTCACTGTTTGTGCGGATTTAACACCGCCCCAAGCATCAGTTCACTACTCTACGCCTCCGATTAAAACCGTCAATGGTATAGATGTATATCCCTCATTTACAAATGTATACCTCTCGGCTGTTGATAAAAAAACAGGGGTAAACAAAATAATGTACAACCTAAACAACACTAATTTTAAGATATATTCCAAACCAATAAGACCCATTAAAACGGGTGAAAATATATTGAAATTAAAAGCCTACGACTACCTTAAAAATATGGAGGAATTGGAGGTGAAATTCTTTATCGAAAAGTAAATTAAAAGCCCATAAAGAGCAAGCCGTATCCTACCAGACCGCCAACCAAAAAGTTGATAAGTTTGGCATACAGAAATCCGCGACCCGACTCAGCCAGCAATGGAATTGAGCCGTGTCCGTCTTGCACTATGGAGTTGGCAACTAAAACGCTGATAGGCAAAACGCCGCCGACAAACAAACTTATAAAAATTATGTGAGGTCCCGATTCGGGAATGATGCCCAGCAACAACGCCACCAGCATCACATAATAGACATTATTTGCCAGCCAAACTCGCAAATCTAAAAAGCCGTCGATAAAATGCAAGCCGGAAAATGCCACAAAAGTCCAGCCGAATATCCTCGCAAAATGCTTCTTCACAACATGCCCCCAAAGGTGTCGTTTCACAAAATCATTTGGCGATAACAGCACTATCACAAATCCGATTGCAAGAATTATCAAGCCGTAAAATGTCTCCCATGAAAAATGCGAATGCTCATGTTCCGATGCCCCAAAATGATGCTCATGCCCACTGCCAAACAAAATTATAAAGGCAAAAAACAGAAGCCCAATTATAAATATAACCCTCTCTTTACTAAGGTATTCCCTTGAAAATAGTTTGACTTTCAGCTTTGTGGAAGTTGCACATTTTGCCTCTTTTGCATAATCAAATACATCATGTTTTGGCTTTATGGGAAACTGATTTTTCATCATGAAATTCAAAGCTATGCCTACCGTAATGGCAATGGCAGTTATGAAAAGCATCAGCAAAATACCCTGTTGAGGAATTACCGAGAGCATCAAAAAAGCCTCATCGCCGGAGGTAGCAATCAGAGCCGTTACCAAAGCGGGAAACCCGATGCTCCGATGCACATACATCGACACCACGGCGAACGTCCCCATGCAACCCGGCAAGAGTCCCAGCCCCCCTGCAAGCAAAATCTGTTTTATGGGATTTTTTTGCAGTTGCAAAGTCAGTTGCCTCTTACTTTGAATAGTGATATATTCAAGTAACATTATCATTATCAGCACAAAACCTGTTATTCTTATGCTTTGAATAAATATCTTTGGAAGCTCTTCTAACATTGTGGCAATTTTTATTTTTTCTTCTTTTTAGAACAACAAACAAACTCTTTTGGCACGGGGTCGTAGCCGGAAGTCCCCCACGGATGGCATTTCAAAATCCGCCTTACACCCAAGTAAACTCCCTTTAAACCATGCAGTTTCACCGCCTCGATGAAGTAGGTTGAGCAACTTGGCACATGCCTGCACGATGCCGGCGTAAACGGCGATATTGCAAATTTGTAAAATTTCACGGGGCTTATTAATATATAGTATAATAAACGTTTAAGGAACTTCATTGAAGGAAATTTTGTGGGTGTAATTCTTTGGTTATGAGATGATTACTGTTTGTTTTTGTCGATAAACAAAGTAAGTTCTTCAAATTGAGCAGGGCTTAATTGTTCTGGTCGTAAAGTCATAAATTCATGCTCGGGAATGCCGTTTGGGAAAAACACTTTTAGCGTGTTTCTCAGCATCTTACGCCTTTGGTTGAAAGCCGTTTTCACAACTTTTATAAAAAACTTGTCGTCAAATTTCGGCTCTTCTCGTTCCCTGCGACAAAGTCGTATCACAGCTGAATCGACTTTTGGAGGTGGCAAAAATTTATCAGCACTTATTTCAAACAGCAATTCCACGTCGTAAAAAGTTTGAATCAAGACACTTAGAATGCCATATTTTTTGTTGCCATAATCGGCACTAATACGTTCAGCCACTTCTTTTTGGAACATGCCCACGAGCTTCTCCACAACAGTTCTGTTTTCCAAAACTTTGAACAAAATTTGCGAAGAAATATTATAAGGAAAGTTGCCGATAATGGAAATATTGCCGTTGAACATGCTTTTTATGTCCAATTTCAAGAAATCGGCATGTATTATATTATTATGAAAATCAGGATATGCAACTCGCAGAAAATCAATCGATTCATCATCAATTTCTATTAGAAAAAGGTTCTCGGTTTTGTCGAACAAAAACTGCGTCAGTACGCCCGTGCCTGAACCTATTTCCAGCAAAAAATCATTGCCTTCAACCTCCAACGCGTCGGCAGTTTGCTTGGCGATTGATAAATCTTTTAAAAAATGTTGTCCTAAATGCTTCTTAGGTTTTACTCTCATGGTTATTTTTTTGCAAATATATGTAAGTTTTAAGACAAAGCAAATTGTAAAAATAAGAGTTTACATTTTGTTGTGTGATTTTTTAATGTATTTTTGTGTTTTTTTGGAAGTTAAAGTTGTCGTACTATTTGTTTAGATTGCCCTTGTAAATTGCATTAAGCATTTTGCGGAGTTAATTTTTTTATTTTATTTTGTAATAAAATAAGTGTGTAATTTATTATTGTAATTATGTTAAATCTCTTGTCTAAAATAAAACATAAATGGGCATTTTTTTTGTTAGGATTAATTGCTCTTTTGCCTGTAATTTATGCCGTTTTCATTTGGCAACAAATAAACACCCCCATACATATAGTGCTGTATATTTTAGCATTAGCTTTATCAATTTTTGCGTTGCCGTTTATTATATTCAAAATGCAAACAGCGTTTTACATAACTTGGATTTGGGTTTTGTTTGCACCGTTGGAACTTGCAAGTTTTTACATCTATAAAACTCCATTTAGGGAAGGTTTGATGCTGTTAATATTGCAAACTGATTTTCGAGAAACAATGGAACTTTTGTCGGCTTATAAAACAATTACTATTATTTATATTACTTTGCTCATAATTTATCCCGTGCTGATTTTCAGGTTTATAGAGAACATTAATTTGTTTAAATCTAATTTTAGAAAAATATTATTGGGAATGATTGCGAGCTTATTTTTATTGCTTTACGGCTACTCATTTAAGTTGAATTACGACAGTAAAAACAGTTTTAAACGTATTATAAAAGACACCAATGTCATTTTTGAAATGAAATTCATAAAAATATATCCTATTAATATATTTAAAGGTGCGATAGAGGGCATAAATCTTTATAATCGTATTTTGGAAGGCGATAAAGTTGCTCAAAAATTCAGCTTCAATGCCAAGCAAAACAAGACAACAGAACAACGTGAAATATACGTGTTTGTGATTGGCGAAACTGCTCGTGCTGACCATTTTAGCATCAACGGTTATCAAAGACAAACCACGCCTTTGTTACAAAAAACTACAAATTTATTTTCGTTTTCAAACGTATTGAGCGAAGCAAATTTAACTTCAACATCATTGCCGATATTATTAACTCGTGCAACCGCCCATAATTATGATTTAGCAAACAAAGAAAAAGGTATTATCGACTTATTTAATGAAGTTGATTTTAATAGCTATTGGATTGCTAATCAGTCATTAAGAAATCCTTTTGTGCATCGAATATTTAAAAATGCAAATCAAAAAATTTTAACCGCAAAAGATTTTGAAAGCTCTGATAATTTTGATGAAAAACTTTTAATTTATCTTGATAAAATTTTAAGAAAAAAAGAACAACGGCAATTTATCGTAATTCATTCGTTGGGCAGCCATTTTAGATACAACCAACGATACCCTAAAAATTTTGAAAAATATAAACCCGCTCTAACAGGTTTGACAGACCTTAATTTAATAGGAGAAGGGCTTAAAAATGAGATGATTAATAGTTATGATAACACTATATATTATACTGATTATTTCTTGGCAAATGCGATAAAAAGATTAGAAAAAGAAAATGCCGTCTCATGCCTTTTTTATATCTCTGACCATGGCGAAGGCTTGTTTGAAAACGGAGCGATGTTTCATGGTTCGCCCAATCCGTTTTTCGGAGAAGTTCACGTTCCGATGTTGGTTTGGTTTTCTGAAAAATATATTAAATTTAATCAAGAAAAAATAGATGCCGTGAAAAATAATTTACACAAAAAAATGACTTCCGAAGTTGTTTTTTTCTCACTTGCCGATATTGCAAATATCAGTTTTTTGGGATTTTCTGATAGATATATAAGCAATCTCGACTTGCAGTCGGATAGCGTGCGATACGTCAGAACATCAAACAGTGAAGTAAAGAAAATAATTGAATAAAGTTGATTTTTTTTAATTCACTATCTTTTCAAAAACGTGAGACACTGTCTAAATTTACAAGAAAATGAAATTAGCAGAAAACTCAAAAATAGGAAAAAATTAATAAAATTTAAAAATAAAAACCTATCTTTGAAGATTATTAAAAAAACAACATTATGACAGGGAAAAACATACTATGGATTGATGATGAGATAGATTTGCTCAGAATGCACATCTTGTTTCTCAAAGAAAAAGGGCATAACACCGAAACCGTAAACAACGGCAGAGATGCCTTAGAAATTTTAAAGGAAAAAAACTTCGATATAATTTTTTTAGATGAAAACATGCCGGGCAAATCCGGTTTAGATATTCTCCCTGAAATCAAGTATATACGCCCTGCCATTCCGGTTGTAATGATTACAAAAAACGAGGAAGAAGACATAATGGACGAGGCTATCGGCGATAATATTGACGATTATTTGCTGAAACCCGTAAACCCCAAGCAAATCCTACTTTCAATAAAGAAACATGCTGATAATAAGCGTATTATAAATAATACTGTAAGAGATAAATATCAAAATACGTTTAGGGAAATAAGCAAAAAAATAGGCAAAGCAAAATCTGCCTATGATTGGAAAGAACTTTACAGAGAGTTGATATACTGGCAGTTAGAGATAGAGCGAACCAACGACGGCATGTTAAACGAAATTTTAGACACCCAACTTGACGAAGCTCGAACCGAGTTTGGTAAGTTCATCAAAAACAACTATATATCGTGGTTTAACGACAGGCAAGACGAACGCCCATTGATGCTCCACGACTTCCTAAACAAAAAAGTAAAACCACTAACCGACCAAAAAGAAAAAATATTTGTAATCGTAATCGACAACTTGCGTTTCGACCAATGGCGAATGATACGCCCTATAATAGAGCGGATTATGCCCGTTGTGAAAGAGGAAATCTGGTACTCGATGTTGCCCACCACAACGCAATATGCCCGCAACTCGCTCTTCGCCGGCATGATGCCCCTTAACATCGAAAAACTATATCCGCAATATTGGAAATACGACCACGAAGACGGCGGAAAAAATGAATTTGAACGAGAACTTGCTAAGGAATTTTTCAAACGCTATCGCCGAGATGTGAACATCGGTTATTATAAGGTGTTGGAAAATAAATTTGGTGCAAGTATCAACAACAAGATAACCCAAATGCTGAAAAACGACGTTACATTTGTGGTTTACAACTTTATAGACATCTTGTCGCACGCTCGCACTGATAACAAAATGGTGCAAGAATTGGCGTTCGATTTGCAACAATATCGTAACCTTACCAAAACTTGGTTTCAAAATTCGCCACTCTTGGATATGCTAAAAAAACTTGCCCAAAGCAAAACTCGCACCTTCATTCTTACCGACCACGGAAGCGTAAACATCAACCGAGCATTGAAAGTTTTGGGCGACCGCGAAACCACCACAAACCTCAGATACAAAAGCGGTAAAAATCTTAATTATGACCCAAAAACCGTCTTTGAAATAGTGAAACCCGAACAAGCCGGATTGCCGGAATACAATCTAAGTCAGTCATATATCTTCACAACGAACAACGATTTTTTTGCATATCCCAACAATTTCAACCAGCATGTGAGGTATTACAAAGACACCTTTCAGCACGGCGGTGCTTCGCCCGACGAAATGCTAATTCCGGTGGTGGAACTAAAAGCCGATTAATGTAAAACAATCTTAAAACAAGAATAAATTTGATGCAATTTAATATAAATTCAGAAAAAGAATTAGACAAAGTAGCAGCAGAAATACTTAAAACTTTCAGCCCCGAAGCTCGGCTGTTTGCCCTCTACGGCAAGATGGGAAGCGGTAAAACTACCTTAGTCAAAGCATTTTGCAGAGCTTTGAACTGCACCGACCAAGCCGTAAGCCCCACCTTTTCCATAGTGAACGAATATCGCACCGATGAGGACAAACCAATCTTCCATTTTGATTTTTACAGAATTGAGAACCTCGAAGAGGTCTACGATTTGGGCTACGAGGAGTATTTTTACAATCCCGATGCACTGATATTTGTGGAATGGGCAGAGTTTATCCAAGAATTGATGCCGGAGAAATATATAAAAATCAATATCAAAGAAACTCAAAACAAGGCTCGTAGGATAGAAGTTGAAATAATTTCGGAATAAAAAATAAAAATAGCACTATTATTGCATATAAAATATCAACATATAAGATAAGGCAAAAAACATGAACATAGAACTTGTAGTAATAGGAAAAACTACACAGCATTTTACGCAAGAAGCCCTGCAAATGTACTCAAAACGCATAGAGCATTATGCGAAGTTCTCGATATGTGAAATTAAAAAAGTAAAGACATCGCCCAAGACAAAACCCGAAGTCATAAGAGAGAAAGAGGCAATATTATTGCAAAAACATCTCGACAAAACAAACAATTTCACTGTATTGCTGGACGAAAGAGGCAAGAGAATGACATCTTTGAAATTTGCTGATTTTATTCAAAAACAACAAACAGGCGGAACGCAAAACCTTAAATTTATAATAGGTGGTGCTTTCGGATTTTCGCCCAAAATCAAACAACAAGCCAATTTACTTTTGTCGTTTTCCGACATGACTTTTTCGCATCAAATAATACGTCTGTTCTTTGCCGAGCAACTATATAGAGCCTTCACTATCATAAATAACGAGCAGTACCACAACGAATAACATAGACGTGAAAATAAAAATCAAAGACATAAGATGCTTGATAGTTGCCGTTGCTACATTGGCGGTGGCAATGCAATTGCACTACATATTCCTGCGTCCCACTCCGGCAAATATCCAGACCAAGGAGATTGAGGAAGCATTAGAGGTAATGGAAACCAATGCCGAAAATTTATTGCAAAATGTACAGAACGATATACAGCAAGGCAACTTGTTTATGGACGTGCAAGACTCTGTTATGTTACGAAAGTCAAACGACGAAATTACACTATATGACTACACACTTTTAATATACAAAAACGACACACTTAGGTATTGGTCAGACAACTCACTACAAGTACCTACGGTCTACGACGGCGACGTATTTCCGGAACGCAAAATATCATTAATCTCCAACGCATGGTACGAAACCATAAGCTCAACCTATGAAGACTACAACCTCATAGCCCTCATCAAAATTAAAAACGACTACGCCTACAAAAACCAATACCTCAAAAGCACCTACAACAAAGCATTTGACATCCCCGAAGAAACCGCCATATCGCCCAAGCCGGCGAGCGGTGCGGTAAACATCAACGGGAAAAACGGCGACATCGTGTTCTCACTGAGCTACGCCAAAAAGACAATCCCGAAAGAAACCCCGGGCGGTTTGATAAGCATACTATACATCATCTCGCTGATATTCTTCCTGTTGTTTTTGACCAAAGTCTACAAAAACCTCGAAACCAAAAAATACGCAAGCCCATACCTTATATTAATGAGCATCGCCATATTGCTCCTCCGCTGGCTGATGATAAAATACAAAATCCCCACCTCGATATATCATTTCAACATCTTCAACTCGCAGATATATGCCGGCGACGGTTTATTCCCTCGACTCGGCGATTTCCTCATCAATACGCTACTGATATTCTTTTTTGCCGAAAACTTTTTTAGAATTTTCAACCTCGAAAAAATCATCAAAAAACTCATTAGCAAAGATGAAAAATACATATATCTAATAGCTGTCATCTTGCTGACATTGAACGGATTATTTATACATTTAATCGAAAAACTATACCTCAAACTGCTCTTTGATTCAACAATCTCATTTGATTTATTTAGGATAAAAGAAATCACAACTTTCTCAATAGTGGCGTATCTTATTTTGGGAATCCTTGGAAGCTCGTTTTTCTTGTTTACCGATAAAATCCTCAAATCGCTCATAACACCCGAGAAAAACAAGCAATTAATATTGGCAACCGCCGTAGGAATGTTGCCCTCAATACTGCTTTTTCTAATAATATGCAACACACCCCTTGTCATAATAATAGGGTATATCGCCACCATCGTGGCAGTATTAATCGCAAGCCTCATTCAGAAAGAATACAGCGTGCATACCTTGATGATTTTCGCAGGTTTAATATCGTTTTTTGTGGTTTGGTTTGTGTCGGAAAAATCGGAAGAGAAAAATAAAAACAAGCAAAAAATATTGGCTACCCAACTATACGACGAAAGAGATTATCTCGCCGAATTGCTGATAAGGGAAATCGACACACGCCTGCAAACCGACACCGTATTACAAACGATGATTATAAACACATCGCCCACCCATAAACTTGAAATTCACGACTATCTGACTCGCAAATATTTTTATGGATATTGGGATAAATACAAACTTTTGATAACCTTGTGCGGAAATGTCGGGCTTTATTCGGAAGCCAACCAAGCCGATTATTGCGAAAAATATTTCACCGAAGTTTTAAAGGCATACGACAAAAAACTTGAAGACTCGGAATTTTACTACATCAACAATCCCGACGGCACTATCACGTATTTCACTTCAATACCGATTTCATCGCAAATCGACAAACGCAACATGACCTTATATATTCAACTTTTGGAAAAACCTACTTTCAACAAAATAGGCTATCCCGAATTGCTGATTGATGAAAACGTAAATTTAAACTCCATATTCGATAAATATTCGTATGCAAAATATAACGAGGGCAACCTCACGGCACGCTCCGGCACATTCCCCTACAACCTAACGCAAGATGCGTATATCCAAAAAATCGAAAAGCAAAATTCATTTTTCGAAGAAGACGGATACCTGCATTATGCGTATCATTTCGGAAATTCAAACATCATAATCCTGAGTCGCAAACTGCCAAATATACTCGATTATATCGTTGCATTTTCGTATTTGTTTGTATTTTTCTTTATCACAATGTTGCTTGCAACCCTTTTGATAAATCAAAAATTCCTTATCAAAAAGCTAAAACCCGACTTCAAAAACAAAATACAATTTGCCCTCATAACAATACTCGCCGCCACGTTTATCATCTTCATAGTCGGCACGATATACTATGCCGTGGAGCAAGACAAGCAAGGCAAAAAACGCAATATGACGCAAGCCATACAATCTGTTATGATAGAGATGCAAAGCAAGTTTGAAACCAAGAAACACATCGAGCAAAATTGGACTTCGCAGGATTACGAAAATTTGGACGAACTTCTTATAAAATACTCAAATGTATTTTTCATCGATATAAATATATACAACACAAAAGGCAATTTGATAGGCACTTCACGCTCTGAAATATATCAGCGTAAATTGCTCGGCAAGCAAATAAACAGAAAGGCATTTCAGGTTCTTGCCAACGAAAAGAAAAATCTATTTTCACAAAAAGAAAACATCGGTAATTTTGAATACGCCTCGATATATGCACCTTTTAAAAATAAAGATAACAAAACGATAGCATATATTCAGCTTCCGTTTTTTGTGCAAGACCAAAATTTGCAGAATAATATTTCAGCCCTATTAATCTCAACCTTAAATGTTTACATTTTATTTTTCTTATTGTCGGTATTTATCTCTGTGATAATTGCCAACAGCATTTCATACCCTTTGAGGATGTTGCAAAGCAAGTTTAAAAACATACAACTTGGGCAAAAACATCAAGAAATAAGTTACCCCAAAAATGATGAAATCGGCGAGCTTGTGAAAGAGTACAATCGCATGAATGAAGAGTTGCAAGAGAGTGTCTGCAAACTTGCCGAGTCGGAACGTGAAAGTGCATGGCGGGAAATGGCAAAGCAAATCGCTCACGAAATCAAAAACCCGCTAACCCCCATGAAACTGAGCGTGCAACTGCTTCAACGAACATGGAACAACAAGGACGATAACTTTGGCAACAGGCTAAAAAAAATCTCCGAGACGCTCATCGAGCAAATCGATACGCTTTCGGCAATAGCATCGGAATTTTCTGCATTTGCCAAAATGCCAAAAGCCCAAAACGAGGAGGTAGACTTAATTGCAAAATTAGGAACGGTTGTGCAACTATTTGATAATGACCGACAAACGAAGATAAATCTGGAAACCAACAATCTCGAAGAAGTCATAATACTTGCCGACAAAGAGCAACTGTCGAGGGTGTTTATCAATGTGATAAAGAACGGCATTCAAGCCGTACCGGAGGGTATCGCACCCAAAATAAACGTTGAGATAACGCTATACGGCAACAACGTAAAAGTAACAATTCAAGACAACGGTTGCGGAATACCGGAAAGCAAAAAAGACAAGCTCTTTAAACCCAGCTTCACCACCAAAACCAAGGGCATGGGCATGGGCTTGGCGATTGTGAAAAACATAATCAACAACGCAAACGGCGAAATCTGGTTTGAGTCGGAGGAAAACAAAGGCACGAAATTTTACATAGAATTTCCCCTTTATAAAGAATTAACCTAAAAAGTATCAAATATTTTTTTGAAATTGAAATTAAGATATAACTTTGTGGTACAAAATCAAAACTTAAAAACAGAACATATATGAATATTCCAGACAACTTAAAGTACACAGCAGACCACGAATGGGTAAAACAAGACGGAGACTCATTAATCATCGGAATTACAGACTTTGCTCAAAGCGAACTTGGCGACATCGTATTCGTAGAAGTTGAAACAGAGGGCGATACAATCGACCAAAACGAAGAATTCGGAACTATCGAAGCGGTAAAAACAGTATCATCTTTATTAATGCCAATTACAGCAGAAGTTCTGGAAGTAAACCCAAAATTAGAAGATGAACCCGGACTCGTAAACAAAGACCCTTATGGCGATGGTTGGATTATTAGAGCAAAAGCTAATAATGTAGCAGACTTAGAAAATCTAATGGACGCAAAAACATACGCCGATTCAATAAAATAAGGAAATATTATAAGAACAACTACTATTGTGTAAGTTGTTTGTAATCAGTTATATACATTTGTAGACACGTCGAAAAACCGAAATCTACAAATGTATACTTTTTATATACTTACCCCAAAACAAAGCAAAACACACATGAAAACAAGATTAACCTTACTTACTTTTTTGATGCTTTTAGGCATAAACCTCACGGCACAAGAAACGAGATTTATAGAAGTTACGGGAAGTGCCGAAATGCTAATTGAACCCGATGAGTTTATTTTTATCGTTGGCATAGAAGAATATTGGAAGGAGGAATTTGTCGGAAAGCGAGACCCTAAGAATTACAAAAACAAGGTGCGAATAAGCGAAATTGAGAGCCAACTTGTGAAAGATTTGAATGCTTTGGGCATAAAATCAGAAAACATAAAGGCAACCGAAGTCGGCAATTATTGGCGACGCAGGGGCGAGAAATTTTTGATAAGCAAGAAAATCGAGATTTCATTGACGGATTTCAACCTAATAAACAAAATTATTGCAAAACTCGACAGCAAGGGTATCGACTACATGCAGATAGGGAAATTGAAGAACAAAAATATAGTTAAGTACCGCAAGGAAGTTAAAAAGCGAGCTTTGTTGGCGGCGAAAGAAAAAGCTGAATATCTGTTGGCGACCATCGACAAAAAGATAGGTGATGTAATCTCCATCACGGAATTGAACTCAGACAATTACTATTGGCGACCCGCAAACGCATACAGCAATGCCTCATTAAGCTCGGGCGAAGCCCCTGAGGTTGATAACATTAAGAAAATAAAACTCCGCTTTGAAATTAAAGCTAAGTTCGAGATAGAGTAGGGGGGGGGCTATTTTTTGTATTTTAATTCTTGCTGTGCAAGGTATTTTTTCTCTTTTGCAATTTCTTCTTTGGTCAGCTTGTAGATTTCGGAAGCAAGTATGTGCATTTGAGTTGAAAACAGTTCCGGAATATTGTTTTTGTCAAGTTTAAAGTTTTTTCGAGAATTTTTTATTGCATTTTCAATTTCCAAAGGAGCTTTTCTTGGGTCTACTCCGCCTTTATGTTTTTCTCCCAAATATGTTTTTAATGATGAGCTGATTTTCAGTTTGTTTTTTGGTATATTAAAATCCGGAATATCCTCATAATAAGAGTAATATAGCCAAATTTCAAAGCAAGGATTGCTAACAAAAAGATTGATGTCATTAGCTTTGCATTTTTTAAAATTAGCTTTTATTTGGTTATAAAAATGGTCTAAATCTGTTACGACATTTATGCTGTCCAAAATGTCATCAGATTTACTTTTTTCTTT
>PDWI01005441.1_pt1 | contig 23555 bp, 16 predicted proteins | sample 1430891 | NCBI WGS metagenome assembly PDWI01 (sample SAMN01162508, study PRJNA174530) | Oral metagenome, whole genome shotgun sequencing project. | biome: Marine environment; feature: Marine mammal; material: Swab sample of the gingival sulcus; isolation source: swab sample of gingival sulcus... | reverse complement strand
CGACGGCGAGATCATCAGCGCCGACTCCATGCAGGTCTATCGTGGCTTCGATATCGGGACCGGAAAGGTCAGCCCGGCGGAGCGGCGGGCTATCCCGCACCACCTGATCGACATCGTCGAACCCGCAGATCGGTACTCGGCGGCGCGCTTTGTCGAGGACGCTGAACCGATCATCGACGAGGTGGCGGCTCGAGGGCGACAGCCCATCATCGTCGGCGGCACTGGCCTCTATGTGCGGGCTCTGCTCCATGGGCTCTTTCCCACCCCCGAGGTCGATCCCCGCCTGCGGTCCGCCCATGAGGCCATTCGAGAGGAGCGGGGGACGGCCGCGTTGCATCGGCGCCTCCTGGAGGTCGACCCCCAGACCGCGCAGCGCGTCGATGAGAACGACTTCGTGCGGATCTCCAGGGCGCTGGAGATCTACGAGCAGCTCGGGCGTCCGGCCTCCGAGCTGCGCCGAGAGCACGCCTTTCGCCCGTGGCGGCACGCCGCGCTGATCGTGGGGCTGCGCTTGGAGCGCGCGCGCCTGGCCGCGACGATCGACGCGCGGGTCGACGCCATGCTGCAGGCAGGGTGGCTGGAGGAGGTCCGCGAGCTCTGCGCGGCGGGGCATCAGGAGGCTCATCCCATGGGCGCGCTGGGCTACCGCCAGCTCGCCGCTCATCTCCGCGGTGAGTGCAGCTATGAGGAGGCCGTGCGGCTGACCAAACGAGATACACGTCGCTTCGCTCGGCGACAGCGAAACTGGTTTGGCCATGAAGACGCTGTTCAGGTCTACGACGAGCCCTTCTCCTCGGTAGAGGCCTCGCAGCTGCGGGCGCAGCTCGCGGCCCTCGCTTCGCGGCGTCGCGGTTGATCGAGCCGCCTGTTGATCGAGCCCCCCGTCGCGACGCTCGCCCTTCAGCCACGTGCGCAGGGGCCCGAGAGAGCCGGGGCGCGGCGCGGGGCGTTGACGCGGGCGAGCCTCCGAGGCAGACTCCAACAGCGACTGAGGAGAGGTGGCTCCAGCGTTCGCCGAACGGGGAGCGATCATGAGAGCGCACATCGAGCCGAAGCTGGGAGCGGTCCAGGAGACCTTGCTGATTCCGTTGCTCGGGCGGGCCAGGGAGACAGCAAAGAGCAAGGGCCTCCTCAAAGACCCCAAAGCCGTCGAGATGGTGGAGGCGATCGACTACGACTTCTCGAAGTGGGAGAAGAAGCGGAGCCTGAGCGGATCCTGCGTCCGGACGGTGATGTTCGACCAGAGGGTCCAGACGTTTCTACACGAGCACCCGGAGGGGACGATCGTGGAGATCGGGTGTGGCCTGAACACCCGCTTCGAGCGGATCGACAACGGGCGGGCCCGCTGGTTCGAGTTCGACCTGCCCGACGTGATCGAGATCCGACGGCGCTTCTTCAACGACACGGAGCGGCGAACCATGATGGCGGCGAGCGTCATGGACGAAGAGTGGGTGGAGCCCGTGAAGGCGACCGGCGGACCCTTCTGCCTGGTGTCGGAGGCGGCCATCATCTACCTCGACAAGCCGGACGTGCAGAAGGTGACGGCCGCCCTGACCAGGCACTTCCCCGGCGCTCTCTTGCTGATGGACACCTGTGGCAGGTGGATGGTCGAGAACCAGGGCCGCCACGACTCCATGAAGCACCTCTCGAAGGACTCGTGGTTCCGATGGATCTGCGACGATCCCGCCGAGCTCGAGGGTTGGGATCCGCCCCTCTCGTTGGAGACCACCCAGACCTTCATGGACGCCGATCCCGCCGTGCGCAAGAAGATGCCCCTGACGCACCGCCTCATGATGACGTGTCTTCCCTTTGTCGTCCGGCCAATGGTCAATCAATACCGCATCAACGCCTTTCGCCTCGTCGAGGCCTAGCGACGGCGAGCTTGAGCGACGTCGAGGCCTAGCGACGTCGAGGCCTAGCGACGGCGAGCTTGAGCGACGGCGAGCTTAAGCGACGGCGAGCTTGAGCGACAAAGAGTTCGGTTCGAAGGGCAAGTCGCGGAGGGGAGGGCCCGATCGAGAGGCTGCGAGGAGCGCCACACCGCCCTCCCGTCGCCGGGCAGAGCACCGCCGGCCGCGTTTTCGGCCTCAGGACGCTCACGGTACCACCCATACCACCCCGACCACCCGTATGAGTAGGTCAACGGAGCAGGAGGATCACGTGCGTGAGATCGCGACTCTTCGACTGACGGTCGCGGCGTTTCTGGTGCTCTCTGGCTGCGGCGACGACCCGCCAGCGCCGGGCGATGGGCCACGGGCGCGCGATCTCGGGCCCGGATCCGAGGGCGGGGCCGATGGCCCCCGCGCTGACGTCCGCGCTTTGGACGCGCCGCAAGGCGACAGCGCGCCACCGCCAGGGCCCTGCAACCTGATCCCTCAAACGCCGCTCGAGTACACCCCGAGCAAGACCTATTGGGGGCGCAACAACTACGTCCAGTACATCGCTGGCGACCTGCCGATCGTGATCAGCTCGCCCCACGGCGGCTACCTCAGACCCAGCGAGATCCCCGATCGCACCTACGGGGTGCTGGCCGCTGACACCAACAGCCAGGAGTACACCCTGGAGGTCGCCCACTACCTCAAGAAGCTCACCGGCCGTCGCCCCCACGTGATCATCAACCGGCTACACCGGCGCAAGCTCGACGCGAACCGCGCGATCCAGGAGGCTGCTCAAGGCAGCAAGTGGGCCGAGCAGGCCTAAAACGAGTACCACGCCTTCATCGAGGCGGCGCGCACCTGGGTCACCGAGCGCTGCGGCCAGGGCCACTATCTGGACATGCACACCAACGCCCACGCGGATCAGTTGGTCGAGTTTGGACACCTGCTGTCGTCGAGCGACCTGGCCCAGAGCGACGCGGTGTTCGACGGGACCAGCTACGTCAACAGCTCGTCCCTTAGGCACCTGGCCTCCAAGCCGGGGATGACGCTCTCCACCCTGGTGCGAGGCAGCATGAGCCTTGGGGGGATGATGATGGCTCGGGAATCACGGCGTAGGAGCGAGGAGGGCGCCTGCTGGTAGCAAGCAACCGACGAGCGACAACCGCTGTGATTTCGCAGACCAGCGCGGCGATGGGAGGTCAGTTGGTCAGCGCTCTAGCCCGACCCATCCCAGCCCGGCCGGAGGGGGGTTCTTCAGCGGGGGCTGCAACACCGCGCGCCACGGGTCGCGCCAGGGCGGCACCGTCGATGGCACCCAGGTGGAGACCTACACCGGCATGCTTCAGCCCGAGCGCCAGCGCGACGACTGCGCCAACAAGCTGGCCCTCTCGATCCGCGACTTCGTGACCACCCACTACGAGATGACGCTCGCAGATCCATCGTGGAAGCCGCCGGCCAACGGCAGCTGCTGGAGCCCCATGCCGATCGAGCTCAGCGGCGGCGAGGCGGTGATCGACGGCACCACCGGTGGAACCGAAAACGAGTTCGGCGCCAAGATCACCTGCGGCAACAGCTTCGCCCTGGATGGGCCTCAGGCCTACTTCCGGGTCAAGCTCATGGCCGGCGCGTCCTACACGATCACCCTGTTGCCGTCCTTCGCTGCCCGCATGTACCTGTTTGGCACCACCTGCGATCCCGTCACCATCAACGCCGAGTGCAGCAGCAGCGGACTGCCTGGTGAGCTGGCCAAGCCTAACGAGACCTACCCAAAGACGGCGAAGCCGACCCAGACCGGCGGCTACACCATCGCGGTCGACAGCCGCAGCCTGCCCTACTGGGGCACCTTCAAGCTGACCATCGAGCGGCTCTGATCGAGGCGGCCGGCGCGGGTTCGACAGGAGAGGGGAGAGCTTAAGGGGGATGCTCTTGGGGGAGCTCTTAGGTCCCTGCGAGGGGTTCGACGAAGTCGGCGCGGATCGTGCGAGGGCCGCTGGCAAAGCGGATCACGAGGTTCTGTTTGGGGGCGCGGCCGGTCATCGCTTGGATGGTGCCGACGCCATAGTTGCCGTGACGGACCTTCTGGCCGATGCGGAAGCCGTCGCCGGCCGCTGCGGCGACGCTGCCGGGCTCCGCGCGCGCGCGGCGGCCACCACGGCGCGGGGTGGGCCCACCACGGCGCCGGGTGGGCGGTGAGGGGTCGCCGCTCTGATCGAAGCTGTAGTCGATCCAGAGGTCGTCGCCGCCACCGCTTGTGTCCGGAGCGCTGCCTCGCGGGCCCGGTCTGGTCGCGCCGCGAGGCTTGGGCGTTGGCTTGGGCGGCCGCCGTGGGCGCCCGGCGGTCTTGGCGCCGAGGGTCGCGAAGCGGGCGAAGTCGCCGAGCTCGAGCTGCTCTTGGGTGTCGCGCTCGACGGGCGTGGGCCTGGGCGCGGGCTCTGGATCCGGCGCGGGGGCCTGCGCGACGTCCGCGTCGATGTCGTCGACCGGCTCGACGACGTCATCCTCGAAGGGGACGTCATCCTCGAAGGGGACGTCATCCTCGAAGGGGACGTCATCCTCGAAGGGGACGTCATCCTCGAAGGGGACGTCATCCTCGAAGGGATCGAAGTCGATGTCGACGTCGTCGGGCCCGCCCCCCAGCGGCTCGTCGTCGTGATCGTCTTCGCGCGGTCGCGGCGGGCGGCGCTGGCTCGCGCGGGTCGCCAGGCGGCGCGGCCCCGTGGTCTGCGGGGCGCCGCTCTGCACGCGCTCGAGCAGCGACTCAGGGATCTCCCGCAGAAAGAGCGAGGGCGGGTTGGTCTGGGTCTGGCCGAAGATGAAGCGCCGCTGGGCGTAGCTCAAAAAGAGCCGGCGCTCGGCGCGAGTGATCGCCACATAGGCCAGGCGACGCTCCTCCTCGAGCTTCTCGACGTCCTCGAGGGAGCGAGCGTGGGGGAAGATCCCATGCTCGAGGCCGACGAGAAAGACCACCGGGAACTCGAGCCCCTTGGCGCTGTGCACGGTCATCAGCGTGATCGTGCCTCGATCGTCGTCGACGTCGTCGACCTCCGACGAGAGCGCCACCTGCTCGAGAAACGCGTGGAGCGAGGGCTCCTCGGCCTCGGCCTCGTAGGTCCGCAGGCCGCCGACGAACTCCATCAGGTTCTCGCTCTTGGTCTGGGCCTCGATCGAGTCTGACGTCGCCAGCCGCTCGAGGTAGCCGGAGCGGTCGAGGACGTGCTCGGCCAGGTCGGCGGGGCCGTGGCGGCTCGCGTCGTCTCCGAGCTCGTCGAGCAGCGCGCAGAAGGCGCTGAGCTTTTTTCTCGGCCCCGAGCCGAAAAGCCCCGCGGCGCTGCCCGAGCCCGCCGCGCAGGCGCGCATCGCGTCGTGAAAGCTCGCCCCGCTGCGCGCGGCCTGCTCGCCGATCTTGCTCACGGTCTGGGCGCCGATGCCCCGCGGCGGGACGTTGATGATCCGCCGCAGAGAGACCTCGTCGGCGGGGTTTTGGAGCACCCGCAGATAGGCCAGGGCGTCTTTGACCTCGGCCCGATCGAAGAAGCGGATGCCGCCCACCACGGCGTGGGGCAGCTGAGCGCGGCGTAGCGCCTCTTCGATCGCCCGCGACTGGGCGTGGGTGCGGTAGAAGACCGCGACCTCGTCGAGGCTGAGGCCCTCTTCGGCGATCAGCTTGGCGACGATCGCGGCGATCAGCCCCGCCTCGTGACGCTCGTCGGCGCAGCAGGCGAGGGTGATCGGCTCGCCATGTCCCGCCTCGGTCCAGAGCGTCTTATCCTTGCGGCCGACGTTGCGACGGATCACGGCTCCGGCGGCGTCGAGGATGGTCTGCGTCGAGCGGTAGTTCTGCTCGAGCTTGACCACCAGCGCGCCCGGGTGATCGCGCTCGAAGTCGAGGATGTTGCGGATGTCGGCCCCTCGCCAGCCGTAGATCGACTGGTCGTCGTCGCCGACCACGCAGAGGTTTTGGTGTTGCGCCGAGAGCAGCCGCACCAGCTGATACTGCACGTGGTTGGTGTCTTGAAACTCGTCGACGAGCACGTGGCGGAAGCGAAACGAGATCGCCTCGGCGAGCTCGGGCTGACCGCGCAGCAGCACGAGGGTCTTGAGCAGCAGGTTGCCAAAGTCCGTCGCGTCGGCGTCGAGGAGGGCCTCCTCGTAGACCGGGTAGACTCTGGCGACCACGTCACCGTAGAAGTCCTGTGGCCGGTAGTCGGTCGGCCCGATGGCGCGGTTTTTCGCCCGGTCGAGGTGTCCCAACAGCTCGCCAGGTGAGAAGAGCCGCTCGGAGACCCCGAGGTCGCGCATCACCCGCTTGATCAGCGTCCGCTGGTCGTCCGTGTCGTAGATCACGAAGCGGCTCGAGAGGCCGACATGGTGGCCATGCTGGCGCAGCAGGCGCGCGCAGATCGCGTGGAAGGTGCCGATCCACAGCCCCTTCAGCGAGCCCCCGAGGAGCTTCTCGGCGCGCTCGCGCATCTCGCCGGCGGCCTTGTTGGTGAAGGTCAGGGCCAAGATCTCGTAGGGCGAGACGCCGCGCTCGATCAGCCGCGCGATGCGGTGGGTGATCACCCGCGTCTTGCCGCTGCCGGCGCCCGCGAGCACCAGCAGGGCGCCGCGCTCGTGCTCGACGGCGCTTCGCTGCGGAGGGTTGAGGCCGGGATCCATGCGCGCGGCCTACTGCGGCATCGCCTCGGTCTTGAGGCTGAAGCGGCGCGTGGCGCCCATCCGCCAGACCTCGATCGCGACGACCTTGTCGATCCCCGTCACCGCGGCCAGCCAGGGCAGCTCGCTGGCTGCGCTGATCGCTTTCCCACCAAACGAGAGGATGACGTCGCCCCGGCGCAGCCCGGCTCGCGCGGCAGGACCCTGCGGGACGAGGTCGGTGACCAGCGCGCCGCGGGGCCTCTCGAGGCCGATCCGCTTGGCACGCTCGACGTCGAGCTTGCCGATGTAGATCCCGATCCAGGCGCGGGTGACCTTGCCCTCCTTCTCGAGCATCGGCAGGACGCGGCGCACGACGTCGACGGGGAGCACGAAGCCGACGCCGGGCGTCTCTTCGCGGGTCGCGGTCGCCAGCCCCACCACCTCGCCAAGCATCCCCAACACGGGCCCGCCGGAGTTGCCGGGGTGAATGCGTAGATCGGTCTGGAGGTAGCCCCAGAGCCCTCGCGCGGCCAGCGGTAGGTCGCGCCGCGGGAGCGTGCTCACGACGCCAGCGGTCGCTGACACGTGTAGACCGAAGGGGTTGCCCAGCGCCAGCAGCCACTCGCCGATGCGGAGCCCGCGGCTGCGGCCAAGGCGCAGCGGCTTGGCCTTGCCGAGCTTACCCGGCGGCACCGAGAGCAGGGCGACGTCGATACGGGCGTCGTAACCTAGGAGCTTGGCCAAAGCCTCGCGATCGTCGAAGAAGCGCACGACGATCGTCTTGTGATCGGCCAGCACGTGGGCGTTGGTCAGGATCAGGCCGCGGCGGTCGACGATGAAGCCCGTACCCAGCGCCTTTTGCATCGTCTGCGCTTGGGCGCTGCCGACGGCGGTGGTGGGCGTCGCGGCGGTGGCGGCGAACCAGTCAGCGGGGCCACCTCGCGCGGGGCGCTCGCCGCGCAGATGGACGACCCCACGACGGGCGCGCTCGACGAGCTTGACGAAGCTCCCCGGCGCGGAGGGGTAGATCACCTTCACTGGCGCGCGGGGGGGCGCCTTGGGCGTCGTCGGGGGCGGAGGGCTGGGCTTGGGCGCGCTTTGGGGCACGTGGCGACGACATCCGAGGCTGGGGAGGCCCATCGCCGTCAGCGCGAAGACCGCGAAGGCGACGACGATCGGCGTTCGGATCACTTCACCGCCCGCACGTAGCGCAGCCGCAGGTCGTGGAGTAGCCCCCTCAGCAGCTTGCGCTCGTCGTCGTCGAGGTTGCCCGTGGTCTTGGTCTGCAGCATCTCGATGATGTCGATCGTCTGCTTGGCCATCGCGAGGTTCTTCTCGACCGCCCCCTCGGGCGTCGGCGCCTCGCCGAGGTGCACCATCACAGAGGTCGACAGGGAGAGCAGCAGCGTGGAGAAGTCGATCTGGGGCAGCTGCTCGACGCCGCGGTCTCGCTCGCGTTGCTCGGCGGCCTCCGCGGCCTCGGCGGCCTCGGCGGCCTCCGCGGCCTCCGCGTGAGCGCTCTCGCCTTCGCCGCGGCGGTCGGTGACGGTGAACCCGCGGGGCCCGTCTTGCCTGATCGGCTCGTCGATCGGCGTGTCATCCACCATGGCGACCCCGCTACTCGGCTGCGTCGGGGGCGGCTGGCGCCGCCTCGTCGCTGGCCTCGTCCTGGGCGGGCTCGAGCATCATGGGCTCGGCCTTGTCGGCGACGTCCGGTAGCCCGGCCAAGAACTCCTGGTGCGCTTTGCGGGTCAGGTTGCCGCGCGCGATGAAGCGCTCGGTGAGGCGTTTGTCGTAGATGAAATCGTTCTTACTCAGCATGCTGGCTCCTGGTTGGCCTGTGCCGCCTTCGAGCGGCCCCGTAAAAATGGTGTCGCGACCTGGCCGCTGTCAAGCCTCCTTCGGTAGCATGAGATGGGCCGCGCGTCTCCCCCGCTCGTCTCGTCCCCCCTCTTCTGTCGCGGCCCGTGGGCGTCGAGGCGGCGCTGGCGGCGAGGGCGGCTGGCCATGGCAGAGGCGATGGGGCGCTACCTCGAAGCCAGCGGCCCGCCGCCGACGCGTTGACAACCCGCGACCGATGCTTAGGTTGGACGCCTGGAGAGCGGCGCCTGTTGCGCTAACATAACGTTATGAATCAGGAATATTATGAACTGCTGGGCGTCTCTCGCGGCGCGTCGGCCGACGAGATCAAGAAAGCCTACCGCAAGCTTGCGCTGACATATCATCCGGACCGAAACCCCGGTGACGTCGAGGCCGAAGAGCGCTTCAAAGAGATCTCGAACGCCTACCAGGTGCTCTCGGATCCCGAGAAGCGCGAGCTCTACGACCGCTACGGGGCTGAGGGGCCCAGCCGCGCGGGCTTCGGCGGGTTCAACAACGTCCAGGACATCTTCTCCTCCTTCGGCGACATCTTCGGCGATATCTTCGGCTTCGGCGGCTTTGGCGGGCGCGGAGGTCGGCACCAGCAGCGGGGCTCCGATCTCGAGATCGACCTTCAGCTGACCCTGGAGGAGGCCATCGACGGATGCCGCAAGGAGCTGGAGATCGAGCGGCTCGGGCCCTGCGACACCTGTGGAGGAAGCGGCGCCGCGGCCGGGGCCGAGCCCCGCCTCTGCTCCACCTGCAACGGCAAGGGGCAGGTGATGCACAGTCAGGGCTTCTTCATGGTCAGCTCGACCTGCCCCACCTGCCAGGGCGAGCGACGCGTCATCTCCGACCCCTGCGGCGCGTGCCGCGGGCGGGGCGTCGTGCCGCGGGAAGACACGCTCACGGTGACCATCCCAGCCGGCGTCGACGACGGCCAGACCCTGCGCCTCGGGGGCAAGGGCAACCTCCCGGGCAAGGGGGGGATGCCGGGCAACCTCTTTGTCAACCTCCACGTCGAGAGCCATCCGGAGCTCATCCGTGATGGCGCCGACTTCCTGCTCGAGCTGCCGATCGGGATCGCCACGGCGGCGCTCGGCGCCAAGGTCTCGATCCCAGTGCTCAAAGGCGAGATGGAGCTGGAGATCAAGCCGGGGACCCAGCCGGGCGAGATCAAAGTCCTCCATGGCAAGGGCGCGCCACGGCTCGACGGGCGAGGGCGGGGCGACCAGATCATCCGCTATCGCGTCGAGGTGCCGACCCAGCTCAGCGGCCGGGCCAAGGAGCTGTTGGCGGCGCTCGCCGACGAGCTGGGTGAGGATGTGCGCAAGCCTGGGTTCTTCTCTCGGCTGCAGGGCAAAAAGAAGAAGCGCCGCAAAGCCTGATCGTGCTCGCCGCGGCCATTGACTCGACCCGGGGTGTGGGCGTTTAATGCGTCACACGCGGAGACGAGGAAGCGATGTTTCGAGCCTCTCTGGAGAAGATGGTCGACGGCTGCGAGGGCGCCTTCGCTGCCGTGGTGATGGGCTTCGACGGGGTCTCCGTCGAGTCGATCACGCGTCAGCCCCATTTCGACGTGCAGACCGTGAGCATGGAGTTCTCCTTCGTGCTGACACAGGTTCGCAAGGCATCGGAGATATTGGAAGTTGGAGGCTTGGAAGAGGTCTCGATTCGTAGCGAGCAGCTGACTTACCTGGTCCGCGTTCTCTCAGACGACTACTTCGTTGCGCTCGTCCTCTCGCCCGAAGGAAACCTCGGCAAGGGCCGCTTTGTGCTGCGCATGGGCTTGCCCGCGCTGCGAGCCGAGGTGTCCTGAAACGTGGCAGTCTCCGCGCTAGCTCCTATATTGGCGCCTCGCCGAGGCGACTCGTCGGGCAAGGGTCTTGACAGCCAAAGGCTGTTCTCTTAGACTCGGTTTCGTTTGTGATTCTGTAGTGATAGACTGCTGAGGTCGCAGCCCGCTTCCACCGCCATGAGCCGTCCACTCCGGGCTCAGTGGCGCTCGCGTATGTCGCCATCGCGAGGTCTGCGGGTCCGAGAAAGAAGCCGACTTGGCTGGTAAGATCAACAAGGGCAAAGTCATCGCCGCTGCACAGAAGTACGTGCAGAAGGGGCAGCATGACAAGGCCATCCGCGAATACGCCAAGGTGGTCGAGGAGGATCCGCGGGACGTTCGGATCTGGCTCAAGATCGGCGATCTCTACGCGAAAAAGGGCTCGAAAGAGCAGGCGGTCGACACCTACCTCAAGGTCGCCGAGTTCTACTCGGAGCAGGGCTTCTACCTCAAGGCCGTCGCTGTCTACAAACAGATCCTCAAGCTCAACCCCACCCTCGTCGACGTCAACCTCCGCCTCGCCGAGCTCTACAAACAGCTCGGGCTGCTCAACGACGCGATGCAGCAGTACGAGGTCGTCTCGGGGCATTTCCATCAGGCCGGGCGTACCAGAGACGCCTTGGCCGCGCTGCGCCAGATCGTTGACCTCGACCCGGAGAACGTCGCGAGCCGGATCAAGCTCGCGGAGCTCTACAGCAAGGAGTCGATGCGCGGTGAGGCCGTCGAAGAGTTCGCCAAGGCCGCCGACTTCCTTCGCGCCCAGGATCGGCTCGATGACTTCGTGAAGGTCGCCGAGCGCCTGATCTATCACCAGCCCGACAACCTCGGGATCACCAAGGAGCTGGCGAGCCTCTACCTCCGACGCCATGATCCGCGTCGCGCGCTGCAGAAGCTCCAGGTCGCCTTCAAAGCCGACCCTCGCGCCGAGGACACGCTGGAGATGCTAGCTCAGGCCTTCCGGGACTTGGGGCAGCTGCCCAAGACGGTCTCGGTGTGGAAGGAGCTGGCCCAGATCCACGCCGAGAACGGCCAGGTGGCCAAGCAGAAGGATCTCTACCGCCGAGTCCTCGAGGTCGATCCCAACGACGGCGACGCCAAGAAGGCGCTCCAGGAGCCAGCGCCAGCCTCCGCGGCCGCGCCACCCCCGCCTCCCCCGCCGGTGGCTGCGGCCCCTCCACCTGTTCCTTCGACAAGCGGGAGGCCTCTGGCGACGCCGCCTGCCCCGCCGGCTTCGCCCTACGCCGCTCAGGTGGCGCATGACCCGTATGGCGAGGCGTCGGGGACCTATGGCGACGAGAGCTACGATCATGGCTATCGGCACCGGGCCGGTGTCCCGCAGTGGGGCGAGGCCTCAGGCAACCTGCGAGCGTCTGGAGGTTGGAACGCCCTGGCCAACCCGCCGACCGGCGACACCTACGCTCCGCCCCCCGCCAAGCCACCCGAGTGGGCCCAAGGGTACCTCGCAGAGGACTACGCGCAGGCAGAGTTCGTCGAGCAGGCGCCTGAGCCGCCCAACCGCGTCGTGGAGGAGTTCTCCTATGACGCGACGACGGCCACCTCGGACCTCGAGTACGAGAGCTACGGTGGGGTGGTGGCAAAAGCCCAGGCGGTCAAGCCTCCGGGAGGTGAGAGCCTCGCCGACGAGGTCGCTCGCGTGCTCACGGAGGCCGAGGTCTACATCAAGTATGGCCTCCATGACAAAGCCGCCGATCACCTCCGCCAGATCTTCGCTCGCGATCCCTCTAACATCGAGGTGCGGCTGCGCTTGAAAGACCTCCACGCGCAGCTCGGGCGCTACGGCGAGGCCGCGCTCGAGCTCTACAGCGTGGGGCGCTATCTCGCCGAGCATGATCCTCGGGCGGCGGCGCAACACCTCAACGAGGCGCTCGAGCTCGATCCGCAGAACAACGCCGCGAGGCAGCTCCTCATGCAGCTCGAGGAGGGCTCAGGCCTCGCTCCCAGCGGGCGGGAGCGGCCCACCTATGCCGAGGGGGCCCTCACCAGCGGCGACTATGGGGCGATCGATCTCGACGCCGAAGACATCGTCGAAGAGATCCCCATCGACGTCAACGAGCTCGACGAGGGCTACGGGACGCAGACAGGCGCCGACATCTCTGTTCCGTCGGATCCGGGCGATCCGCAGGGTGCTTACGACGACGCGAGGCACTCCGAGCGTATCCCCACCGGCTCGGGGGTGATCGAGGTCCACGGCGAGACCACCGACACCCTGGGCCATGGGACGCCGGCGTCGGAGATCATCCAGCTGCCTGCGGAAGGCTCTGGTGTCACCGCCGCGCAGCAGCGCGTGCAGCTCGAAGAAGAGGCCACGACCTCGAGCCTCGAAGACGATCTCGAAGAGGCCGACTTCTTCATCCAGCAGAGCCTCTTCGCCGAGGCGCGGGCCATCCTCGATGACCTGCTCGTGCGCTACCCCAACCATCCCCTCGTCGAGGCCAAGCTCGCCGACATCGACTCAGCCCCAGTCGCAGACGCCTTCGCCAACGTGAGCGATCACGGCCACGGGCTCGCCGAGATCGCCAGCGACATCGCGCAGAGCTTTGACAACGTGGCAGGTGAGGCGACGAGCGCGCAAGCGTCGGACGGCTACAGCGTCGCCGACGTCTTCGATGACATCAAGCGCAGCGTCGACAGTCAGGTCAGCGAAGAAGACTCCGACACCCACTACGACCTAGGCATCGCCTATCGCGAGATGGGGCTGCTCGACGACGCCATCGCCGAGTTCAAGGTGGCGATGCGCTCCCGTGAGAAGGAAGTCCTCTGCCACATGATGATCGGCCTCTGCTGCTCCGAGAAGGGGATGATCTCGGAGGCGATCAGTCAGTTCAAGACGGGCCTCTATGTCGAGGGCATCACCGAGCGTGAGACCATCGCGCTCTACTTTGAGCTCGGCCAGGCCTACGAGAAGCTCGACGACCTGCAAGAGGCGCTCTACTACTACGAGAAGGTCGCCAAGAAGGACCCGCGTTTTCGAGACGTCGAGCGCCACGTGCACCGCCTGCGTCGGGCCACGGGTGAGCGAGGCAATGGTTCGCCAGCGGCGGGGTCTGGCGGTGCGGAGCCGGGCGGCGGTGGGGCCAGCCATCGCGCCCTCTCAGACGAGACCGACGTCTCGCCGAAGGAGTTTTAGGGGCAGGTCATGACGGCGCGGCTTGTGGCGATAGGGGGGCCGAGCGCGGGTAAGCGTTATCCGCTCCAGGGAGAGTGCGTGCTCGGTCGCTCGTTCAACAGCGACGTCTACATCGGCGATCTCAACGTCTCGCGGCGCCACGCCCGGGTGCTCGACCAAGGGGACGGCAAGCATACGATCGAAGATCTGGGCAGTGGCAACGGGACCTTCGTCAACAACAAGCAGGTGCACCGCTACGACCTCGAGCCGCAAGATGTCGTGCGCATCGGTGGCAGCGAGTTTCGCTACGAGGCAGAGGAGCGTCAGCGGCAGCGCTGGGGCACCGAGGTGATGACGGTGATCGCCGATGTGGTGCTGCCGGAGACCGGCGAGATCCGCCTCGATCCGCGGACCACGGCGCAGCTCGACGAGGTCGCTCGGGAGCAAGGCGACCTCAGCAGCATCGACGAGAAGCGCGCGCTGAAGATGCTCAAGTCGATGTACAAGGTCACCGACGCCATCGCCTCCGAGCTCGATCTCGACAAGCTGCTGCAGAAGATCCTCGATCACCTCTTCGCCGTCCTCCCCCAGGCCGAGCGCGGCTTCATCCTGCTGGTCGACCCGCAGACCGGCCAGCTCTTGCCTGAGGCGGTCAAGCAGCGCGCCAGCGCTGGGCCAGCCGTGGCCTCCGGCCTGACCTACAGCCAGACCATCGTCGACCAGGTGCTCCTCCAGGGAGAGGGCGTGATCCGGCTGGCCAACGCCGAGCCTGCCCGCCCGGCACGCCTCGGCGATCCGAACCAGGCGTCGTTTCACGGCGTCAGCGCGACGTCGCGAAAGAACGTGCCGCGGATGGGCGCCCCGCTCTTCTGCGGGGGGGAGAAGCTCGGGACGCTGCACCTCGAAGCCGAGCCTGATGGCGACGAGTTCTCGCAAGACGACCTCGACCTGCTCTCCGGCATCGCCCGGCAGGCCGCGTTGGCGATCGCCAACGCGCGCGCTGGGCAGGCGCTGGTGCAGCACGAGCGCCTCGAGGCCGACCTTCAGATGGCGCGTAAGATCCAAAAGAGCTTCCTGCCCAAGCACCTACCCACGGTGCACGGGCTGGAGTTCGAGACCCACTACGAGGCGGCCTCCCACGTTGGCGGCGACTTCTACGACGTGATCGAGATCTCGCCGACGCGCATCGGCATCTTGGTTGGCGACATCTCCGGTCATGGTGTGGCCGCGGCGCTGATGATGGCGCGGCTGACCACGGCGATCCGGCTCTTCTCCCAGTCGAATACGGCCGAGCCCGCTGCGGTCCTGACCCACGCCAACCGCGCGCTCCTCGAGACCGAGCAAGACGCGATCTTCGCCACCGTGCTCTTCATCTTGCTCGACCTGGAGAACAACACCTTCACCATCGCCAACGCGGGGCACCAGCCGCCGATGGTCACGAGCAGCCGCTTCGAGGGCATCAGCGAGCTCGACGACGCCACCGCCGTGGCCCTCGGGGTGGTGCCGGACATGGACTACCCGCAGGAGGTCTACCAGCTCGTCGCCGGCGACGTCGTGCTGCTTTACACCGACGGCATCAACGAGGCGATGAACCGGCAGCAAGATGAGTATGGGATGGCGCGGCTGAAGCAGATCGTGGCCTCCGGCCCCGCCGAGTCCAAGGCGATCGTCAAGCGCGTCATCTCAGACCTGCGCCGCTTCGTCGTCGGCGCAGCTCAGAGCGACGATCAGACCCTGCTCGCCTTTGGCGTCTCCGCGCGCCTCTCCGGCGAGGTCGACCTCGAGACGACCCGCGGCGATTGAGCTCGGCGATTGAGCTCGGGGCCTCAGCGATAGGGGCCGCTCTGGCCCTCGAGGAAGGGGAGGAGCTCCCCGAGGGCGGCGCAGCGGTCGAGGGCTCGCTCGCATGACCCCTCCCCTCGGGCGTGCCCTGCTGCCTCCAGCTCCGGCTCGTCAGGGTGGTAGAGGTGCACGCCCCTGCTGTCGATCAGCAGCCGCGCTGGCCCACAGAGGCCAGCTAGCAGCCGCGCGATCCGCTCGCGTGCGGCGCCGGGGAGCCTGCTCAACCTGCCGAGCGAGCCCCCCTCGAAGCTCAGCTGGTAGTCCTCCAGCGGCTGACCCTGCACCGTGAGTCGCAGGCCTCGAGGCTTGCCGCTCTCGCTCCAGCTGACCGCCAGGCTGACCTCTCGCCCACCCTGCCGTCCGCTGACGCAGACCGCGCCGCGGTCGAGCTTCCCGCTGCCGAGGCGCCCTTCGAGCTGATGCCACCAGCCTGCGCGGTCTCGGAGGGCCTTCGGGAAGGGCACCGATCTGCGCTGCTCGGGGATCCGCTCGAGCCAGGTGCGGGCGCGCTGGCAGAGGGCCTCGAGCGGGCCGCGCTGGTAGCCGCCGCCGGGGATCGAGAGGCGTAGCGCCTCGTCGCTGGCGTTCAGACGATACCTCTCGGGCCAGTCGCTGATCAGCGGGGCGAGCAGGTATAGGATCTGCTCGGCGTCATGCCCCCGCACGAGGTGGCGACGATCGAAGCTGGGGACGCCGAGGTCGTGGCCGCCGAAGCGGCGCAGGCCGTGCGCCTCCTGGACGTCGAGGCCGAGGCCGAGGGGCTGGGCGAGGCGCAGCTCGGCGGTGAGGAGGAGGTGGTCCTCGTCGTCGCGTTGCCGCTGCACGGTCAGCGTCCCGTGGTCGGTCTCGAGCTCGAGGTGGCCGTCTTGGAGCTGCAGCCGCTGACGCTCCGCGACGCTGGCCCAGAGCTCCGCGAGGCGCTTGGAGCCGATGGATGGGGCCGCGAGCTGCTCGGGGGGGCGCTGCTCGTCACCACAGACGACCTTGAGCGGGATGTCGAAGCGCAGGTCACGCCACCAGGCGGTCTCGACGCGCACGATCAGGCTCCAGTCGAGAAACCACTGGGTGTCGTGCATCGAGGCGGCCCGGTAGGTCGGCGCCAGCCGTGAGGGCAACGTCAGCGAGAAGGGGATCGCGTCACCCTCGATCGGCTCGGTCGGCAGCGACAGCGTGTAATCGATGCGCTGGAAGTAGTCGCTGTCGCGGTGGCCCATCACGACGCGGTGGCGGCGTTGGAGCGCCAGGGCGACCTGCCGGTAGCGCACGTTCTCGACGTTATAGAGGGCGATCGCGCCCGCCAGGGAGCTGCCCGTCGAGATCTCGGTTCTGGCCAGGCTGAGCTCGGCGTAGGGGCCCTTGCCGTAGGGGCCCTTCTCGTCGCTGACCAGCACCACCGGGTCTCTGCTCGCGTGGTCGAGGGGAAACTCGATCGGCACGTCGAAGAGGGCGTAGCGATCAGGCCACCAGGGGATGTCGATGTGGATCTGCAGGGTGTAGGTCACCTGGAGGCCCGAGGCGTTGATGCTCGGCGGGGCCTCGTCGGGGACGCAAAACTGCACCCGCTGCTGTGTCAGCCCTTCGGGGAGCTCGCTCGCGCCGCAGACGTCGGCGTGGAGCCGCAGAAACTCGTAGCGCTTGCTGTGGGAGCTCCTGCCGGCGCCGACGCGCGCGAAGTACGAGCCGCGCAGCTCTGCGCTCACGCTGTTGACCCACACAGCCCGCTTGGTCTCGACCGAGATATCGGCGTCGATCTGTCCACCGGGCTTCCGGTCGCCGCTGAGCTGGACGGAGACCTTGGGGCGGTGCTTGATCCATTGCCGCTTCGAGCGCGGCTGCACCGTCGTCGAGCAGACCTCCCGTTGTCGGTGCATCAGCCGTACGACGTCGCCAACGCCGCTGAAGAGCGCCTCGCGGGAGAAGAGATAGTGGCGTCCGACCGGCGCGTCCGCGTCGCCCTTGCCGCTGACGAGCCGCAAGGTGCGCCCGGGCTCGAGGACGAAGGGATCCCCGATGCGGGTATGGCGCGGCCGGCCCTGGGGTGGCTCGACGACGATCGAGCAGTCACGAGCGATGAAGGGACGATCACCGCGGTTACGCAGCTCCAGCCATTCGCGGTCCGGGTTGCGCGAGATCTCGATCTGCTCGATACGAAGCCGTGCGCCCATACGCGTCTCCTCTGGCTCCCGCTGCATTCTGCCACAGGGAGCCCTGCTCGGGGTGGCGGCTTGGCGCTGCTGGGCGCGGTGGTGTGCGCGGCCGGGGGCGGTCTGTTTGCAATCGTCGTGGAGCTGGGGCAGCTTTGCTGCTCTTTGCAGAGCCGCTGATGATGATTTGATCAGGAGCCGACGATGGCGCGCGCGACCCCAAAGCGAGAGAAGATCCCCGCCGAGTGCCGATGGAAGACCCGCGACCTCTACCGAAGCGACGCCGCGTGGGAGCGTGAGCGGGCGGCGATCGCCGCCGCCCTGCCGGCGCTGGCCGAGCACCGCGGCAAGCTGAAGCGGGGCGGCGTGGCGGCGGTGAAGGTCTGCCTCGACGAGGTCTTCGCGCTGCGCCAGCGTCTCGCGCGGCTCTCCTCCTACGCGAGCCGCAAGAACGACGAGGACACGCGGGTGCCCCGCTATCAGGCGATGCGCGAGGTCGTGGAGAAGCTCGGCAGCGAGCTCGAGGCGCAGGCCGCCTTCGTCGAGCCCGAGCTGCTCTCGCTCTCGAATAGGACCCTGCGGGGGCTCGTGTCCGCGCCACAGCTCGCCGACTACAGCCGCACCCTGGCCGAGATCCTGCGCCGCAAGCCTCATATTCTTGGCGCGCAGGAGGAGTCGCTGCTGGCGAGCCTCTCGCCGCTGCGCGACGCCGGCTACAACGCCTACTCGGCGTTCTGCGGCGCCGAGCTGGTCTTCCCCGAGATCGTCGACGAGCGCGGCAAGAAGGTGCGACTGACACAGGCGACCTTCTCGCGCTACCGCTCGTCGCATGACCGGAAGGTGCGCAAGGCGACCTTTGACGCCTTCTTTGGCACCTTCGGAGGCTACCGCAGCACCCTCGCCTCGCTGCTGTCGGCGCAGGTCAACGCCAACGTCGTCTACGCCCGCGCCCGGCGCTACGATACCGCCCTCAAGGCCGCCCTCGACCCCGACGACCTCCCAGTGGCGGTCTATGACAACATGGTCTCGGCGCTGAACAAGCACCTGCCGGTGCTACACCGCTACCTCAACCTGCGGCGGCGGCTGCTGGGGCTGCGCAAGCTGGCCTACTACGATCTCTACCCGCCGATCATCGACCAGGTGAAGCTGCGCTACCCCTACGACAAGGCGAGCGACGCGCTGCTCGAGGCGCTGGCGCCGATGGGCAAGCGCTACCTCCAGCCCCTGAAGAAGGGCCTCGCGCCGACGAGCGGCTGGATCGATCCCTTCCCGAACAAGGGCAAGCGCTCCGGCGCCTACATGGACGGCAGCGCCTACGACGTACACCCCTTCGTCCTCGGCAACTACCTCGGCGACTACAACTCGCTGTCGATGTTGGCCCACGAGATGGGCCACGCGATGCACTCGTATTTCTCCAACAAGAACCAGCCCTTCCCCAAGGCCGGCTACTCGATCTTCGTCGCCGAGGTCGCCTCGACGCTCAACGAGGCGCTCCTCGCCAACCACGTGATCGGCAAGGCGCGCACGAAGAAGCGCAAGCTCTATCTGCTCGGCGAGCAGCTCGAGGGCTTCCGTCAGACGATGTTCCGGCAGTCGATGTTCGCCGAGTTCGAGCGGGCGATGTACACCCGGGCGGAGAAGGGCGAGGCCTTGACCGCCGACGCCCTGAGCGCGCTCTACCTCGATGTCGCGCGGCGCTACTATGGCCATGACGAGGGCGTCGTTCAGGTCGACGAGCGCTACGCCGTGGAGTGGGCCTACATCCCCCACTTCTACTACCACTACTATGTCTTCCAGTACGTCACGGGGATGACCGCCGCCACGGCGCTGGCTGAGCGGATCAAGCGCGAGGGCGAGGCGGCGCGTGACCGCTATATCGATAACCTGCTATGCGCCGGCTGCGCCAAGCCGCCGATCGAGATCCTGCGCAGCGCGGGTGTCGACCTGACCTGCAGCGAGCCCTACGACGTCGCGATCAGCGTGTTCGAGCGCTGCATCGACGAGGCCGAGGCGCGATCACAACTGAGATCGCGTGGTCATCGTTCGCGCTCATATGCGCTTACTGCGGATAGCCGGGGGGCGGAGTGTCCGTCAGCCGGTCTAGCGGGCGTCGGCTGACATAGGGGATGAACCCCTCGGCGGAGCTGCTCTGATAGGCCGCCTGCGCGTTCGCTCCGCAGGCGTACTCGCAGTTGAAGATCGGCACGTTGTAGTCCTTGTAGAGCTTCAGCTTGCCCAGGTAGTGGGCCTGGCTGTACTTGTCGCCGGTCGCGGGGACCTTGATGTCGCAGGCTGTGGCGTCAGCCCATTCGGTGTCGGCCTTGCCGTCGAACCAGATCTGCTCCTGCGCGATGGCGTCGATCAGGCCCAGGCTGTCGAGCCGCTCGTTGCCCAGCTCCGCGGCGTTCTGCTGGATGAAGAGGAAGCTCGGGTCGCGCTTGCGCGCATAGGCGCGCATCTCGCCGATGAACTTGGTCATCTCGAAGGCGGGGTCGCGCTTCTGAGCCTTGGCCTCGGCGATCACGTCTTTGTTGAGGTAGCCTTCGACCCAATCCAAATAGACACCGTCGAAGCCGTCGTCGAGGATCTGCTTGAGCAGGCTGTTCGCGCTGTGGATGATGACGCTCTTCCAGCGGTCATCCCAATAGGCGACGGGGTAGTTGTTCGTCCATCCATCGGGGTCGGGGGCGAGGAGGAAGCTGGGGTTGCCTTTCTTGCCGGGTGTTGGGGGTGTCCACCAATACTCCCAGTAGTCGCGCCAGGACTCGGCCTCGCCGATGTCGATATAGGCGATCACGATCTTCGGCTTGCCGGAGAGACCGGTGGACGCCTTGAGCTTGGTCACCGCGCCCTTGGTGTCGAAGTTGGCGTGGGCCTTGTTGCTGCGGGTTGGGTCGATCACGACCAAGTCGTATTGGGAGGCGACGAGCGTGTCGATGGCGCCGGTCTTCCAGAGCGACTGGATCTGGTAGGCCCAGTACTTCACGTCGTGCAGCGCGCTCTTTGGCTTGGGCGGCGGTGCGTCCATGAAGAGGCTGTCGCGCCGAGTGTCCGCCGCGGAGTCGACGATGTAAGCGTCGCGCCGCGTGCCCGCGGCGTCGTCAGGGAAGGCCGCCTTGCTCGCGCAGCCGGCGAGCGTGACAGCGCAGGCGAGCGCGAGCCAACAGCCGCTCGGCGATCGGGTCGTGGCGTGGTGGCGCCACCCTCGAGTTCTCTTCGTCATCAAAGGCTAAGGGTAGCAGCAGGTGGGCGCTGGCGCCCGCAGCTCAGCGGCCTCTTGATCGAGCCCTCCCGTCGCGACCTGCCCTTCGAAGCGAGCTCGTTGTCGCTCGAGCTCGCTGTCGTCAGCGGACCTCGAACGAGACCGCGGCGCTGCGATGGCCGTCGGGGAGGACCGCCTCCACGCGGTGTTTCCCCGGCGACAGGGGCCAGCTCGCGCTGAAGGGGTAGGTCGCCTTGGCGACGACCTTGCCGTCCACGAGCCAGCTCACGACCTTGGGGCTGCCCCTCACGTTGACCTCAAGCGGGATCCGCTGGTAGCGGCGTTGTAGATCGGCGTCGAGATAGTAGATGTCGCCCGCGGCGGGGAAGCGGATCTGTGGCCTCTTTACGGTCTCCTCGCGCGCTGTGTTGGCCTCGACGCCGGGGCAGCGGGCAGACCAGCGCTGGGGAGGCGTCGGCTCGCCGCGGGCTGCGGCCCAGGAGCGGTAGGCCGGGGGATAGAACACGACGACCTGCTCGCTCGCGCCGGGGCAGTGGGGCAGCGTACGGCTGCCGTCGAGGCGGTCGACCCAGAGCGCGCGGTGAAAGGCGCAGCGCTCGCGTGGACGTTTCTCGGCGTAGAAGAGCTCCTCGGCGCGATCGGGGCAGTGGGGCCCGGCGAGCTTCCCCGAGAGCGGGCAGATCCGCGCCGTGACCACGCCTTCAGGGCGCTCGGGGCGGCGGTCTCGTAGCCCAAGGTGGCGTACGGTCTGGGTCATCACCTCGCGCCAGAGCGGGCCGGCGCCGGTGACGCCGGAGACGTTGTGCATCGCGGAGCCGTCGAAGTTGCCAACCCAGACGCCGACGGTGACGTCCCGGGTGAAGCCGACGGTCCAGTTGTCGCGGAAGTCTTTCGACGTGCCGGTCTTCACCGCCGCGAAAAACGGGGTCTCCAGCGGGCCGTAGCGACCGAAGGTGTTGACCCGAGCTACGGGGTCCGAGAGGATGTCGGCGATGAGGTGCGCCGCTCGCGCGGAGAGCACGCGTTTGCCCTTGGCCTGGGGGGCCGGCTCGAGCTCTGCGGCGCCGGGAGCGCCCGTGGCGCGGAGGGTTCGCAGCGGCTTGGTGACGCCGCCGCGGGCTAGCGTGGCGTAGGCAGAGACGAGCTGGCGCAAGGTCACCTCGCCGTTGCCCAGCGCCAGGCCGAGGCCGTAGTGCTCGGCGTCTTTTCTGAGGTCGCGAAAGCCGAGCTCGCGCAGGCCGTCGAGGAGGCGGGTCACGCCCACACGCTCGGCGACGCGGATCGCCGGCACGTTGAGCGAGCTCGCCAGCGCGATCCGGGCTCGCACCGGGCCGCGATAGCGGCCGTCGTAGTTCCGCGGCGCGTAGTCGCCATAGGCTGTGGTGAAGTGGGCGGGGAGGTCGCGCAGCAGGCTCGCCGGCGTGAGGGCGCGCTCGAAGGCGAGGGCGTAGACGAAGGGCTTGATCGCAGAGCCCGGCTGTCGCAGCGCGCGGGTCCCGTCGACCTGCCCAGCGGCGTCGTCTCCAAACGCCCTCGAGCCGACGTGAGCAAGCACGTCGCCGCTGGCGTTGTCGACGACGAGCACGGCCGCCTGACTCACGCCTCGCTCAGTGAGCGCGCGGAGGGTCTGTCGCACGATCGCCTCGACCTGCGTCTGGAGCCGGATGTCCAGGGTCGTGCGCACCCGGGCCTGCCCCTGCGCCGCCGGCAGCGCCTTGACGCTGGCGACGAAGTGGGGCGCGAGGAAGGGGCGCTCGAGCCGCTCGAGGGCCAGCGGCTCGCCAAGGGCGATGCGCAGCTGTTCGTCGTCGATCCGCCCTTGGGTATGCATCGCCGCCAGCAGATAGCGCTGACGTCGCCGCAGCCGCCGCCGGCTCCGGGGGCGCAGCGGGCTGTAGCCGTGGGGGCTGCGGGGCAGGGCGGCCAGGAGCGTGCTCTCGGCGAGGCTGAGCTGGGAGGCTGGCTTGCCGAAGTAGCGCCGCGCCGCGGCCTCGACGCCGAAGCAGCCGCCGCCATAGGGGGCGCGGTTGAGGTACTGGGTCAGGATTTGCTTTTTCGGAAGCAGCGCCTCGAGCTTGATCGCCAGCGCGACCTGCCTGGCCTTGGCCCAGAGCCCTCGCCTCTTCGAGACCGGCGCTCGGCGCTGGAGCAGGAGCCGCGCGAGCTGCATCGTCACCGTCGAGGCGCCGCTGACCACCCGGCGTTGGGTTACGTTCAGCGCCGCCGCGCGGAGCACGGCCAGCACGTCGACGCCGCCGTGCTGGTAGAAGCGCTGGTCTTCACCGGCGAGGGTCGCGTCGATCAGCTGCTCCGAGATCTGCTCGAGGGGCACCCAATAGGCGCGCCCGTCGGGTCGGGCGAGGACCTCGCGGAGCAGCACGCCGCGGCGGTCTTCGAGGCGCGTGGAGGCGATGGTACGCGGCGAGAGCGCGGCCAGCGGCAGCGGCTGGGCCCGCACCCAGAGCACGGCGGCGATCGCCAGCGCTAGCCCCGCGAAGGTCGCCGCCAGCAGCGTGCGATAGAGCCAGCGCCGCCAACGTGCGCTGACTCTCGGCTCGCATGCTGGTCTCGCCGGCTCGAGCATCTCCATCGACTCCCTCCCGATCTCGTCCGGTCGCCCATCAACAACCGTTGGTCGCTCCGCTAGCCAGGGCGGGGAGGGTCAGGGCTTACGGACGTTGAAGGTCTGGGCGCCGGTGCGGCCGAAGACCTCGGGCTCGTACATCTGCTCGACGTGGGTTGGTGGCGCCACGAAGCGACCGACGGTGGTGGCCCGCGCTAGGTAGACGTAGGTGTAGACGCCCGGCGCCAGCGAGTCGGCGAAGAGCTGGACGCGGTCGTCGCGGGTCTCGCGGTGATAGAAGGGCGTGTACCACCAGCTCCGGCGGCCGTCGCGCGAGCTGTAGCGGCGGCTGGTGTACCGGTAGCTCGAGCGGCTCGCGGTCATCAGGTTGAAGTTTAGGGCCTCGAGGCCCGCCGGGAGCGGATCGTCGACGACGACGTAATG
>PDWI01003175.1_pt1 | contig 23555 bp, 20 predicted proteins | sample 1430891 | NCBI WGS metagenome assembly PDWI01 (sample SAMN01162508, study PRJNA174530) | Oral metagenome, whole genome shotgun sequencing project. | biome: Marine environment; feature: Marine mammal; material: Swab sample of the gingival sulcus; isolation source: swab sample of gingival sulcus... | reverse complement strand
CCTAGGCTTTTAGCCATGATTTATACTCCTTTATAAAAAAATCTGAAGTCGCATAATAAGGGAAAGAAACTCCTTCAAAATAAAATCCTGCTTGTGAATATTCAGATTCACAAGCAGGTAAAATTTTAACCTTTTTTAATGAAGAAGCTTATATATCCAGTTTCTTCTTTTTCGCCCAGATATTCATGGCCAGCACGATCACACCATCCTGGAATGTCGTTTCTTGAACCAGGATCGGTACCATCAATTTGGAGAATTTCTCCACTGCCTAATTTACCAATTTCTTTTTTGGTACGGAGAAGAGGCATAGGACAACTCAGTCCTTTGGCATCCAATACGGAGTTGGGGCTGACACTTGGATCTACTTGTTTGAAATCACTCATTACTTTCTCCTGAAAATATCTGATTTTAAAGGTTTTTTTGTGGTGTGAAGCTGTAGAAAAATCCAGAATCGAAGACCACATCCTCACTCAGCAGGTTTACCGAAGTTGTAAAAATATGTCAAGAATTAAAAAAATACATATAATTATTTGTAATTATTTATAAAAATTAAAAAATGTTAGCCATTTTTTACTGAAGCCATAGAGCATAAAAAACTTCTCCTTCTTTGTTTTTCGGCTCTTTCTTGACAAATTTATCACTGCCTTGTAAGCATCAGCAATGCGTTTTGTTATTTTATATTTCAAGTTGTAAAAGGTTCGTTAGAATTTCTTTGGGGAGAAAACTATGAATGAAGAATCTGTAATGAAAGAAAAAATTAAAGGTTTGTACAAAATTTTTTGTCAAACTGAATGGAATGCTACAATAACTGGTTTGGTTGTGGGTTTTCTTTCGGTTTTGATTATGGCCTGGTGGAGACCATGGGGTGCAGTGGGTGCCATACGTAACTGGGGTGACTGGTTTATGTATGGTGTTGCTTCTCTATTTGGTTCAGATGCTGGTTTTCTTGCTTTCTACGATGAAGCACCACGGGCTATTTTTGTTAATTCTGGTTCGGTAATAGGAATTGGCTTCGTGCTTGGTGCTTTTATTTCTGCCTGTCTTGGTAAAGATTTTGCGTTACGGGTTCCGCCGTATCGTGAGATGGTCAAAGCCGTGATTGCCGGTATCTTGATGGGGATTGGTGCAACTCTTGCTGGTGGTTGTAATGTTGGTGGTATTTACAATGCTTTGGGTAATCTTTCGGCAAATGGTTTTACCATGATGTTTGGTATGATTTTCGGCGTTGTTCTTGGTTTGAAACTGTTATACCTCGAAATGGAGCATATAAGTTGGGGTGATGGTGGTTCGAAGACCTTTTCTATTCCTGAGAAATTTCTTCCCATCATTGGTTTTGTTGGCATATCTATTCTTGTTATCGGTGTTTATTGCTATAGCGGTAATGAAGATTCAGACTATATAGCCTCTCTCGGTGGTATTCTTATCATAGCTGCTGGTCTCGGTTATGCGATGCAGCGCGGTCGCTGGTGTATGGTTCAAGGTTTTCGTGAACCGCATATGACTGGTGATACGACAATGGCTCGATCAATTATGTTATCTATATTGGTTGTTGCTGTTGGTGCTGCAGTTTTAAAATATGCGGTTCCGATGCGCACTGAAGGGGAATCTGTGCTGGCTGTTGAAAATTATGTTCGTGGTACTTTTGGCTGGGGAAGTATTGTTGGTGGTTTTCTCTTTGGCCTTGGAGCTATGTTTGCTGGTGGATGCGGTTCAGGAACTCTTTGGAGAGTGGGAGAAGGGCAGGTCAAGTTAATGATGGTTGTTCCTTTTTTTGCAATTTCGAATTCTATAATGACTGCCTGGTTTAAGGATAATGATTTTGAAGCTGATGGGGTCTTGGGTTCTTATGTCTATCTTCCTGATGTTATGGGATATGGAGGGACGTTATTTCTTCTAGCTGCTTTCATGGTTCTCTGGTATCTCATTGTTACCTGGAATGAAGAAACCAATAAACTCATAGTGCCCATGTAATTTGACATTTCCTTTCTGTTCTCATTTCATAGCAAGAATTTATATGTAACGATTCTTGCTATGAAATATTTTTTCTTTTTTTATTCTATTTTTAATAACTTACATTGTTTTTTTATTGTTTATATTTAATTATTATATTTATTATTAAAATATAAAATAGTGAAAATCTTTTTTATTCAAAAGAATGTATCTCGTTGAAGAGTTGCATAAAAAGTCAGTAAGATGTTATAGTTTTAGAGCTTTTAAGCAAGAAAAGGAGATTTTCTTTTGAATAGAGGACAACGTTCTAAAATATTGGTTGCTGATGATAATGCTTCTATAAGAATGATGATTTCCAAAATCTTGGAAGGTTTTGGTCATTCTGTAGTGACTGTAAATAATGGTCAAGAGGTTTTGGAGGTTGTTGAAGATAGCTTTGATCTCGTTATTCTTGACATATATATGCCGGTAATGGATGGGTTTCAAATCATATCAGTAATGAAGAATATGGGTTTGGACATGCCTGTTCTGTTTTTAAGTGAAACAGAATCTATGGATAATGCCATTAAAGCATTTAATCTTGGTGTTTATGATTTTTTAAAGAAACCCATTGATAATTTTGATATTTTTAATGTTAAGATTCGACGAGCTCTTGAAAAAAGAATGTTCATTCTTAAAGAGAAAAAAGAAAGAATATCTCTTGAAAATAAAATAGAAGAAAAAACTTTAGAACTTGAAGAAAAAAATAGGTTGCTACAAAGTCATTCCAGAAGTCTTGAGCAGGCAACTTTGCAAATGATGTCAAGTTTTCAGTATGCGATGGAAGAAAAAGATGAATATACTTCAGGACATACTACTAGAGTTACTGACTATGCGATAATGCTTGGTAAGGCTATGGAACTTCCTGAAAAAGAACAAAAGGTCTTACAGAGAGCTGCACAGTTTCATGATATCGGTAAACTAGTTATAGATCTTTCATGTATCCAAAAACCGGGAGCTTTGAATGATGAGGAATGGCTTTTAATAAAAAAACATCCTGTTGTTGGTGAGAATATCATTAAGAGATTAGGCTTTATGGAACAGGAATGTTTTATTATTAGACACCACCATGAGCGTGTGGATGGAAATGGGTATCCAGATGGTTTACGAGGGGATGAACTCTGTACTTTAACCAAGATACTTATGGTTGTTGATAGTTATGACGCTATGACTTCAAAAAGAAATTATCGTCGTAATTTTAATATGGAAGAAGCTTTGGCAGAGCTTTATAGTTGTAGCGGCACACAGTTTGACCGAGAAATAGTAGAATATTTTTCTCGGGCTATCGTTGCCTTTACTCTTCCAGCCTCATCAAATAAGGTTTATACATACAATACTGTTTTTTCTAATAATTTATAAATAAAAAAAGAGCATGAAAATATCCAAAGAAGAAGTTTTGCATGTAGCTGATTTGGCACGTCTTGTTTTAACTGAAGAAGAGCGAGAGATTGTTACGAAACAAATGGGAACTATTCTTAGTTATGTTGATAAACTTTCTGAAATAGATACCAGTGATATTCCTGCGACTACTCATGCCTATAAAAAAATAAATGCTTTTCGTGAAGATGTTGTTATCTCATCATTATCACGTAAAGAAGCTTTGGGTAATGCTCCTCAGAAAAATGAGGAGATGTTTGAAGTGCCTCGGATCCTTTAAGGCAAAAAATAAACTTTCTTTTATATAGTAAAAAATATAAGGATCTAAAAATATGCAACTTTTTGAATTATCATTAACAGAAGCTGCAAAGCTTTTGAAAAATAAAAAAATTTCTTCTGTTGAATTAACCCAGAGTTGTGTGGATAGAATTATTAATATTGATGGAACTTTCAAGGCTTTTATCAATTTTGATGCTGATATAGCCTTACAGGCTGCTCGCAATGCCGATACAAGGAGAATGAATGGAGAATCTGGTCTTCTTTTAGGAATTCCAATAGCGGTTAAAGATCTTCTTTGTACTCAAGGTATAAAAACTACCTGCGGCTCAAAAATCCTTGAAAATTATATTCCTCCGTATAATGCAACTGTCATAGAAAAAATACAGCAAGAAGGTGGGGTTATTATCGGTAAACTTACTATGGATGAGTTTGCGATGGGATCAACCTCTGAAACGTGTGCCTTTGGCGTTCCTCAGAATCCTTGGAAACCTGGGTATGTTGCTGGTGGTTCTTCAGGAGGTTCCGCAGTGGCTGTTGCTGCAGGAGAATGTTTTGCAAGTCTTGGTTCTGATACTGGAGGATCAATTCGTCAACCCGCTTCGTTATGTGGCGTGGTAGGTATAAAACCAACCTATGGCAGAGTCTCTCGTTATGGTTTGGTGGCTTTTGCCTCTTCTCTTGATCAGGTGGGTCCTATGGCGAGAACCGTTGAAGATTGTGCCTTAATGTTAGATGTAATAACAGGTTATGATTCTAAAGATTCCACCTCAATACAACAGGAAGGAACAGCAACAAGAACAGCATTGATTGATGGAGTAAAGGGAATAAAAATAGGGGTACCCAAAGAATATTTTGTTGATGGACTTGATCCAGAAGTTCGCAGTACCGTTGAAAATGCAATTACGATACTTCGTAAAGAAGGCGCTGAAATAAAAGAGGTTTCTTTACCTCATACCGAATACTGTGTTGCTGCTTATTATCTTATTGCCTCTGCTGAGGCAAGCTCTAATCTGGCGAGATATGATGGTGTTGCCTATGGATATAGAAATGATGCTGGAGAAAGTTTAGCTGAGATGTACCAAAACACCCGTTCAACCGGTTTTGGTGCTGAAGTAAAACGTCGTATTCTTATTGGCACGTATGCACTTTCTTCGGGATATTATGATGCCTATTATAAAAAAGCTTCCCAGGTACGTACCCTTATTCTCGAAGATTTTAATAAGGTTTTCACCGAGTGTGATTGTCTCATATCACCGGTTGTGCCCACTCCAGCATGGCCTTTATCTTGTGGAGAAGAAACACCTCTTTCTATGTACCTCTCTGATATTCTGACTATTTCAACAAATCTTTGTGGAATTCCAGGCCTCTCTGTTCCTGGTGGTTTCAGCAGTGCTGGTTTACCCATAGGTGTTCAACTTCAAGGGCCACATTTTAGTGAAGAGCTTTTGGTTAAGGTAGCTTATAATCTGGAAAAAATACTTGCTGTTCCCACTCTGGTTGGTGGAGTCGAATAGAATGAAAGCAAAAATACCTTCGTATATAAAAGAAATAAAACCTTATGTTCCCGGAAAGCCGCAAGAAGAGTTGGAGCGGGAATATGGGGTTGAGAATACAGTAAAACTTGCCTCTAATGAAAATTCCTGGGGATCTTCTCCCCAAGTTCGACAAGCTATTATACAAGCCTTGGAAGGATTACATCGCTACCCCGATGCGGCCTGTTATTCTTTGACCATGGCAATATCGTCACATTTTGCTGTGGAGCCAACAGAGATCGTATTAGGGAATGGTTCCAATGAACTTATAGAATTATTGGTGAAGTCCTTTGTTCAGGAGGGTGACCAGGTTATTACCAGTCATCCTTCGTTTTTGATGTACCAAAAATTTGTCCAGATACGTGGTGGAGTTAATACGGTCATAGAGCTTAAAGATATGCGCCATGATCTTGATGCTATCGTGGCGGCAATTACTCCTTTTACTCGTTTGATATTTATTGATAATCCAAATAATCCAACAGGAACCTTTCTTTCTTCACAACGGCTTGAAGATTTTTTCACCCAAATTCCAGAATCGGTGATTGTTGTTCTTGATCAGGCCTACGTTGATTATCTTGCGGTTGAAGAACAGGGCGATGTTTCTTCTTTTATAAAATTGCAGCCAGGTCGTTGCCCAGTGGTTTTATTGCGAACCTTTTCTAAGGCTTATGGTCTGTCTGGACTGCGGGTTGGTTTTGGTTTGATGACCAGTGCTATCGCTGATTGTCTCCATAAGGTTCGGCAGCCATTTAATATAAACAGCTTGGCTCAGGTGGGGGCATTGGCAGCACTCAAAGACCAGGAGTATTTTAATAGGGTGATTTTGGAAACCAGAGCTGGCCTTCATTATCTTCAGACAGAGGTTGAACGACTCGGTTGTAACGCCTTTCCCTCAAAAACAAATTTCTTTTTGGTGGATGTAAAAGGAAGTGCAGATCAACTTTACAAGGCCATGCTTTATCATGGAGTTATTATCAGATCAATGTGTGCCTATGGATTTCCACATTATATTCGGGTGACAGTTGGTACGAAACAAGAAAATGAACGCTTTATAAAGGCTCTTGGTACATGTCTTGGTGAATTGAATTATGTTTGAACAAGAAAAACAGCAGGAAATAGTAACCATTGACGGGCCTTCTGGAGTTGGAAAATCCACGGTAAGTAGAAAACTTGCAAAAATTCTTGGCTTTACCTATTTGGATACAGGGGCAATGTATCGGGGCTTGGCCTGGTATCTTTATGCTATGAAAGTTTCTCTTGATGATGAGAAGGCTATTGATCAAAAATTAGATAATTTTGAATTAGAGTTACTTCCGGCTTCTTCTGCTAGAGATGATGTTGGTGTTTTGGTCAATGGTAAGGATGTCAGTTATGAAATTCGTAGTCCCAAAATAACTATGGCAGCTTCAGAAGTTTCAGCTCTTGCTGTGGTTCGCTCCCGACTGACTGCTTTACAGCAGCAAATAGGAAAAAAAGGACGAATTGTTGCTGAGGGTAGAGATACAGGAACAGTAGTTTTTCCTCGAGCAGCCTATAAATTTTATCTTGATGCAGCTCTCGAAGAACGTGCCAGGAGGCGGGTGCAGCAATTACGGGATAAAGGTCAGGTTTTTGATGAAGATCTGATCGTTGCGCAACTTCGGCAACGTGATCAAAATGACAGTGAAAGAACTCTTGCTCCGCTAAAAAAAGCAGAAGATGCTCATCTTGTTGATACAACACATATATCCATTGATCAGGTTATAGCAAAAATTATAGCAATTATTGAAGAAAAGCGAGGATAAAATTGATCAACTTCCTTGATTTAGCTCTGGGGTGATTTGTTTTTTACACTTTAATCTACGGTAGCAAGGCTGGTAGATTTTTTTATCAATTATTGACAATAAACATTAAGCCACTCTCAAAAAATTAGGAAAGAATTGTCGGCTAATCGTTATTTTGAATGGCTTAAATTGGAATTTTGTCTTTTTCAGAGAAGTTTTAAGTGAAGATGGGAATAATACTCTTTATGTCCTGTTCATTATGACGAATGGTAATGTTACGAACGTCCATATCATAAAGTGCTTTGAGCCGGTCGTCGCTCATTGTCATTGCAACATTGCCAAAACAATAATGCTCAGAGGTGTACATCAACAATACCATATCGGCAAGATGTACCGCATGTTGCGGGAAATGGGTGGTAAAAATGATAGTTAGGCCATGATCATTACGCAGTCGTTTTAAGGTTTTTAAAATAAGCCGCTGGTTTTTAAAATCAAGTGCGGAAGCTGGTTCATCAAGAATGAGTATTTGACATTCTGACACTAAGGCTCGGGCAATAAGAACCAGCTGTTTCTGACCACCGCTTAACGAAAGAAAACTACGTTCAGCAAAATCGGCCAACCCCAACGTGTCGAGAGCATCCAGAGCCTTTTGATAATCTTTTTGTTTCGGTGAAGCAAATAAAGAAATATGCCGGGCACGACCCATAACGACCATATCCAGTACAGAGTAGGGAAACATTACCGAGGCCTGCTGGGGGACATAGCCGACACTGCCGTTTATCTGGGTAGAGCCTTCGGTGAGTGAAATAAGACCAATTAAGGTCTTGAGCAAGGTGGTTTTACCACGTCCATTGGGCCCCAGAATAGCAAGGATCTTTCCCTGGCTTAGCTGAAAACAATGCCTGCGAAAAACAAAATCGCTGCCCGGATAGCGAAACCCAATATCTTGCGCTTTAATCATTGCTCCAGCCTCTTGCCTGAGTTTTTTTCAGTAATATGCCAAAAACAGGAGCACCAACAATCGCAGTAATAATGCTCAAAGGAATTTCAGCAGCAGTAGCAGTGCGGCAAAGATTATCTATCAAGACGGTATACATTCCACCGATAAGTGCTGATGCCGGAAGTAAGGCTCGATGATCGGCACCAACCAGCATCCGGGCAATATGGGGAACCACCAGACCGACCCAGCCTACAATGCCTGCCGCAGAAACCACCGCAGAAGAGATCAAGGTGACCCCTGTAAGCAGCAACCAACGCATCCGATCTACATTAATACCAAGAGTTTCTGCTTCTTCATCACCCAGGCTGATAACATTGATCCGAAAACGCATCGCATACAGAAAAAGTCCTGCAATAACAATGGGAATTGCGGCCAGAAAAAAAGTCTGGTAAGTGGCTGAAGCAAAACTGCCCATAAGCCAGACCACAATCGCTGGAAGTTTGTCGTAAGGATCAGCAACATATTTAATCAGTGAGGTCAGTGCCGAAAAAAAAGCACTGGCAATCACTCCGGAGAGCACCAGCATTAATACTGGAGAGCGTCCCTGGCTGCGACTCATTATATAGACTAGAACCATCGCTGCCAGCCCAAAGACAAAGGCTGACAGCATGGTCATCATCTGATTTTCAAAAACCAGTAAGGCGAGTGCACCACCAAAACCGGCACCAGAAGAAACCCCAATGATCTGAGGACCAACCAGAGGGTTGCGAAATAATCCCTGAAGCACCGCACCACAGACTGCGAGTCCACCACCAGCTACCAAAGCAAGCAAAATCCGGGGAAGCCGGATAATCTCAACAATCTGGACATCGGTGGCCGACCAATACGACTTAGTAGGCAGGATTTTAGCCGCCAGAATTCCAAGAACATGATCAAAAGGCACCGGATAGCGACCAAGCCCTAAAGAAAACAGAATCAATCCGGCAGTACAGCACCATAAAAAACACCAGAGAGCCAGGCGATGTCGTTTACCCCCGGCTTTCACGGCCTTTTTCAGAGAAACTGATACCACTTTACGGGTGCTCCATAATGTCAAAGAGTTCCCGGGGTTCTTTGTCCATAATAACATCGCCAAGGTTATGTTTGATAGCAACCCAACGACTCTTCTCATCATCTGAGCCGATACCAGCCTGGCATTTTCTGCCTAAGGTAGCAAAATCATCAGGAAGCAGCCCCTCTTTGAGCTGGATTGCAAGGCGTTTTTTACCATAACCAATGACGAAATTAAAACTCCCAAACGGAGATTTCGGTCCTTGATTGAGGCTGGGATCAACCACAAGCCGCTGCCGAGTAACAGCTCTGGTCAAATATTCAAAGCCATCAACAAGACCCGGCGGATTAAGCCCGGTACGGATACGAACGAGACTGCGATCAAGAGCCTTGCCCTCATTGAGAATTTCTGCTGCCAACTGGATGATCTTCCAGGCCAGAGCAACCCCGCCCCAATGATTTTTGTCGTGATATTTAACAAGCTCTTCATAGGAAATAGCGATTTCACCGCTATCATGGAGCACAGTGATACTATCATTCATTATTTTTCCCTCCAGGATCCTGTTGAAGCCGGATTCAAAATACGATCAATCTGAGCTTCGGAAAGTGTAAAATTGTAAATTTTGCTAAAATGAGAGCGAATTTCTTCGCGAATATCATAATTTTCAAACTGTTCAGGATGATTTTTTTGAGCCATCCATTTCAGCATCAGGCTGGAATCTCCACTGGGCGGATACCAACGATACTCACCTAACGGAATTTTATAAACCCGACGATTTTTCACCGCTGAAATTTCCCGCCAATCCTGACCAGGAATGGTATTATTATAAAGGTCTTCAGGCTTGGTTGGGCAGAAATTGGTAATGTAAATGACTTCAGGGTTCCAGGCCAAGATCTGCTCCATATTTACCGTCGATCCTCGAGGACTGGTCTTTATCGTCCGGGCAACATTTTCTGCGCCACTATGATTCAACCAGTAATCAGCAAAAGAACCGCTTCCAGTGGCCATAAGCTTTTCTACATTAAAAAGAATCAATCCTTTGGGCCATTTCTCTTTAGGAATATCTTTGAGTCGTTTTGCAATCATTTGGTCAGCAGCCTTGAAATCAGCAATCAATTCGGCGGCACGCTCTTCTTTACGTAATACTTTTCCAACTAGAGTAATATGCTTTTCCAGATAATGATCCAGATTCTTGAGGCCTTCATGGGTAACAATCACCGGAATACCCAATTTTTCAAGTTGCGCAATATTACCCTTTTCAAAGGACACCTGGAAAACCACATCTGGCTTTAATTTAAGCACCTCTTCAACATTCATCTTAAAACCACCTTGAATGAAATCTGTCGTAGCCTTGGCCATGCCAGGAGCCATAATTTTCAATACAGAGTTTTTCCAAGCACTTTTACTCATTGGGTGCATTCCCACAAGCTTATCTCCGGTGCCATCAACGGCAAAAATCAGGTTAGGCATAACTACCGGACTGGTGACAATTCGTTGCAGGTTCACCGGAAGTTCAACCGTACGCCCTGCGGTATCAGTGATGGTGAATGTTTCTTTACAAAATCCCTGCGAAGGAATGAAAAGCATCGAAAGCACCATGATACTTCCCAGAATACCTGTCCAAAAAATTGAAGATTTTTGCAGAAATGGACGAAAAAAATAACGAGACATTGCAACCCTCCTTGCCGTAATTTTACGGCAACACAAAAGCATTATGTGACATCCTTCGATCACAGGATGCGCCATAGAAACACCCTCAATCACAATTCTGTTATAGATAACAAAGGGTGAACTTCAGCCAATGTTGCAGAGATACTAGAAAATTCTGCAATGTCAAGATATTTAGCGATAACGTATAATTCTTTATTGCAGCAACTTCCATTGCTGCCAAAATCGAGATGGTCACAACATGCCAAGCAGACAATGGCATGAGCACTCCGAACCATCGTTGTTACCCAAAGAGATTACAACCAGGTGATATCCACCTCAATTTTCTATTGAGGTGGAGAATTATGAAGCGTTATCCCATGATCTCTAGTCTTTAGCGATCCAATAAGGTAGGAAATTCCCTCAAATCAGACAGACACAGCCTGGCCTCGGTAGGGAATGGTTACTGCAAAGCCCTTGCTTTCCAAGTGCTGTTTTAACCCCGTTAATTGTTCTTCTTCACCATGAACCAAAGCAATTTTTTTTATCTCAAGATTTGAATCTTCAAGAACCTTCGTCATTTCCTGCTGGTCGCCATGGGCACTAAAACCACCCAGGGTTACCACATGAGCTTTCAATGGATACTCCTTGTTATAAAAGCGTACCATCGGTGCTTCTCCTTTGCGCCCCTCAGCTTCCCAGGTCGTGCCTTTTTCCTGAAGAAGCCGACCAAAGGTATTTGCTGCCATATAACCAACAATGAGGATGGTATTACGGGAGTCATGGATTTTATGGCGCAGATGATGAAGGATACGCCCCCCTTCACACATTCCCGAACCTGCAATAACAATGTGGCTTCGAGTATCGCGGTTCAACTCCATAGACTGTTCAACACTCTGTACAAAATTAAGCTGCTCAAACTGAAATGGATTCAAACCACGTTCTAAAAAGAGCTGGTGAGTCTCGTCGTCATAAGTTTCGGGATGCTCGCCAAAGACGTGGGTAATATGGGTTGCGAGAGGACTGTCGACCCAGACAGGAACCCGCTGTACTGCGCCTTCCAGGTAGAGGGCATGTAAATAATAAAGAATCTCCTGGGTTCTGCCATAGGCAAAGGCAGGAATAATCACGGAACCGCCACGGGCAAAGGTCTCATCGAGTACCTTTTTCAACAGAGGCTTCATATCCTTGACAGGAGGATGCAATCTGTCGCCATAGGTTGATTCCATGACTAACAAATCAATTTCCCGGTGTTCTTCGGCAAAATCTAAGGTCGGATCTTCAATAATTGGTTTGTTAAACCGGCCAATATCCCCAGAGAACAACACGTTTTTTGCTTTCCCTCCCTGCTCCTTACGAATTAGAGCCATCGCTGAACCAAGAATATGTCCGGCATCATAAAAGGTACAGGTCAGATTTTCTCCGATGGTGACAGGAAGCCTGTAGGGCACTCCATTGAAAACTTCGAGGGCATCTTCAACTTCAGCCATGGTGTACAAAGGTTCAATGACTTCCAAATGATGCTGGATAAGTAATTTTCGAATACGCTGGTCATTGATGCTATTTTTTTCCGATTTCAGTATTAATTTTACCTCTTCTAAGTCCTGCTTGCTGATTTTTTTACCTCCGGACTTCATTGCACCAAGATAATTCCTTGCCGTTTTATAATTAAGATACGAGGCATCACCTTCCTGAATTTTCGCAGAATCACGCAATAAATACTCACACGCCTCGGCGGTAGCTCTGGTACAAAAAATACGGCCCGAAAAGCCCTGACTTGTCAACATTGGAATACGCCCAGAATGGTCCAAATGGGCATGAGAAAGAATGACATTGGTGATTTTTCGTGGATCAACAGGCAGCACCCTGTTTTTACGATCTGCCTCTTTTCGGGAACCTTGAAACAAGCCGCAATCAAGAGCAATATGATCTTTGCCTGCGGTCATTGTATGAAAAGAACCAGTCACTTCCCGGGTAGCACCATGAAATGTCAGATACATCTCTTTCCTCCATATTATTTTGAAAAAATTTTTCTAAAACATCTACGAAATAAAAGTCTTATTATTTCTTGATATTTCAGAAATGTCTTCACGTGTTCTGTTCACCTTACTTTTAACAAAGAGTGAGGCAAATCACCATCTGATTTTACCTCCCAAACATTTCAGCGCACTTTTCCTTCAATACAAAATCGAAAAACGCCTGATGCACAATGCCCCGCTTTTACTGCTACCGGAGCAATTATTTTACGGCCTGCCTTCTGACAAATTTTCTCTACCTCATTAATGCTCTGAATACTCTCATGCTTTCTGCGCATCATGTATATATGAATCCAACCACCAGGTTTGAGTACGGAAAGAGCAAGAGAAAGATAGGCAGTACTCCTATAGGGAAGCGGCATGATAATACGGTCAAACATCATCTGAAGCCGAGGAATGTGGTGGGCAACATCTCCTTCAACAGGCTGCACCTGTTGACAGCATTTATTAAGGAGACGATTTTGGAGTGCGTACTGGTGCGCCTTGGGATTTTTTTCAATGCCGACAATTAAAGATGCCCCGCTATGTGCCGCAATTATCAGGGGATATGGGGCAACGCCTGAAAAACAGACCAATACAGTCTCCGTCGGCTGAACACATTGAGCAACACGATATCGTTCCGTGCCGCTTCGTGCTGAGAAATAGGTCTCTTCCACGTTAACCAGCAAACGAACACCATATTCCCGATGCAAGGTCTCTTTACGATTTTCTCCGGCAATAATTTTTAATAATCGCGTCCGAAATTCACCATTATGTCCGCCCGTTTGACGTGCCACAACTCGTATCCGAGCATTGCTGGCCAGTACAGCCTCTCCAACGAGACGTTCCCGGTGACGAAGCTCCTGTGGAATGACAATTATTGCTATATCTCCAACCACATCATAGGACTGCACCAGCAGGGACAGTTCCCAATTTGTAAGGGTCTCGCTGAGATATTTTTTAAGCGAGCCGCTCATTGTCACCTTTCTGGTTCATGTTTTTTGTAAAATCTTAAAATCATCTATAAATGAAATGCTTTCAGCAGAATCGCAGAATAACAATACAAAATGTTCAATACAAAAACCATTATGATATATATTGGCTAAAACGGAATCTCTTTAATTTCGAGAAATTACCCATTATTCATCAACATCAATTATACCAAACACGAATAGAGTTGTTGCTTTTGTGAGAGAAATCAAGTATGAAAAGGATGTTCTATATCATAGAAAAACAGGCATGTGCAGCAAATACTAGTGGCTATTGCTCCATGCTTTTGAAAGATAATCAATGAAGAGGAGGATCGGAAACACCCATAGTGCAAAGGCCATCATCCAAAATCTTGCAGTAATGAGGAGAACATACATGTTGAAAACAGTACGATCTATTTTTTGTGTAACCTTAGTCGCTGCGCTTGGAGTTCTCGGAGCCAGCATGGCCTCTGCCAAGCCAGAGATGACATTAAAATTTGCCGGTCAGAATGCTGCAGATCATCCCGCAACCAAGCAGATGGAAGCCATTGCTAAGGCCATTGAAAAGCAAACTGATGGTCGCATTAAGGTAAAGGTTTATCCCGCAAACCAACTTGGTGATTATACTCTGGTTTATGAAGAACAGATTCGCGGCACCATTGATATGTCCTGTATCTCTGTTCCCAGCCAATTTGATCCACGCATGGAATTGATCTACATCAACGGTTATGTCTCTTCCTATGAAGATGCCAAAAAAGTCTTTGCTCAAAACGGCTGGCTTTTTCAACAGATGGATGCCTTCAATGAGCGTCTTGGAGTGAAATTACTTGGTTTTTATATTGAAGGAATGATTGGTACCGGGACCACCAAACCGGCCAAAGATCCACTCAATCCTCAAGCAGAACAAGATGTTTTAATCCGTGTTCCCAATATGGACGTGTATAAACTGGCCGCTGAGGCTATGGGCTATCGCACAGTTACTGTTCCCTATGCCGACGTGTATCAAGCCATCCAGACTGGTGTCGTAAACGGTGTGAACGGCTATCCTGTTGCCGCAGCCTATACCGTACTTGGTGATGTCTTGAAATACTGGTATATGACCAACTATTCTGTTGAAGCTCTGAACTATATGATTAGTGGTAAGACCTGGGCCAAAATCAAGCCAAAAGACCAGAAAATCATCAAAGCGATCCTTGCCAAAGCGACAAGCGACAGTATTGATAACGCCAAGAGTGTCGATGAACACTATATGGACCTTATGAAGAAGAAAGGCATCAAGGTCTATACCTACAGCAAGGAACAGCTCGTTCCGATCATGAAGGCCTGTGCCTCTACCTGGCCAAAACTTGAAAGAAACATGACCAAGGAACTCATGGACGGTTTCCGCAGGGAGCTGGCACCAAAATAATCCTTGTCTCTCTTTTTCCCTTTCGGCCTGAGTCAGAAAAAGGAGGCTCAGGTCCCATCCGTCAATGACACCCAAAGAACACTTTTCGCTTCTCTGGGTGTCTGTATATTTTGCTCTGGAGCCTGTTTGTGTCTGAAAAAAACAGCGAAATTGCGTGCAGCAATGAAGCGACCTGCGCTAGTCCATTTCTTGCACCAACGAATATTTTTGATCGAATTGTAATTAACGGTTTTTCTTTTACCTGTTGGTTTTCCACCGTTACCCTTACTCTCATTATCTGTGCTGCCACATTCTTCCGTTACGTCCTCAAAGGAGATCTTTACGGTTACGAAGAGTGGGTAAAACTTCTCGCCTTCTGGCTTTATTTTCTTGGTGCGGCCATTGGTGCCTATAACGGCACCCATGTCTCTGCAGATCTGGTCAAGGCGTATCTGCCCGAAGGACGTATGAAGGCCTTTTTCGCTGTGCTTAAAAGCCTTATCACCGTAATTGTGGCCTGTGCTTTCACCTGGTATGGCTATGAGTTTTTCATGTTTGGTTTCCAAGGCCCCTTAGGTACCGGTATCGCCATCCCGAAGACAACAGTATGGCGGATACCCTTTTGGGTCGGATATCTCTCCGTTTTCTTAGGTCTTTTTTTCATGGCCGTCTATTTTACAAGAGACCTGATACGAAACATGCGACGTTTTTTTAGAGAAGTACTTCGGGAAGCAGCAAGGAGAACGCAATAATGATCGCAATAGCACTTGGCATCTTACTCTTTTCTCTTATTATCGGCGTCCCGGTGCCGGTGAGTTTTATGGCTTCGGCACTATGGCTTATTTTTTTTGGCGGCGTCGATGGTCAAGGCTACCAAGCTTCCCAGCTGCTTCCCTATGGCTATGCCCAGATGAACTCCGTATCTCTGATCGCCATTGCCCTCTTTATTGCCGCTGGCGGAGTCATGGAGCGCGGCAAGATAGGGGAAAAGCTCATCGATTTTGTCGATGTTTTTGTTGGCCACCTCAAAGGCGGTCTCGGCATTGTCGCCACCATCTCTTGTGCCATTGTTGGTTCAATTTGCGGTGCTGCCTGCGCCACCCTGTCCTGTGTTGGGTCGATTCTGTTCCCCCGCTTCAGGGCTGAAAATTATCCCCGGGGTCTGGCTGCGGCTCTGTTGGCCAACGCCTCATTACTTGGTTTGCTTATTCCGCCGAATGCGACCCTGATTATTTTTGCTTGGATCAGCGGCCAATCGGTGCTCGCCTGTTTTCTGGCAACAGTCATTCCCGGATTCATTACTATTGTTCTGCTCTGTACAGCGAACCGTTGGTTGTTACGACATAATACAACCCTTTTGGGAACAGAAAAACAAGACCGAACCTTTGCCGATAAGGTGGTTCTTTTCAAAAAACGTGGGAAATTAGCATTGCCAGCTCTACTGCTTCCCTTTATTGTTCTCGGAGGAATCTACGGCGGCATTATGACCACCACAGAAGCCTCGGCGATGGCAATGCTCTATGCCATCCCTGTAGGTATGTTTGTCTACAAAGGACTTAATCTGCGTAATACCTATGAAGTCCTTGTGGAAACGGCGGTGACCACCGGCGTTATCATGGTCATGCTCTATTCGGTGGCCATGTTAAGCCGGCTCTATATACTCGAAGATTTACCTGGAGTGATGCTCAGCGTCTTTTACTCTGTTTCTGATGACCCGATGATCATTATGTTTATGATCAATATCTTTCTGGTCATTATGGGAATGCTTATGGACGACATTAGTGTCGTTGTGCTGACAACCCCAATTTTGATGCCTATTATCATGCAGTTGGGATTTAACCCGATTCATTATGCGGCAATTGTTGGCGTCAATACAGGATTAGGCTGTATTACACCACCTGCAGCTCCGGTACTGTATCTCTCAGGCCGCCTTGGCTCGGCACCTATTGATGAAATGATGAAACCATGTCTCTGGTTTATCGTTTTATGCTGGATACCGGTACTGGCACTCACTGTTTTCTTTCCTAAAATTTCCCTATTCTTGCCTCATTTTATTATGGGAACACCATGGTAAGCGAAAAAAACTGTTGCCTATGAATTTTTACCGCAATCTCTTCGCCGTTCTCTGTTTTGCCTTTTTTCTGGCTGGCATTACTACCCAGGCACCTTTTGCCTTTATCACAGCCATGATCTTTGCAATGCTGTCAAGAACTGCGGAGAAAAAAGGCTGGAAAGATCCGTTTTGATAAACACTTTTATAAAGAAAATACCCGGCGATGTCCTCAGCAGCAGGAATTGATTGCCCATATGGCCAGCCGATAAACCGGCTGGCTTTTTTGTAAGAAAAGTGCCTGTGACAAAATAATACGACCTTGTGATACTATTTCTCAATTGACATCCTGACAGTTTACCTTATTCTGTGCACAGAAGGGAGAAATGTATCTCTCTACATAGAATAAAAGAGTCCTGTGGCATTGTGCCGCACGCATTACAAGGAGGTCTTATGTCTGATTTTACAGTAACAGACGTAGCTGTTGAAAAACTCAAGGAGTATCTACAGCAGAACAATATTGATTCTGCACTCCGCATCGCTCTTATGCAAGGTGGCTGATCTGGCCCCTCATTGGGCTTGGCTCTGGATGAGCCAAAAGAAAACGATAAGGTTTATGAAAACGATACCCTCAAATTTTTGGTCGAAGAAAGTTTGATGGCTACTTGTGGATCCATAACTGTTGATTTCATTGAGGCTGGTGCTCGGTCTGGTTTCGGTATCAATTCTGCCAATCCCATTGGCGGTGGCGGTTGTGGTTCTTGCGATTCTGGTAGCTGCGGGTAATAAGGTACACTCCTCCGGGGTTATCCGACACAACCATCCCTGGAGAATCGGTTGCCCGATTCTCCTTTTTCTTTCTCTGTTTCCTGATAAAAACAAGTGTCAAAATATTGACACAATCTCATCCTGTCTTATCTTCTCTCCGTTCAAGTAAAAAATTCAATCAACGATCTGCATGTCTCATGTAGATTACAATGAAACGACAGAGAGGAAACCATGCAATTTGATAAATTCACTCTGAAATCACAAGAGGCTATCCAGGCTGCTCAGCAACTGGCTGAAAATAGTGGCCACCAGGAAATACAGACAGCTCATCTGGTAAAAGCTATTCTTGAACAGCCAGAAGGCGTTGTTGTTCCGGTTTTGAAGAAAATGGGAGGTGAACCGGCACGACTTCTTGCTGACTGTAACAATCTGCTAGAGTCTTTACCCAAGGTAAGTGGCTCAGGAGCGAAACAGGTCTATCTTTCCTCAGAGCTGCGCAAGATAATTGAGGAAGCCTTTCAGCTTGCCCAAAAGATGCAGGATGATTATGTGAGCCAGGAGCATCTTTTTCTTGCTGTTCTCAAAGAAAAGAGAGCAAAAATAACTGGCATTCTCACCAGCCGTGGTGTTGATGAAAAACTGTTTTTGGAAGCCCTGCAGACAGTTCGCGGTGAGCATCGGGTTACCGATCCTTATCCAGAGCAAAAATATCAGGCTCTGGAAAAATATGGTCGTAATCTTAGCAACGAGGCCAGGCAGGGAAAACTAGATCCAGTCATTGGGCGCGATGAAGAAATTCGCCGTATTATTCAGGTGCTCTCCCGGCGTACCAAGAATAACCCTATTTTGCTCGGAGAACCAGGGGTTGGCAAAACAGCCATTGTAGAAGGTCTGGCACAGCGTATCGTCAATGGAGATATTCCTACGTCTCTCAAAGAAAAACAGGTTATCACTTTAGATCTTGCGGCTCTTGTTGCCGGAGCAAAATATCGTGGTGAATTTGAAGACCGTCTTAAAGCTGTTCTCAAGGAAGTTGAAGGGCGCAGTGGTGAGATTATTCTTTTTATTGATGAAATTCATACCTTGGTTGGTGCCGGAGCTGCGGAAGGATCCATGGATGCTTCAAATATGCTCAAGCCAGCTCTTGCCCGGGGACAGCTTCACTGTGTTGGGGCGACAACCCTTGACGAATATAAAAAATATATTGAAAAGGATAGTGCCCTGGAGCGCCGTTTTCAACCAGTGCTGGTTCAGGAACCAACCACCGAGGACACGTTAGCCATTTTACGAGGCATCAAAGAGAAATACGAGCTGCATCATGGGGTACGTATCCAGGATGCGGCAGCGGTAGCCGCAGTGACCCTTTCTGACAGGTATATCACGGATCGTTTTCTTCCCGATAAGGCTATTGACCTTATCGACGAGGCGGCATCTCAGCTGCGTATTGAGATAGACTCAATGCCGGTGGAAATTGATGCCCTGGAGCGGCAGCGTATTAAGCTGGAGATTGAACAGGAGGCCTTGAAAAAAGAGCGAGATAAATCTTCTCAAAAGCAGCTTGAAGAAACGAAGAAGAAACTTGCCGATCTTGCAGATACCTTGAATGCAATGAAGGGACAGTGGACTCTGGAGCGAGATACCATTCAGAGCATCAGGGAAATTAAGGCTGGTTTAGATGAATTGCATATCAAAGAGCAGCAGGCTGAACGGCTTGGTGATTTCAGCCAGGTTGCCGAGATTCGTTATGGAAAACGAAATGATCTGGAAAGACAATTGGATCAGGCAAAACAACGTCTCCAAGAGATCCAGTCTCAACAGATGATGTTAAAAGAAGAGGTTTGTGCCGAGGATGTTGCTGCTGTCGTCGCAAAATGGACAGGTATTCCGACCGATAAGCTTTTGGAAGGAGAGAAGGAAAAACTTCTTGGGGCGGAAAAGGTCTTGAGTAAAAGGGTCATTGGGCAACACGATGCAATTCGGGCTGTGGCCAATGCGGTACGGCGGGCGAGAGCCGGCCTGCAGGATCCGGACAGACCCTTAGGCTCGTTTATTTTTCTTGGTCCAACCGGTGTCGGCAAGACAGAGCTTGCCCGATCGCTGGCAGATTTTCTCTTTGACAGCGAACAGGCAATGATCCGCATAGATATGAGTGAGTTCATGGAAAAACATTCTGTCGCTCGCCTGATCGGTGCCCCTCCAGGTTATGTGGGATACGATGAAGGGGGCTATCTCACTGAAGCTGTGCGGCGACGGCCTTACTCGGTTATTTTACTTGATGAAATTGAGAAAGCTCACCCTGATGTCTTTAATGTGCTTCTTCAGGTACTTGATGATGGCCGAATGACAGATGGAAAAGGTCGTACTGTGGACTTTAAGAACACAATCCTGATTATGACCTCTAATCTTGGTAGTCAGCAAATCATGACAATGACGGAGAGAGGTACTGATACTACCACACTCAAAAGCCATATTGACGAGATTTTGCGTGGTCATTTCAAGCCGGAATTCCTCAACCGCATTGATGAAACCATTATCTTTCATGGTTTACGTCGTAAAGATTTGATGCAGATTGTGGATATCCAGTTTGCACGATTGAATAAAAGAGTACAAGAAAAAGGGTTAACTCTTCATCTTGAAGACAGCGCCAAAGAGTTGCTCGTTGAGAAGGGATATGTCCCGGCCTTCGGGGCGCGGCCTTTGAAGCGAGCCTTACGACATTTTCTCGAAGATCCTTTGGCGGTGGAAATTCTTGAAGGAAAATATCTTGATGGAGATCAGATTCGTGTTGAAGAGAATGCAGGCACTCTTGTTTTTAGCAAAGTTGCAGTAAAAGATATTGTATAAGACAGTGCTGGAAGGTTTTGTGGCACCTTTTTCTTACAAAAAAAGGTGCCACAAGCAGAGCCTTGTAGGAAGAACGGGCGTTTAAAAGCAAGCAGCGACTTCCAGACATGATATTTGTAAACAACACCGGCGTTGTCTATTCCTTATGAGGAGAAACTCAATTTAGAGATGCTTTTACTTCTGATTTCATTATACTGTTTCTCTAATTGATAATTAAAACGATGTCTATGAATCTCATACCTAAAATAAGTTTTTAAGATTCATGATCTTTTTCTCTAGAGAACGAACATCTTTTTTCATTTGTGCTGGATTTGACAAAGCCTTTTGTAAACTTTTTGTTACCTCTGGTCGAATTTTGGGATCAGAAAAAGAACCGGTGATTCTTACAGGTACCATCAATCCAGTGCGGTCTTCATTATCTCCTTGCCCTTTAATAGTTGCGACAATTTTCGGTTCCACAATAACATTCATGGTCTGAGCCACAAGATTGGCATTTCCATTTGCCTCAAGACGAACAAAAGGTGATTGCATTTGGGCTTCAGTAATGGTTGCAATCCCGTTGGAAAGAGAAAACGGTACCGAAAGTTCACTAAAATCAGTTCTTGCTTTCTGTGCAGGCTGTTGTTTTCCTTGAAGAAATGACGTCGCATTCTGGAGCATAGCTGCCAGATCTATACCCACGATGGCACCATCATTAAACAGCAAACGCCCCTGACCCTGAACAGAACGCAACACCTCATCAGCACTCACACCACTGGCTTTCAAAGCGAGATGACTTTTTAGCACACCCTCAAGCTTGGTAACCTTTGCCGCATCCTGCAAAAGCTTTTTAACCTGGATATCCTGAACATCAACTTCAATGCGACTTTTTACAGGAGAAGCAGCAAGATCTGTACGGCCAAAAGCCTTTAGATTCCCTTCATAAAGATCAAAACTCGCAGACTCTACAGTAAATACTCCTGATTTTCCTAAAACAACCAGTTTCGCCGCATCAATGACAATGTTGGCAACTTTTACGACACCGGTGGTCAATTCGGCATTAAGAACCATAGTACGTAGCACTGAATTTTTTGCTACCTTAAACTCTGCCGCTGGCACTGAAGTTTTGGCTTCCTGATTCTTCTCCGCAGCAGGAGGCAAATAACGATCAAGATCAATAGAATCAAGATTGATTTTTGCCTTGATAATAGGCTTGTTAAACTCCGTAACACGACCCTCAAATGTTATAAGGCTTTCGTCAAGTTCCAAACGACTCTTCGCAAGAGAAACCGCATTCTCTGTTATCTTAAACTCTCCTGTAAATCCGACCTTTTCCAAAACATTGGGATCTGTAGTCTGTACAGGAAAGTCAAATTTCAAGGCTGCAGCAAGTTTCTTTGGAGAAAAAGGAGCAAGGTGTAACGTACCCAAAAAAGTAAAAGCGTTCATTGGATCAGCCAGCCGACCCTTGAGCGTACAATCAATGAGGTCGAATGCCTTAACATGAAAATCTACGGCCATTTCTTTAGAACCAGGAGGGTTACCAAGAGGACCTGCCGTTCCCTCAATAGATAAAGGCATTCCATCAAAACGCATTTTAAGTATCATCTTGATAGGTTCATCAAGGCTAATATTGGCAAGAGACAAATTAAAATCTGTCACTTTTTTGTTTAGCCCAGTCTGCTTGTCAACAAATTGAACAACACCATTGGTAATGGAAAAATGCTCCACTTCCAAGGAGGATATTGGTAAACTGTTTTGTTCTGCATCACTTTTATTCTCAGATTTTTTTGAAGAAGCAACGCCTTCTCTTGCCGTTGGCCCAATTTTTTGCCAATTACCAAGACCGTTCTTGGATTTTTCTAAAAAAATTCGCGGAGAATCAAGAACGAAAGTATCGATCTCCACATTCCCAGACAGCAGAGGGAATAACTTGACACGTACTTCAAAATTCTTTGCAGCGACCATATTCTCTGCGGTAAACCCTTCGGGATTGCCCAAATGAACATCTGCCAATTGTAGCCCCAACCAAGGGAACACAGAAATCTTTGTTTTATTACCCATGGCAAAAGAACACCCGGTCTTTTCTGCCACTATCTTCTCGATTTTCGACTTATAGGCACTCACCGGAACAAATTTGGGTACCAGAAATATTGCAGCAACAGCTCCCAACACAACAAGCACTAAAAGTACTATGAACCACTTTAGCAGCGTTTTCATCGTGTTCTCCTCTTATGATTCGACTTACCTTCTTTTTTTGTCGTAGTATTATAAAAAAAATCAGCCATATAGGGTGCTTTTTGAAAGCCTCCTAGGCAATGTTGCATTCCCTAACATTCTTTATACCAAAGAGACTGCCAATGGGAAAGTCTTCTCTGCTCAAGGTTTCAATATTGGAAGATTATATCTATTTTTCCAAAAATATTTTAATAAAGAAGAACTGTAAATAAGATAAAGAGGCAAGCCAACAGTTATATAAAAACAGGTGGTTAGGTTGAAGAAATCATGAAGAGGCTTGTTTCTTGTAGGATTGTGTAACAGTGATAAAAAGATATTTTCCTAATGTGATGCTGCCTTGGTACTTTTCGTGTTTTTGTTTTAGTGCCTTGCTGGGAAAAACCTGTTATAAAAAACAAGAAATTAAATACGTCATGCCTGAGTAATCTGAACCACGAAGGCATTTCTCTCCCGCTTGTGGTGGGGAGGGATAACGGGGATGTGTTTTTGATATTTTTAAGAGAATTTATCCGTGAGGGTTTTATGGGCTTTGTGAGTGGCTCGGCCAGTTTGGTGTGCTTTGATGTTGAAGGGGAACTTCCTGAAAATCCGCTGGATTTTATTGCAGAACGGATTATGGCCTTTTCTTTTCAGGATATTGATGAAACCATCGATGAATATTCCATCGGTTGGGTCTCTGTGCTTGATATGTTTGATGCCGGGTTTGAGTATGCCTCGTATCTTGC
>PDWI01003205.1_pt1 | contig 23562 bp, 20 predicted proteins | sample 1430891 | NCBI WGS metagenome assembly PDWI01 (sample SAMN01162508, study PRJNA174530) | Oral metagenome, whole genome shotgun sequencing project. | biome: Marine environment; feature: Marine mammal; material: Swab sample of the gingival sulcus; isolation source: swab sample of gingival sulcus... | reverse complement strand
AAGCTCAAAGTCTCTTTTTGGGATTATATTAAAGATCGATTATCTGGCTTGAATGAAATTCCTTTTCTGGGTGATCTCATCATCAACAAAGCTCTCGATCTGGCTGTTTAACTGCAACTGAATTTGCTTGACCTTTGTCTTTTTACCCGGACTTATTGAGAAGTTACGAAAAACGCCCCTAACTTACTGTAAATATTATATTAAAAACCCCAAAAAAGTATCAAGTCATGTGACCCTGGAAGCGCATGGTAAAACCGTTGTGCCTCATCTTTATACTGAAACGCACATATAAAATCATCCGCGTATCTCAGAATAAAGGCCGACCCCTTGCAGCTGGGTTTGACTCTTTTTTCAAACCATAGATCAAGGCCGAAATGCAGGTACATATTTGCCAGTACAGACGAAACAATACCACCTTGGGGCGTCCCGGATTCAGGATGAATTATTGTTCAATAATCATTGCCATCCCCATACCGCCGCCAATACACATGGTAATCAGACCGGTATTGTAGCCCTTTCTTTTCATCTGGTGAATGGCGGTGACCATCTGGCGGGCACCGGTACAACCCACGGGATGGCCCAGAGAAATTCCCGACCCCAGTTCATTGGGCTTTTCCACATCAAGATCCAGTTCCCGCATACAACCGATCGCCTGGGCCGCAAAGGCTTCGTTAAGTTCGATCATGTCAATGTCGGATAATGCCATGCCGGTCTGTTTAAGTACCCGTTTCACCGCCGGTACCGGTCCCAGCCCCATGTACGCAGGATCAAGACCGCCGGATGCAAAGCCTTTCACCTTTGCCAGCACCTCAAGGCCTAATTCCCCGGCACGCTGTGCCGTCATCATGAGTACGGCTGCTGCACCATCATTGATTCCCGAGGCATTGCCGGCAGTGACGCTGCCGTCTTTCCTGAAAGCCGGACGCAGTTTGGCCAGTTTCTCCATACTGGTCTCCATGGGCCGTTCGTCCTTATTTACCACGATCTCCCCTTTACGGTTTTTAACAACAACAGGAACAATCTCCTGGTCAAAGGTGCCGTCATTCACCGCGCCCAAGGCCCGGGTATGGCTTAAAAGTGCCAGCTCGTCCTGTTCCTGGCGGGTAATACCGTATTTTTCAACAATATTTTCTGCGGTCTGCCCCATGTGGTAGCCGTAAAAAATCTCATACAGGCCATCATACACCATCAGGTCATGGACCGCACCCTGGCCGGTCAGCTCCATGCGATACCCCCATCTGGCCTTGAGCAGGGCCATGGGCACATTGCTCATGCTTTCCTGCCCCCCGGCCAGAATCACGTCAGCCTGGCCTGTCATAATGGCCTGGGCACCCAGGGCGATGGCTTTAAGGCCTGAACCGCAGACCTTGTTAATGGTCATGGCCGGCGTCGTACGACTGATCCCGGCACTGACCATGGCCTGGCGGGCAGGATTCTGTCCCTGACCGGCCTGGAGCACGTTACCCATGATGACTTCATCCACATAGATTGGCGTCAGGTCATCACCATAATCATACCCTGTCTTTTCAATATCTATCATTTCCTGATCTTTCAGGGCCGCAGGAGAACATTCAGTATTGCCGGGATCCAGGACCGGTTTAAGTCCGGCACGTTTTAATACGTCTTTCATGACATAAGTACCCAGTTCCACCACCGGAACAGTTTTCAATGATCCGCCAAAAGTTCCCACAGCTGTTCTGACACCACTTACAATGACCACGTCTTGCATATTTGCCTCCAATTTGGATTAATTTTTTCAACCCACTGTTTGTTTATTCAATAATTGACAGTCATAACTAACTGACTTGTAAAATACAATAAAAACATGTTTACATGTTCCTGTCGTTCTTTTTCAGATCCAGCCACGCCCCAAGCCGCTGTTTTACTGTTTTCTCATACCCCCGGGCAGTGGGATGGTAAAACCGTGTGCCTTCAAGGGGTTTGGGTAGATAGGATTGGGGCGCATACCCGTGTTTATAATCATGGGCGTATTTGTAGCCTTTGCCGTACCCCATCTGTTTCATTAACCCCGTGGGGGCGTTGCGAATATGCAGGGGGACGGGCAGCGAACCATACTTTTTCACGGCATCCTGCACCTGTTTCTGGGCGGCATACACGGCATTGCTTTTGGGTGCCGTGGCCAGATAAACAGCAGCCTGGTACAAAGAACCATCTCCTTCGGGTCGGCCCAGACGTCTGAATGAGGCATCCGCATTCATGGCCATGGTCAGCGCGCCGGGATCGGCAAGGCCGATATCCTCGGTGGCAAGACGAATCATCCGCCTTAAAATATAAATGGGGTCATCCCCGCCAGCCAGCATCCGCTCAAGCCAGTACATGGTCCCATCCGGATCACTGCCCCGCACACTTTTAATAAAGGCGGAGATCAGATTAAAATGCGCGTCTCCCGCCTTGTCATGGCGTAAAATATTTTGGGCCACCATGGCCCTGACATCTTCCAGATCCAGTGTTTTGGCGCTTCCACGGTTCAAGAAACAAGCCTCAAGATTTGTCAGGGCCGCCCTTGCATCCCCATCCGATGCAGCAGCAATGTACTCAATAGCCACCTTGGAAAATGTATCTGATGAAAGACCAAGCCCTTTATCCGTATCAGTTAAAGCCCGGTACAAAATCTGCACAATGGCATCCTGGGACAGGCTGTTCAAGGTAAAAATCCGGCACCTGGAGGCCAAAGCGGGATTGACTTCAAAGGAAGGGTTTTCCGTGGTGGCCCCGATCAGGGTGATCAATCCGTTTTCCACATGGAAAAGAAAGGCATCCTGCTGGGATCTGTTAAAGCGATGGATCTCATCCACAAACAGCAGGGTTCTCTGGTTGTAAAGCCGCCGTCTTTCCTTTGCCGCCTCAATGATCTGCCGGACCTCCTTGACGCCTGACAACACCGCGGAAATGCTCACCCACTGGTTTTTCGTCTGTGCGGCAATCACATGGGCCAGGGTGGTTTTACCGCACCCCGGCGGCCCCCACAGAATCATGGAAAAAACCCGGTCTTCAGACACGGCCCCTTCAAGCAGGCTGCCTCTGGCTGTGATGTGATCCTGGCCCACAACATCTGCCAGCCGCCGGGGCCGCATACGTTCGGCCAGGGGGGCACCCCCCGATATATCCTGATTTGCGGTATGGTCAAAAAGATCCATCACAATGCGCCTTTCACAGCTTTCCATCTTTTTCACATTGATGACGACGGGCCCCATCAGACACGGCATCTCAATGCATCATCAGTCCGGATCAGGGATCTCACGTTCATGGATGCCCAGCAGAAACAAAAGACCATCCAGGCCCATGGTGGAAATGGCATTGGCGGCTTTTTCCCGGACAACGGGCTTGGCATTAAAGGCCACACCGAGTCCGGCAATGGAAATCATGGGCAGATCATTGGCCCCATCCCCCACGGCAATGGTTTGCTGGATGGATAAATTTTCTTTTTTTGCAATCTCGCGTAAAAGGTCTGCCTTTTTCTGACCATCCACAATTTCGCCGGTCACCTGACCTGTGACTTGGCCGTTCTCTATTTCAAGTGTATTGGCAAATACATAATCAAATCCCAGGGTCTCTTTAAGATAGTTGCCCACAAAGGTAAAACCGCCGGAAAGAATGGCAAGTTTGTAGCCCAGCCCCTTCAGGGTCCGGATAACAAGATCAGCCCCGTCGGTCAGGGGCAGGGTCCGGGCAAGGCCCTTGATATCCTCTTCCTTTAATCCTTTGAGCAGGGCCACACGTCTTCTGAAACTCTGCTTGAAATCAATTTCTCCGCGCATGGCGGATTCGGTGATTTGGGCCACCTGATCGCCGACACCGGCCAGTTTTGCCAGTTCATCAATCACTTCAGCCTGGATCAAGGTGGAATCCATATCAAAGACAACAAGTTTACGGTTTTTACGATAGATGTTGTCCTCATGAAAAGAGATATCAATGCCCATTTCCTGGGAGATGTGGATAAACCTGCCCTTCATCTCAGGGATGCTTTTAGGGTTGCCGGACACGGAGAACTGGATACAGGTTATGGGGGATTCCATGGGACTTTTCAGGGATCTTCGGCCGGACATACGGGTAATGGAATCAATGTTGAGATCATGATCGGTGATCACGGAGGAGATCGCCGAGACCTGGGCGGTGGTAATGGTCCGGCCCATGACTGTAATAATTCTGCGCTCCTTGTCCTGGGTCTGAACCCAGGTCTCGTATTCGTCCGGATCCACAGGCGCGACATCCACGGCCAGCCCCATGTTATGTCCTTCAAAAATCAAATCCTTGAACATCAGGGAAAAATCCTGGGAACATGGAATATCCACCAGCATGCCCAAAGAGATATGTTCATGAATGACCGCCTGACCAATATCCAGAATGCTCACCCGATACTGGGCAAGGAGGGTTGAAATCCGGGCGGTAAGACCTTTTTGATCCTTGCCCGTAATGCTGATCAGAACAATATCCCCCATATGATATCCCCTATGGTCATTGATTTTTAAAAAGTGTCGCGCATGATATGCACCATGGGCCTATTTTATAGCCTTGCCGTCCAAATCTGTAAAGGTAAAATGGAAGACCAGACGCCCAGACCCTGCGGCCTGGCCATATCCGGTTTCCGGTTTCCGGTCTCCAGCCAATTTTTACATAAAATCCTCCCGCCCCATCTGCCGGACCAACCCTTCCAGGGTATCTTTTTGATTCAGGGACGGATCCCCCAGCACCTGTTCAAATAAAAACGCTTTAACCTTTCCAATGGCCGGTCCCTGGGGCAGGTTCAGGATCTGCTGAATCTTTCTGCCTGAAATATCAAGGTCATTCACATTAAATGGCGTCTGCTCATTAATAGCATCCAGGATTTTACCCAGGCGCAGGCGGATCTCCCCAAGGGTATAGGGTTTTTTCTTGGGATTCAGATTGCCTTTTTTGTCGGCAATGCGCATGCGCAAAAAATCGTGGTAGGACAAATTCAGATCGTCCAGCATGGCCAGAAGCCTGCGCACCGCTTTGGGGGTGGTATCTGCTTTCAAAGGCCGCATGTGCCCCCGGACCAACGCATGAATGTAATCCATGTCTTTTTTAGAAAACCGGAGACAGTCAAGATCGTCCATTATAGCCTGGGTGCATTTCTCATGTCCGGGGAACGTGTTTTGGCCCGCCTTGATTTCCAGTGCATCTGCTTTCCCTGTGTCATGGAGAAAACCGGCCAGCCGGAGTATGGGCATGGATGCCGGCAGGGCATCGCCCACCAGAAGGTTATGTTCAAATACGGTTTCGCCATGGTGGGGGCCGCCATCCAGACCATAGCAGCGGTCAAGACTTGGCAGAATCAGAGCCAAAAGTCCTGTGTCATGCAGCAGATTAAAAAATCCCGATGGCTTGTCCATGCCCATGGCCTTGACAATTTCCCGCTGAATCCGGTCTGAGATCCCCTGGGCTGTAATCTTATGAGCCTGGGCCCGGATGGCATCAAAGGCGTCTGGTTCAATGTTGAACCCGAAACGGGCGGCAAACCGGCAGGCACGGACCATGCGCACGGGATCTTCTTCAATCCGGTCAAAGGGATCCCGGGTGAATCGGATGGTTCTGTTTTCAATGTCCGCCTGCCCGCCAAAGGGGTCTGCCAGGGTCCGGGTCTGTGGATCCCAGGCCATGCTGTTGATGGTCAGATCCCGGCGGCCAAGGTCTGTGGCCGGAAAGGTATGGCCGGCATCCACAGCGTTTTGATCTGCAGGCCTGCAGGTTGCCACCTCCACCTTGTTGACCAGGGTTACGGCAAAGGATTTTCCGACATATTCAGGATTCTGGCCGGCAAACAGCCGGGCAAGATCTTCGGGCAAGGCATTGGTCAGGATGTCCACATCTTCGGGCACCTGACCCAGAAGGGCGTCCCGGACGGCTCCACCGGCCAGAAAGCCATGAAATCCAGCGTTCCATAGTGTTTCAAGGATCAAGGAAACGGGGCTGCGGGTCTGGATGGTGTCCAGGATATCGGTTATTGAACGCATGAAATCATCACATTTTAAAAGATCCCGAATACAGGCGCACCGCACCCGGGACATATATTTGTCTGGGTTAAAAGATTTTCCACTGAATATCCAAACCGTTTGACAACAACCTGGCCACATGAACAACAACAGGTATTTTCCCTGGCACCCGGTACATTGCCAGTGTACACATGGACAAGTCCGGCAGAAAGTGCAATGTCGCAGGCGTTTTCAAGGGTTTGTACAGGTGTGGGCACAATCTGGGGCAGCTGGTATGCCGGATGGAACCGGGATAAGTGCCAGGGTGTCGAAGTTCCCAATTCATCGGCAATGAAAGATGAGATCTGTTCAAATTCCCTGGGATCGTCATTAAGTCCCGGAATCACCAGGGTGGTGACCTCTACCATAAGGCCTGAATCCACCATGGCCTTTAAGGTTTGTTTAACCGGTTCCAGGCGGCCGTTACAATACCGGGTGTAAAACTGATCTGAGAAGGATTTAAGATCCACGTTGGCTGCATCCAGCACTACGGCGGAGGCCTGCAGCAGTTCAGGGCTCATAAATCCGTTGGTGACAAGGATGTTGGCAAGTCCTGCCTCTTTTGCCAGCATGGCTGTATCCAGAACCAATTCAAAAAACACCGTGGGTTCTGTATAGGTGTAAGAGATACTTTGACATCCTGTTTCCACAGCCTGTGCCACAATTGATTCAGGCGTCATGGCTTTGCCGGCAAGACGGCCTGAAAAAGGATCCGGACCCTGGGCACAGACCTGGGCAATATCGGCATTCTGGCAGAACCGGCACTTAAAATTGCACCCGGGTGTGGCAATGGAAAAAGACAGAGACCCGGGTTTGAAATGGAAAACAGGCTTTTTCTCAATGGGGTCCACCCCAGCGGCCACCACCCGGTCATATACCAGGGAAAAGAGCTGGCCACCCCGGTTCTGCCGGACACCACACACACCGGTATGTCCCGGCGCAATGCTGCAGTAATGGTTACAGGCCAGGCATTTGACCCCACCATGGGACAGGGGTTCATACAGACGGGCGCGTATCATTCTTTCCTCCTGAATCCCAATGCCAAACCTGTGGCTGGCTCATTGATTTTAGGATTTTGAATTCTCAAGGCCAGGGGCCGGGTGCGAAACTTAGGCACAGGCTTGATGCACATGCCGATGAAACCGCCCCAGTAAGACCACTGAATCACGCCAAGACGTTCCACCCTGGCGATCAGGCTTCCGGACAAAAACGGAAATTGTACGGTTGTCCGCCATTTTACAGGCACGTCTCCCAATATTGAGGTGATCATGGTTTTCAACTCCCACACACTGAAAAAATGCGCGCGGCTGTACATATCCGGAAAAAAGAAGCCCTTGACCCGCCGGGCCATATTCTGGGGCGCACACCGGTTATGGACGCCGATGACCACCTGTTCCCGGGCTACCCGGCAGGCCTCTTCAATGGCCTTGGCCGGCCGGTCTGAAAATTCAAGACTGAAAAACAGCAATGCCGTATCAAAAGAATTATCCTCAAAGGGCAGATCCTCGGCTGAACCCCGGTGCAGGTCAACCCGGTGCCCAAGCCGTTCAGCGGCCTTATCCAGCATATACGGTGACGGGTCAATACCGGTCAGACTCATGCCCAGATCCACAAAAGGGTTAAGGCTTAATCCCGTGCCGCAGCCAATATCCAGCAGGCGCTTGCCCGGCATGGGACGAATCAGGGCGCTGACAAGTTTTATTTCAAGCCCAAGGCAGTGTTTGGCCCGGCCTTTTTCAAAAAAGGCATCATAGTCCTGGGCCGCCTTGAAATCAAATTCATATACCATGTCCGGGCCTCTTGCCCCTAAATTTTTTTATTCATTCGGTATCAGACGGTTTCCGAAAGCGTTTTTCCGGAAATATTTAACCACCCTTATTTCAAGGATAGTTTAAACAAACTAGTTTGAAATCATAGGGGAAAAACCAGAAGATGTCTAAAAATATTTTAAACGCCTGTTTAAAATTTGATATTTTCTGTTCAATGAAATGTGGTATGGTCAGACAGAAATTACCAAACAAGCTCTAAGGATCAGAACATGGAATTTTTGAAAATTATTGCTGCCATTATTCTTCCGCCGGTGGGTGTATTTTTCCAGGTCGGCATTGGGATGCACTTCTGGTTGAATATTCTTTTAACTCTTCTTGGCTATATTCCGGGAATTGTTCATGCAATCTGGGTAATCGCCAAAAACAAATAATTTCAGCCCAGACGTCAGGCCCATGATCAGCATTTATGATCATTGAAGACAGCTAGAATACAAATCATGAGCAATAAAAAAATATTACAAAACGATAATAATTTTAGGCTGCTTTCTCATCTGGGCTGGACAGTTGATCTGCAGAAACAGTTTGAAACTATAAATAATCATTCTTTTTTTCCGGCCCGGGTAACCGGGGTCAGAAAAAAATTTTTTTTTATTAATGCCGGCAAAGAAGAGATCCTGGCAACCCCGGCGGGGAAACTTCAATATGAGACCAGCAGCACATACCCGGTTGTCGGGGACTGGGTTATGGTCAAACAAACCGTTATAGAAGGCATTTTACCACGAAAAAACACCCTGACCAGGGGCGCTGCAGGCATGCACAGCCGAAGAGCTGGCGAATACAGGGAGCAGACCATTGCGGCCAATCTTGATACCGTATTTATTGTTACCGGTCTTGACCGTGATTTTAATCTGCGCCGCATTGAGCGTTACCTGACCCTGGTTTATAATTGCGGGCTGACCCCGGTCATCATCCTGACAAAGGCAGACCTTCACCAGGATCCCGAACATTTTGCAACCCAGGCGGAAACCATTGCATTTGATGTTCCCGTCCATCTGGTTTCTGCGTTTAATGATACAGGACTCTCCAGCCTGACACCCTATATAGACTATGGCCGGACCTGTGTTATGGTGGGCTCTTCCGGCACAGGCAAATCCACGCTGATCAACCACCTGTGCGGTGAAACCATCCAGACCACCGGTGAGGTCAGTGCCCATGTGGGAAAGGGAACGCACACCACCACGTCCCGGGATCTGATCATGATGCCCCAGGGGGGAATGATCATTGACAACCCCGGTATTCGTGAAATCAGCTTCTGGGAGATTGACCAGGGGGTTGAATACACCTTTCCGGAAATAGAAGCATTCGGGGCTGAATGCCGTTTTTCAGACTGTACCCACACCCACGAGCCCGGGTGCCGGGTCCTTAAAGCTGTCCAGGATGAAGAATTGACCGAGGCCAGGCTGAAAAACTACCTCAAAATGAAACAGGAGCTCGAATATATCGCTGCCCGGAAAAACAAGCGCGCCGATTGTGTGGAAAAGGAGCAATGTAAAGGGGTGTCCATGAAAATGAAGTCTGTCAACAAAAAGAAGTCATTTTAGATCCATGGCAGATTTAATTCTCACCATGGGCCTTAATCTTGCGTCAAATTATTTTTGCACAAGCACAAGCTATTAATTTATTGGGGGTCAGTAGACAGGCTATCAACGGCAATGCAGTAAAGGAAATAGAAGAACGCCTGACGCCATGACAAGGCTTCCGCAGGGAAACGCATAGGAGAGGCTGAAAAAGTCCATGGCCAGTCCAGCCATGAGCGAACCTGTGAACATGCCAAGGGAGTGGGCAGACGTCAAAATTGCCATCACGGATCCCATGGCTTGTTTCTTCTCACCTTTAACCACAGCAAGGGCTGTCAGGGGCGGCATTGCAATTCCCCCACCCAGCCCAAAGATACAGACGCCTGTAAGCAGATCCATAAATGAATCGGCCCAGTATGGGTATAAAACCCCTGCCACAGACAATATGCCGCCGCCAACCACCATGATCTTCCTGTTCCACCGGTCCGCTGCATACCCCACAGGCACCTGCAAGGCCCCTGAGACAAATACGCCGGCAGTGACAAGCAATCCGATTTTTCCCCCGGACAGGCCAAAGGTCTTTCCGGCATACAGGGGCATGAAACACCAGATAATACCGATACAGGCCGTGTAGGCATACTTGAACAGCACAAGACCCACCACTTCCCGGTCCCGGATCACCACAGTCAGGGCGGCAGGCGTCCGTTTATTGCATCGAATCTGCTCCTGGGATAAAGGCGGCAGAAAGATAAGACAAAGGACTGCCCCCAGGGCAGACAGCACGGACATACAGTAAAATGCCGCATTCAACGACCAGGTCTGCTGTATTATGCCTCCCATCACCGGCCCCAGGGACAGGCTTAAAAACATGGAAAGGTTGAACAGCCCCATGGCATACCCTTCGGCGCCTTCGCTGGCGATCTCACCCACATAGGCCTGGACCACGGGCATGATCATGGCTGACGCCGCCCCCTGGATAAAACGGATGGCGATAAACCCCTCCACATTGGTCGTCCAGGCAAAGGCAATGGCCACCAGCATGTAAGCCAAAAGTCCTGCCAGGATAAAAGGTTTGCGTCCCTTTTGATCTGAAAGCGTGCCAAACCAGGGCATAAAAACCGCCCGGGAAATGGAAAAGGCCCCGAAGATCATGGCCACATAAATACCTGCCGCACCAAGGTCATGGGCATAGATGGGCAGCAGGGGCACCACAATGCCCACCCCGGTAACCGTAATAAAAATGATAAAAAAAAGGGTGATGAACACCTTTTTGTGGTCCGAAGGGATGGCCCGGTATCCACGGTGTATAATCCGGGCAGCTGCCTGATATACGGGTTGGCGCAGGCCCAAAAAGAAATCCATATAAACACGTCGGTACCTTTGGCCTCAGGCCAGGCACTCCCGGATTTGGTCAATGAACCGGCTGGGGGTGGCAAAATCGCCTTTTCGATAATTGACATGGCTCAGGTATAAAAACCGCTCAGCCCGGGTCATGGCCACATACATGAGCCGGCGCTCTTCGGACAGCGCCCCATCACCGGCGTCAACAGAGCGCCAGTGGGGAAACAGGCCCTCTTCGCACCCGGCGATGAATACCACATCAAATTCCAGACCCTTGGCCGAATGAATGGTGAGCAACCCCACGCCATTCTCCTCCTGGTTGTCCTCGTCTTTGTCCTCCCGGATCAGCGCAGCCTCTTCCAGGTATTCCAGCATGGTCTCTTTGGTACGGGCCGTGTAAATAAGCTGTTCGACATTCTCCTTTTTGGAAATAAATTCCCCGTCGGTCTTTGTCCTGGTTTTCAGGTAGTCATAATACCCGGTGCGGTCAATGACGGTTTCCATGGCCATGGCCGGGGCCATATCATGGATGGTGTCCAGGATATCCAGGGCCTGGGACATATTTTCATGAACCTTTTTGGTCACAAGCCTGTCCCGGACCATGATCCGGGCAGCGCCCTGGAGACTGCCGCCCTGGGCACGCAGAGCGGCGATTTTTTTAATCATGGCCGGTCCGATCCCTCGCTTTGGGGTATTGATAATCCGCTCAAAGGAGAGATCGTCATTGGGGAAATAGGAGGCACTTAAATAAGAGTTGATGTCCAGCACTTCCATACGTTCAAAAAAGCCCTGGGAGCCCATGAGGCTGTAAGGAATGCGAAACGCCCTGAAGGTCTTTTCAAAGGGCAGGGAGCAGAATTTGGTCCGGTAGACCACGGCCATCCTGTCAAAGGGAATGCCTTGTCCCTGTTTGTGAAGATTCAGGATACGCCTGGCAGCCCATTCCGCTTCGTGGGCATCGGACATGAACTCATAGATCTCCACCACCCCGCCTTTTTTTTGTGAAAAACAGCGTTTCTCCATTTTGTCGGGGTTGTAGTCAATGAGATCATTGGCTGCCTGGACAATCTCGTTGGCAGACCTGTAATTTTCCTCAAGTCTGAAAATCCGGGCATCCCTATATTTTTCTGCAAACCGTAAAAAGTGGTTTACATTGGAGCCCCGGAATCCATATACGGCCTGCCAGTCATCCCCGACGCAGAACAGGTTGCGGTGTTCCCCCAGCAAAAGCGAGGTCAGCTCCTCCTGCAGGTTGTTGGTGTCCTGGTACTCATCCACCAGGATGTAGGAGAAAAGATTCTGGTAAACATGCCGGATCTCTTCATTGTTCCGAAGCAGATCCCGGGTCTTGAGCAGGATATTGTCAAAATCCACACAGTTCATTTCCGCCAGGCGTTCTTCAAACTGGGCAAAAATATCGGCCATGCGAATGTTGAACAAAACGGGTTTGCGGTCAAAATACTGGGCTGGATCACCATCGTTCTTGGCCCGGGAGATGAATGATAAAATCCGGTTGGCATATTTTTTGTCAATATTGTTTTTTACGCACAGCTCTTTGATCAGCTTGTCCTGCTGGTATACCGAGAACACCTGCAAAGGCGGGGTATACCCCATGACCTGGCAATGCTGTTTTAAAATCATCAGGCAGGCCGAGTGATAGGTTCTCACCCATTCAAAACGCATCTGGGGAAGACCGGTCATCTCCATGAGCCGGGTTTTCATTTCCTGGGCCGCCTTATTCGTGAAGGTGATGGCCAGAATACGTTCCGGGGCATGGCCGGTGGCAATGAGGTGGGAAAATTTAGCGGTCAGGGTCCTGGTTTTACCTGAACCGGCTCCCGCAACCACAAGAGCCGGGGAGCCGGTATGATCAACAGCGTCCTGCTGGGGATGGGAGAGTTGCATAAAGCGTGTTAGGTGCCCTCAATAATTTTTTTCAAATCCGTTTCAATTTCGGTTTTAATTGCCTCCAGACGGGACTCGGTCAGGGCCTCAAAGCGAAGCACCAGGGCCGGCTGGGTATTGGAGGCCCGTACAAGGCCCCATCCATCCTCATAAATGGCCCGCATCCCGTCAATGTCGATGACCTCTTGCCGGGCTTTATACAATGCCACGATCTTTTCCACAACCTTGAACTTGACCGAATCCGGACAATCGACCCGGATCTCGGGTGTGGTAAAGGTTTTGGGCAGGTCTTTAATTAATTCGTCCACACCAAGGCCGGTGCTGTCCATGATTTCCAGAAGCCGGCAGGATGCATACAGGGCATCGTCATACCCGTAATAGCGGTCCTTGAAAAACATATGCCCGCTCATTTCACCTGCCAGGGCCGCATCCTCTTCCTTCATCTTCTTTTTGATCAGGGAGTGGCCTGTGCGCCACATGATCGCTTTGCCGCCCATTTTTGCAATCTGATCATACATGACCATGGAGCACTTCACTTCCGAAATAAAGGTGGCACCGGGATGGCGGGATAAAATCTCCCTGGCATAAATCACCATAAGCTGGTCCCCGTAAATGAGGTTGCCGAACTTGTCCACCACACCAATGCGGTCGGCATCCCCGTCATAGCCGATACCAATGTCCAGCTTCTTTTTTTTCACCAGATCAATGAGGTCTGTCATATTTTTTTTCTGGGTGGGATCTGCCTCGTGGTTGGGAAAGGTGCCGTCCAGGTCGCAGTAAATATCATGGACGTCACAGCCTAACCCCCGCAGCACGGGTAATGCCGTGATGCCGCCGGTGCCATTGCCCGCATCAATGCCGACCCGGATTGTATTTTTCAGTGAGATCTGTTCCTGGATCATGGCCATATAGGCAGAGATGACATCCGCCTTTGTTAATGTGCCCTGGCCCTGGGTATAGGCATTGTTTTCAGTGATTTTTCGTATGGCCTGCAATCCGTGGCCATGAATGGAATCCTGTCCGCTCATCATCTTGAATCCGTTGTATTCAGCCGGATTGTGGCTGGCTGTGACCATGGCCCCACCGTCAAGGTTGAGTTGGTGAATGGAAAAATAGAGCACCGGGGTAGGGCAGACACCGATGTCCACCACATCACATCCTGTGGACAACACCCCGTCAATAAAGGCCTTTGAATAGGCTTTTGAAGTGATACGGCAGTCCCGGCCAACAGATACTTTTTTGCGGCCCTGTTCCATGAGCAGTGTTCCATATGCCTTTCCTATGGCATTGGCGTCCTGTTCGGAAATTTCTTCCCCGACAATACCGCGGATGTCATATTCCCTGAATATTCCAGGATGCATAATTACCTCCTTCTTTCTGTTTATTATTATAGAAAATTTGAAAAAAGCGCCAGAATTCCAATCAACCAGCAATAGGGTGCAAACAGATGAAACTTTCCGGTATTCACCAGTCTCAATAATAACTTTAATGCGGCCAGCCCAACGATGAATGCCGCAATTGTGCCACAAATGGTGGCAGGGTCAATGTAGCCTTGGGATTCTATCATGTCTTTTAAGCTGATGACCTGTGCGCCGAGAATGGCAGGGATGGATAAAAGAAATGAGAAGCGGGCAGATGTCATTCTGTCCAAACCAGTGAAAAGTCCGGTGGCAATGGTGGCACCGGACCGGGAAATGCCGGGAATAACCGCAAAGCCCTGGGCAATACCGATGATAACAGCCTTTGAAAGGGTTAACTCTTCTTCTTGTTCAATTCTGTAATAATGCCTGGACACCCTCAGAAGAGATCCGGTTACGATGAGCATGGCACCTACTAGTAAAGATGAGGTAAACAAAACGTGCTCAAACTGTTTTAAAGCAAATCCGATAATTGCCGTGGGCACTGAACCAACAATAATGGCGGCAGCCAGGGCCAGATTCCTTTCATGGCCTGAGGCATCCCGGGTTCCGGCGTAATGCACCAGGCTTATTAAAATTTCCCGGATATCTTTAAAAAATACAATAAAAACAGCCCCCAGGGTTCCCATATGTACGGACGCGTCAAAAACAAGGCCGAATTCAGTAATGTTGAAATAGATCTGACATAGAACCAGATGACCTGAACTGCTCACCGGAAGAAACTCTGTCAGCCCCTGAAGGATACCTAAGATTATACCCTGATAGATCTCCATATTTTTATACCGATTTGAGAGTTGTAGTAAAAAATTAGAACGTTATGGGTCGACAGGCTGTTAGAGCCTGTCGAGCTGAAAAATATATAATTGTTTACCTAAAATTGCAAGGTTTCAATAATGCGCCCATTGACCTGTCTTTGTTACGGTAAAAGAACAGTTGATTTCGTTTGTTTTCTCTTGTAGAATGTCCCAGATTTTTGTATGGCACTTGTCAATTTTAGCAAGACTTTAATACCAATTGTTCGAAAAAAAGGAGATCAGATGAAAAACAAGAAATGTTTTGTGCAAGCCCTGTTAGCTATTACCGCTATCCTTTTCCTGTTTGGTTGCGCGGATAAGGAACCTGTCGGGCTTCCCCAATTTGCCGCTGAACAGTTTGATGCGTCCATATATCAGTCCAAAGTGAATAACTTTGTTATTATCCTGGATGCCTCCAGTTCCATGGAAGACGACTGTATGGGTAACCCTAAATTCATGATTGCCAAATCAATTGTGGAACATATGAACGCGACCATTCCTGAACTCGGACAGACTGCGGGTTTGAGAAGTTTTGGGCATGCAGATTCCGTATCCACAAACGAAACTGAACTGTTTTACGGTATGGAGAATTACAACTCCACGGCCCTGGCTGAAAAGCTCCACGAGATTTCAAAAGCCGGAGGCTACAGCCCCCTTGGTGCAGCCTTGGCTGCTGTGGGAAGTGATCTTGAAAGCCTTCCCGGAAAAACCGCTGTTATTATTATTTCCGATGGTCTGGATATGAAAAATGAGACAGCACAGGCCAGTGCCCTGAAGGAACAATATGGCGACGCCCTGTGTTTTTATCCCATTCAGGTCGGCAATGATGAAGAAGGAACCGCATCTCTCTCTGAGATTGCAAACATTGGCGGTTGCGCAGATCTGATGACCGCCAAGAAACTTCTGTGCACCGGCGGCATGGCAGCTTTTGTTGAAGAGGTCTTTTTAGAAAACGCTCCTGCCCCTGCCCCTGCCCCTGCCCCTGCTCCTGCTCCTGCCCCTGCTCCCATGGATAGCGATGGTGACGGTGTACTTGATCCTGATGACCAGTGCCCCGAAACACCGACTGGTGCAAAAGTAAATGCAGTTGGCTGTTGGGTTCTTGATAACGTATTGTTTGATTTTGACAAAGACATAATCAAACCTGAAACATTTGCACAGCTTGATGCCGTTTATGAAATTTTGGAAAAAAATCCTGCAATGAGTATTGAACTTCAGGGTTACACGGATAATATCGGTTCTAAGAAATACAACATGGCCCTGTCCCAGAGACGCGCGAATTCCGTTGCCAAATACCTGGAAGACAAAGGTATTAACCGGGATCGCCTGACCACCACAGGCTTTGGTTCTGACAAACCAGTTGCCCTGAACAGCACGGATTTTGGCCGTTCCCTGAACAGAAGGGTTGAAATTCATCCCTACTAATATAAAGGCTCAGCGGTTAAACGCAGTAACTTAAGTAAACAAAGAACCCTGCCAAAAATTTTTTTGGCAGGGTTCTTTTATGGATATCCATAAAAGACTTGTTCCAGGAATCTTACCTTTAAAAACAGGTCATTTTAAAACGTCTTTTAAACGCACCATGGCCTTTGCCACATTTTCAGGACTGTTAAACGCAGAAATTCTTATGAATTGCGCCCCACATCTTCCAAAGCCCTGCCCCGGGGTACAGACCACGCCTGCCTTGTTCAGCAGCAGATCAAAAAATTCCCAGGAATCCCGGCCGTTGCCGTCAATCCAAATGTATGGGGAGTTGGCCCCCCCCACATGGTCAAACCCAAGCTCTGTCATGGTCTGGCGGACCACCCCTGCATTGGCCAGGTAATAGTCGATGTTTGCTTTAATCTGGGCCTGGCCCTCGGGGCTGTAAACCGCCTCGGCAGCCTTTTGCACCGGATAGGAGACACCGTTGAATTTCGTGGTTTGCCGGCGCTTCCACATCTCATGTAAAGAGATTTTTGATCCGTTGGACGTATAGACCATGCACGCTTTGGGCACCACCGTAAATCCGCACCGGGTGCCTGTAAAGCCGGCAGTTTTGGATAAGCTTCTGAACTCCACGGCCACCGCTTTGGCCCCGGGGATTTCATAAATGGTTCTGGGAAGATTTTCATCCCGGATAAAGGCTTCATAGGCCGCATCAAAAAGGATCAGGGCTTTATTCTCCCGGGCATAATTCACCCAGGCGGCAAGCTGATCTTTTGTGGCAGTGGACCCTGTGGGATTATTGGGGAAACAAAGATAGATCAGATCCACGGGCGATTCCGGCAGGTTCGGCATAAATCCATTTTCTTTCAGGCAATCCATGTAAACAATACCCTGGTACCGTCCGTCCCTGAACTCACCGGTTCTGCCGGCCATGACATTGGTATCCAGATAGACCGGATACACCGGATCTGGAATGGCAACGGTAATATCATTGGAAAACAATTCCTGGAAATTGCCGGTATCACATTTAGCCCCGTCGGATACAAAAATTTCATCCGCCTCAATATCCGCACCCCTGGACTGGAAATCACCGGCTGCAATGGCCTGTCTTAAAAACGGATATCCCTGCTCAGGACCATATCCTCTGAATGAGGCATCATTTGCCATTTCATCCACGCCCTTTTTGAATCCTTGAATAACTGCAGGGGGCAGCGGCAGGGTAACATCACCGATGCCAAGGCGAATCACCTCCTTGTCAGGGTTGTTATCCTGGTAACGCTGAACCCGTTTGGCAATATCAGCAAATAAATATGAGGCACTAAGTTTGTTGTAATTTTCATTGGCTGTAATCACGCGTAACTTCCTTATTTCATTTTTTAACGATTTCAAGTTCCAGGCCGTTTTTCAAAAGATCTTCGGTGACCACCTTCTGGACAAAATCAACCCGCTGCTCATGGCGTTCTTCCATGGCCATTTGCGCTGCCACCGCCCTGAGCGCATTCACAGATTTTCCCTCCAGCAACGCCTTAAGCTTTTCGGGGTTCATGGTTTTAAGCCCCAGCACTATAGCTTTTCTTCAACGCTTTTGATTTTGTCTTCCATGATCTGCTTCCGGTCGGTCCTGGTACCAAGTTTAATGGTTGTTGTTATTCTGGGTGCGCCCATATCATGGATTTTTTCGTGGCAGTCTTTAACGGCTTTAAATACCGTGTCCCAGTCACCTTCAATGTTGGTGCCGTAAGCGTGCAGTTTGGATTTAAGCCCTGCCCCGGTAATGATTTCATGACATGCGGCTACATATTTGGATACAGACACGCCTACGCCCATGGGAACAACACAAAGATCAATAATAACATTCATTTTAATAATCCTTATTTTTTGTTAAATTTCCGGAAGCCCTGGTTCAGAGCTTATTTAAAACGTGTACCTTGTTTTTCATGCTTGGCACTATATAGTTAGGTGGCAATCAAACCGTAAACTTTGAGGCCATTTCAGTAAGTTCCTCCGCCAGCTTATCCAGTTTTACAGAACTCTCATTTAACTGAGAACAGTCTTGTGCAAGCGTGGCACCGGAACGGCTCACCATGGCAATATCTTTGGCAATGGAAGAAGACACCTGGGCGCTCTGCGCAATACTGCTGTTCATCTCTGCAATTCCCATGGTCGCTTGTTGTACATTACTGCTGATCTCCTCTGTTGTTAAGGATTGTTTTTGAATCCCAGCCGCTATGGTATTCACAATCTCATTAAACGTGGAAATAACATCCGTGACCTTGGCGATCTCTGTAACGGTGTTGCTGGTGGCGGTCTGAATCCCGGAAATTTTTTCCCTGATCTCCTGGGTCGCATGGGTTGTTTGGCTGGCCAGTTCCTTTATTTCGTTGGCAACAACAGCAAATCCTTTCCCGGCCTCGCCCGCCCTTGCTGCCTCAATGGTTGCATTTAAGGCCAACAGATTGGATTGTTCGGAAATCGCTGTAATGACTTCTGTCACATCGCTGATTTTTTCGGCAGCATTTCCCAGCTCATGTATCTGCCTGGAGGCTGTTGCTGATTTGGAAACGGCCTCATCAACAATCTGTCTTGCATCCTCAGCCTTAACCCCAATTTCCTGTTCTGCAACATTCAGCTTCTCTGCACCCGAAGCGATGACCTGCATATTGGCGGCACTCTGCTCACTTGTCTCGGCGATGGCACCCATATTCGTACTCATCTCTTCAGATGCCGCAGCTACGGTATGTGACAAGTTCATGGTATCATCCATGGCCTGTTTCATCCCGCCGGAAATTGTGGATAACTGCCCTGAAGATGTTTTTAATGTCTGTACCCCAGATACTACAATACCCATCATAGCGGCCAGATTTTTTGTCATGGCCTGCAGCGCATCGGCCAATTGTCCGATTTCCCCGCCACCGGAAACCTTGATCCCCCTGGTCAGATTGCCCTTGCCAATTTCTGTCACGTCTTCTGCCAAAAGACCCACGGAACAGATGACCTGTTTATAGATTACCCATCCCGAAAAAATCAAACATATAAACAAGACGACCAGAATAGCAATAAATATATTCATGTAGAGATGTGCTATATCCTTTAAATCGCAGGCTGTCTTGGTACGTTCGTCCAAGCGGGCAAAAAATCGATTCACCGGGTTCATAATTTCTTTGAGATATTCATGATACTGCAGGTTGAACATCAGCTCTTTTGCCAATTCCATATTCGGAGGACCGCTTTGGGTATAGTGTCCGCTGCCATCATCAAACAATCCTTTGACGGCGTTCATGGCTTTTACTTCCGTTGCCACCAGCCCATTGGATTTGGCAATCGCCTCATCCAGCAGGGAAAATTCTTCAGCTGTAAAACCAAGATTTTCCATAATCTGCCTCAGGGATATGGTTCTGCCATCGGGTCTGGGCTTCTTGCCCTCTCGCACGGCAATAATATCGTTATACATGGTTTCGTACTTGGGATTTCCTGTGGCGACATAGGTTCTTGCCAGACGCGTAAGCTCCCGGGAGCTATGCCGGAATTCATCAGCAACCACATAGGAGTTGTATCGGTTATCCTGCTCACGTTGCAGTTTATTTTGATTGTCGAGCAATAACATCGCCAGGATGCCCAGGCAGGTAAATAGAATACTGAATACGACGAAAATAGAGAAAAAAAGTTTTTTTAGAGACATGATCCTTCCTCCCGGTTAATCTCATCTTCTATCCGGCCAGATTGTTTTTTGCAAACTTCCAGTTGACCAGATGTTCCAGATATGCGTTGACATAATCGGCTCTCCGGTTCTGGTAATCCAGATAGTATGCATGTTCCCATACATCAACAGTAAGTAACGGAATCAGCCCCTGGGCAACCGGTGTATCAGCGTTTGCTGTTTTGATAATTTTTAGCAGATCAGCATCTTTGACCAGCCATGCCCACCCACTGCCGAACTGAGAGAGTGCTGCGGATGCAAACTCTTTTTTGAATGCCTCATAACTGCCGAAGTCCGCTTTAATTTTTTCGGCAATGATACCAGTCGGTACACCGCCGCCGCCCGGTTTCATGCTGTTCCAATAGAAGGTGTGATTGAATACCTGGGCGGCATTATTGAAAATACCGGTCTTACCAGCACTGCCGTGGGTTTTTTGAATCATTGCCCCAAGGCCCAAGTTGGCGTAGGTGGTACCTTGGATCATCCGGTTCAGCTTTTTTACATACCCGGCATGGTGCTTCCCGTAGTGAACGTGAATTGTTTTTTCAGAAATATAAGGTTCAAGGGCATCGGCTTTATAGGGCAACGACGGCAATTTTATCGCATCATTCCCAGATCCTGCACAGCTGAAACCAACCATCTGCAACAATGCCAAGCTACCTGCACCGGCTGAAAGTTTTAAAAATTTTCTTCTGTCCATTCCACCCTCCTTTTTAACATTTTGAAACAGGGTTCTGACTCTTTTTGTGTTTCTTTTTTGGACGTACGTTCCAGGAATGCGGCACAACAGATTCAATTTAGGCCGCCAGGTTTAACCTTGTCAATGAAAACCTGATGGGGTCGCATTGGGCTGCAAAGCATAATTTATAAAACATACCTGAATTCCCAGCACAAATTTAATAGATTTTGAAATTATTGGGAAATTCTGATTTGACTTTCACCTTGCAGGTGAAGCACCAATTAAATCTTTTCATTAATTTCAGCACCAATCAAAAACCATGCCGCGAATTTAAGTTATTGCTTTGTGTTCAAAATAATTTTACCCATAATCAAGGTTGACATTATTTTGAACAAAAAGTAATAAACGAAAAATATATACGGGCAGTAACATTTTAGGCCCATGATCAGAATTAAATCTGCCACAGATACGCCGAGGGTGACTTAAAAGACAAGTAGAAGGGCGATTTTATTTTGATTATGGGCCTTATACACAACCATAGTTGAATTTTTATACTTTTTTACTTAATTTAGTATGTTTTGGATGCGAACATAACACCCACCTGATAAAACCAGAACCCTACTTTTTCAGGTAAGCCTGTATCAAATAACAGTGACTGTTTTTAACTTGAAGAAGAGTAGGATAAAAATATTTTGAATCAACTGTTTTTAATATAATAAAAAGCATTGAATGGAAACTTTACAAAACAGTGGTAATATCAGCAATCTTGTACTTGCTGCCTTGCAAAAAATCATGCAGTCCATTGACCTGCACGCCAAATCTCTTGTTAATGGATACCCAATCTCTTGATGCAACCCCTCTTCCGGCAACCGAACCATTGGATACGTCCAAGGCAGACCATCCCCTGGAAACACCACACTTGAAACCGTAAAATTTCCGGGCCATGTCGGTCCATGTCGTCAACTGGAGAAAATAAAAATGGAAAAAATTGTTATTCAAAATCTTTATAAAATTTTCGGACCAAATCCTGACACAGCCTTGAAAATGCTTAAAAAAGGGCATTCAAAGGAGGAGATCATGGAAAAGACCCGCCATGGTGTTGGCGTGGCCAATGCATCCTTTAAGGTCAATCAGGGTGAAATCCTCGTGGTCATGGGATTATCCGGAAGCGGCAAATCAACTCTGGTACGATGCATCAACCGGCTGATCAATCCGACTTCCGGCCGGGTTCTGGTTGACGGCAAGGATGTTATCCGCCTGAACAAAAAAGAACTCAGGCATTTTCGACAAAAACACGTTGGCATGGTATTTCAGAACTTTGCTCTTTTCCCGCATCGAACAGTCCTGCGCAATGTAGAATACGGACTGGAAATACAGGGAGTAAACCCTGAAACCCGCCGTGAAGCATCCATGCAGGCCATAGAACAGGTTGGTTTAAAAGGCTGGGAAGACACCATACCGGATCAGCTTTCCGGGGGCATGCAGCAGCGTGTGGGTCTGGCCCGGGCATTGGCCATGGATGCCGATATTATGCTGATGGACGAGGCGTTCAGTGCCTTGGACCCCCTTATCAGGCGCGACATGCAGGATGAGTTGCTTGATCTGCAGGAAAAAATGCAGAAAACCATCGTTTTTATCAGCCATGACCTGGATGAAGCCATCAAACTTGGGGACCGTATTATTTTAATGAAGGACGGGATCATTGTTCAACAGGGAACCGCTGAAGAAATTTTAACAAATCCGGCCGATGAATATGTGGCCAGTTTTGTGGAAGATGTGGATATGACAAAGGTCATCACTGCGGAATCAGTGATGAAAAAAAGCGAGGCCATGGCGTATCTAAAAACAGACGGTCCAAGGGCTGCCCTGCGCAAAATGCAAAAAGCCGGCATTTCATCTATTTTTGTAAGTGAAAACGGCAAAGTCATCGGCATTGTCACGGCTAAAAATTGTAGACAGGCAGCGGATAAAGGCGAAAAAACACTGAATGCCATTTTGGAAAAAACAATTCATAAAGTAGCGCCTGATGTGCCTGCCAACACTCTTTTTTCCATACTTGGTGATGATACCCCGCATCCGGTAGCTGTGGTCGATGAAGAGGGTCATTTGCTCGGCGTGATTGTTGTGGGCCTTTTACTGTCCAGGCTGGCTGAAACCATGCAGCCTGAAATCAATGGGTCTGCAGGCAAGGGCGCTTGAAACCTGTTGCGAATTTATGAATTTCAAGGAGATATAAACATGATGCAGTTTCCAGAAGCCATTGATATTCCCCTGGATGTGTGGGTGGATGCAGTCATGGACTGGGTACTTGACACCTTTAGCGGCTTTTTCGATTTGCTGGGGCAAATCATTCTTTACTTTATGATATATATTGAAAAATTTTTTCTATGGATTCCCTGGCCGGTTCTCGTCATCGGGGTGGGGCTTTTTGCATGGCGCGTTATGGAACGTTGGTGGTCCGGTCTTTTAATGGCTGCCATGCTGTTTTTTATTGGGGCGCTGGGACTTTGGAAATTTGGTATGATGACCCTGGCCCTTGTGGTGGCATCCGTGATCATTTCACTGGTCATAGGCATCCCCCTTGGCATTGCCATGGCCAGCAGCAACCGCTTTGAAGCCGTTCTAAAACCAATCCTGGACGGCATGCAGACCATGCCCAGCTTTGTTTACCTGATCCCGGCCCTGATGCTGTTTGGGCTTGGCAAGGTGCCGGCGCTTTTTGCAACGATTATTTATGCTGTTCCCCCGGTGATTCGCTTGACCAATGTCGGCATCAGGGAAGTATCCCCAAGTGTTATTGAAGCGGCTCACGCATTTGGTTCCAGCTATTGGCAGATTCTCTTCAAAGCCCAGCTGCCCCTGGCCAGGCCCACCATAATGGTGGGTATCAACCAGACAACAATGATGGCCCTGGCCATGGTTGTCGTATCCTCCATGATA
>PDWI01003169.1_pt1 | contig 23577 bp, 22 predicted proteins | sample 1430891 | NCBI WGS metagenome assembly PDWI01 (sample SAMN01162508, study PRJNA174530) | Oral metagenome, whole genome shotgun sequencing project. | biome: Marine environment; feature: Marine mammal; material: Swab sample of the gingival sulcus; isolation source: swab sample of gingival sulcus... | reverse complement strand
GCCTATTTATGTTTCAAACTACTGTTGCAACTCTTGTGTCTATTGTGGTTATTCAGCAACTAATAAAATAAAAAGAAAGCAGATGTCTTTAGAGGAGGTAGAAGCAGAGGCAAAGGTTGTTTCTAAGTCTGAGATTAGGCATATTCTCTTATTGACAGGGGAGTCTGCAAAATATTCTGATTTTGAATATATTAAGGATTGTGTAAAAATTATTAAAAAATATTTTGATTCTGTTTCAATAGAAGTTTATCCTCTGACTACAGAGCAGTATAGAGAGTTAAAAGAGCTTGGTGTTGATGGACTTACAATTTATCAAGAGACATATAATTTGGATATTTATAAAGAGTTACATCCTTCTGGTCCAAAGAGAGATTATTCTTATCGCTTAGATACTCCAGATAGAGGAGCTTTAGCTGGGGTGCGGCAGGTTAGTATTGGAGCTCTTTTAGGTTTAGCAGATGCTCAAATAGATGCTTTTTTTGGGGCTATGCACTGTAAATATCTTATGGATAAGTATTTGGATACTGAATTTTCACTGTCTGTGCCTAGAATAAAGGATGCTCCAGATACATTTAAAATTACAGAGACAGTTTCTGATTTTATGGTAGTTAAATTTTTAACAGCTTTTCGACTTTTTCTACCTAGAGTAGGAATAAATATGTCAACTAGGGAGACTTCAGATTTTAGGGATAGTGTTATGTCTATCGGTGTAACTAAAATGTCTGCTGGTTCTAAAACAGATGTTGGAGGATATAGTTTAGAAGATAAATCAGATAAACAATTTGATATTAGTGATGAACGCTCTGTAGAAGAGGTGGTTCAATCAATAAAAGAGCATAATATGCAAGCTGTTTTTAAAGATTGGTGGAGACCCTATGAGTAAAAATTCTGCTATTAACAAAAATAAAAAAATTGGAATTGCAGGAGCTGGAGGAATAGGGAGTAATGTAGCTGTAGATTTAGTTCGTTGTGGATTTAAAAACTTTTTTATTGTTGATTTTGATTTAGTTGAAAAAAGTAATTTAAATAGGCAGTTCTTTTTTGAAAGTCAGATTGGAATGCCTAAGGTGGAAGCTTTAAAAAATAATTTATTAAATATTTATTCTGACTTAAATATTGATATTTTTAATGGAAGAGTTGATAGAGATAATTGTAATTCTCTTTTTATGGATTGTGATATTGTTATTGAGGGTTTTGATAAAAAGGAGAATAAGGTTATTGTTATAGAACAACTTTTGGGGACTAAGGAGCTTATTGTTTCATCTAGTGGTATAGGTGGAGATGACATTAACTCTATAGAGGTGAAAGAGATATATTCTGATTTTTTTGTTGTTGGGGATGGCTATTCTGATATTGATAAGTATCCTACATACTCTTTTAAGGTTAAGAGTGTTGCTTCACTTATGGCACAAGTTGTTTTTAAAAAAGGAGGGGGAATTGAGTAATAGTTTTAGAGTTATTGATGCAAATTTAAATAGGGCTTGTGAAGGGATTAGAGTTTTAGAAGATTTTTTGAGATTTAAATTTGATAACTTAGTTCTAACAAAAGAGGCTAGAAATATTAGACATAGTTTACGAGATACTTTTAAGGATATTCAAAAAGATTTAATTTTGGCTAGATGTAGTGATTCTGATATTGGTGTTGAAATAAGTAAAGTTTCAAAAGATGATATAAAAAATAAAGAGTTAGAATTTATAATAGCAAATTTTAAAAGATGCCAAGAGGCTTTGAGAGTTATTGAAGAGAATTTGAAATCTAATATAGTTGAAAATTCTTTTTATCAAAAGAGTAAAATGGTAGAAGAGAATCGTTTTAGAATTTACTCTTTAGAGAAGAAGGTTTTATCTTTTTATGATAGTCGTAAAAAAAGAGTTATTCCAGAAGGAATTTATGGAATAACTGCAGATAAATTCTCAAATGGCAAATCTAATGCAGAGTGTGTTTTAGAGATGGCTAAGGCAGGAATTAAAGTTATTCAATACAGAGAGAAATATAAATCTTTAAAAGAGAAGGCATTAGAGTTAAAAGAGATTAGAGCTATAACAAAAGATTATGGTGTTTGTTTAATTGTAAATGATAATCCAGATTTAGCCATACTTTGTGGGGCTGATGGAGTTCATATTGGTCAAGATGATTTAGATATAGAAGATGTTAGAAAAATTGTGGGTGAAGATATGATAATAGGATTATCTACACACTCTATGGAACAAGCAGAAGATGCAGTAAAAAGGGGTGCAGATTATATAGGAGTAGGTCCTCTTTTTACAACTCAAACAAAAGATAATGTTTGTGCTCCTGTAGGATTGGAGTATTTGGATTATGTTTCAAAAAATATAGATATTCCATTTGTTGCTATTGGAGGAATAAAATTACACAATATTGATAGTGTTTTAGAGTATAACCCAAAATCTATATGCTTAGTTACAGAGATAGTTGGAGCTGCAGATATTGGAGATATGGTAAATAAAATAAATAATAAAATAAATGAGAAAATAAAAAAAGGAGAAAATAATGGATAGAGCTTATGCTACACAGATAGATGCCGCAAGAAAAGGTATTTTTACAAAACAGATGCAAGATGTTTTAGATTACGAGCCTGTTACAAAGGAGTATATTTTACAACAAGTTGCAAAAGGTGAGATGGCTATACCAGCAAATATAAATCATCACAACTTAATTGCAAGAGGTGTTGGTGCTGGTTTAAAGGTAAAGGTAAATGTAAATTTAGGTGTTTCAGAAGATGAGTGTGATGTTGAAAAAGAGTTGGCAAAAGTAGATTTATCTTTAAAACATAAGACAGACTCTATTATGGATTTATCTATATATGGAGATACTAGAGATTTTAGAAGAAAGTTGGTGAAAAAATCACCAATGATGTTGGGAACTGTTCCAATGTATGATGCTGTAGCAATGTATGGTAAAGATATTGGAGATATGACTCGAGATGATCTTTTTAAGGTTGTTGAAATTCATTGTGAAGATGGAATAGATTTTTTAACTATTCATGCAGGTTTAAATCTAGTTGCAGCAGAGAGAGTGGATAATAATCCTAGATTGACAAATATTGTTAGTCGTGGTGGATCTATTCTTTATGAGTGGATGAAAAAGACAGGAAAGGAAAATCCTTTTTATGAAGATTATGATAGATTATTAGAAATTTGTAGAAAATATGATGTAACTCTAAGTTTAGGAGATGGTTTAAGGCCTGGTTGCCTAAAAGATGCAACAGATGCACCTCAAATACAAGAGTTAATTATGCTTGGAGAGCTTACAAAAAGAGCTTGGGAGCAAGATGTTCAAGTTATGATTGAGGGGCCTGGACATATTCCACTAAATGAGATTATTACAAATATGCAAATTCAGAAAAAGCTTTGTCATAATGCACCTTTTTATATTTTAGGACCACTTGTAACAGATGTTGCTCCTGGTTATGATCATATTACAAGTGCTATTGGTGGAACTTTGGCAGCAACTTATGGAGCAGACTTTTTATGTTATGTAACTCCAGCAGAACATCTTAGATTACCAGATGAACAAGATTTAAAAGATGGTCTTATTGCCACTAGAATTGCAGCTCATGCAGCTGATATAGCAAAAGGACTTCCTGGAGCTATTGAGTGGGATCACCAGATGAGTAAGGCTAGAGGTAAATTACACTGGGCTAAAATGTTAGATTTAGCAATTGATCCAGAAAAGGCAATAGCATATAGAAGATCTTCTATGCCAGATGATGATAGTGTTTGCACAATGTGTGGAGATATGTGTCCTATTAAGAGGCTTAAAGAAGAGGAAAAGAAAAATGAAAAATAGAGTATTAGTTTTAATTTTTATCTGTATTGTTGGTGTTAGTTTCACTTTTTCTGATGATGTAGTCAAAAATGATATGGTTAAAAATGATATTTTAGATAAAGCAGTTAATAAATCAGAAGAAGCTTTTAATAAATGTAGTAGTTTTCTTAATTTATCTGAAGAAAAGAATATTTTATTAAGAGAGATTTATACAGATATTGAGATAAAGAAAATTAGAATTTCTGAAAATGAAAATTTAAGAAAAAGTAAAAAAGATTTAAAACTTTTAGGACTTAGAATAGAATTGGATAATAGAATTAAAAATATAACATCTAAAGATGAGTATCAAAAGTATTTGAAGTTTAAAAAGCTTTTAAAAAAAGAGAGTAAAGCAAAAAAATAACTTGATTTTGAATTCTATAAAGGTTATAATTTTCATTGTTGGAGGAGAGATGAAGAAGATTGTTCTAGTTTGCGTTTTGTTGTGTGTGGCTTTTTTTAGTTTTGGGAAGGATAAAGTTGTAGAAAAGGATTATACTCCTAATAAAGAGGCTTTAAGTGAATTTTTAGATTTAAAGTTGGGCTTGCTTTTGGATTTTGGTGTTTACTCTCTTTTTGGTAGTGATTATAAAGGTTTTCATATATTTGATGGTCGTTCAATTATGTATCACACTCAAATTTCTCATAAAGAGTATGAAAATGTTGCAAAATCTTTAGATTTTTCTACTGATGAAGTTAGTTCTTCTATAAAGCAACTTTTATATTTTGATATTAATTATGTTGTTATAAATGTTAAAAATAGAGATGGTTTTTGTCTATTTGATTCTAAATATACAGATTATGATATTGTTGACTATGCTAAATATGGTAAAAATCTTCTTGAAATTATTGTTTCAGAGTTAAAGAAAAATAATATTAAATATAGTTTTGAATACTCTATTTTAGATTGGCATCATAGCTCCCAAGTTCAGCTTGATAAAGATGGTGTTAGATATCCTGTTCGGATTAACTCTATTATGAATGAGGGACAAAAAGATGAGTATATGAATTATATGAAAAATCAGTTAAAAGAGTTACTTAAGTATAATCCATCTTCTATAATTTTTAATGGAGATTGGGTTAAGTGGTGGACTTATGAAGATGCTCTAGAGTTATACTCATTTGTTAGATCTATTTCTGATGATGTTCTTATTTCTAGTTTGGGAAATCCTAAATGGAAAAAGGGTTTAGACTATCCTGTATATTCTGCTCCTCATCAGTTAAAAACTAATAAGAGGAATTCTAATTTTGAATATCATTATAGGTTTAATATGACTGTTAATCCTTTTAATGGAGAGAGAAAATTAAAAAAGCCTGAAAAGTTTTATAAAGATTTTTACTTGGTATTTTCTAGAGGTGGAAATTTTTTAATGGATTTTAGTCTTTTTGGAGATTGGACTATTGATAATAATTCTTTAGAAAGTATAAAAAGTATTTCAAATTGGTTTTATACTAATAAAAAAGCTATTATAAATTCAAAGGTTCCAGATACTTCTATATTATTTGGTAAAAATTTAATAGATAATCATTTTCCTTGGGGCTTTTTTATGCAAAATGGAAATACTCTTTATGGTTTTGTTTCTATGGATAAAATAAATAGTGTTACTTTTCCAAAATTTAAAAATGGGGCAACTATAAAGAAATGTTATCTTATTAAAAAAGATGGTTATGTTGATTTGAATGTAAAAGAGTTACTAGGTAGTTATAAGATTAATTTTAATGAATCACCATATAATTCTGTTTTTGTTGTTGAATATTAAAATATGTTTTAATATTTAGGAGACTCTATTGACTGAGGTTGATGACAATATTTATTTAGAAGTTTCTAAGATGAGTTTTAAGGATAAATGTGATTTAATTCAGACTTATAACTCTGTTTTAGATTTAAATTACTCTAGTAATTTTTGTTTTGATGATATTTCGTTAATGTCTTGTTGGAATAGATCTCTTATAGAAGATATAATTTCTATTTATTCTTTGTATTTTAAAAGTTTAGGCTATTCTATAATTTTACTTCCTAAAATATCTGGAAATAGTTGTTTTTATAGTTGTTCTAAATTTTTAATAGGAGAAGTTTTATCTAGTGTTGTTTTAGGTATTCAAAAAGAAGATTTAGTTGCTTCGATTGGTAGTTTTCCTATTTCTTTAGAAGATAGTAATGAAAAATATTTAAGAGAGAATGATTTATTAATTTTTAATCGATGTTTAAAACTTGCAAATATTAAATCTATTTATGTTGAAAAGAGTGTAGAAAAAATAGAAACAGAAGATATTTCTTATTTTATAAATGATATATTAAAAGAGGAGTGGGGCTTTAAGGGTTTTGTAATATCTTATGGGTTTAATAGAAAAGAATTTATAAGATATGGATTTGATCAATTTTTTAGTAGAAAAAAACTTTCATACAGTTTTATTAAAAACTCTATAAAAAAATATTCTATAAGAGTAACAGATGTTGAGATAGATGAAAAGGTTTTTAGGATTTTAAGAACTTATTCAAAAATTAAAAAAGAAGATAATGATTTTAATATAGAAAATTTTGAAAATAAAAAAGAGATATATTTGAATAAGTTGTCAAAAGAGTCTATGGTTCTTTTAAAAAATAGAGACAATATATTGCCTTTAAAAAATTTAGAAACTAAAATTGCAGTAGTAGGTAATTTAAAATCATCTATAGATTTTTTAGAAAATTATAACTCTAATGTTTTTTTTGTTAAAAATTTTAATTTAAAAAAGTTTAAATCTTTTGATTTAGTAACTGTTATTATAGATGAAAAATCATTTAATAGTAAAGGTCTTTTAATTGGTAGATATAAAAAATTAATAAGTAATTTAAAATCTATTAATAAAAAAGTTATTTTAGTTGATAATACAGCTAAATCTTTTTATGTAGAAGAGTGGATTCAAGATGTTGATGTCTTATTAAAAACTTTTTCTTATAAAAAATTGGATTTTTCAATAATTTTTGATTTATTAATGGGTAAATTTTCACCTTCTGCTAAATTGCCGTTTAATCTTTATTTTAAAAATAGAGTAGATATAGCTTTTGAATTTGGTTTTGGTTTGTCTTATACAGATTTTGAATTTAGTGATTTTACTTTGTCAAGAAAAGAGATTTCAATTGAAGAGTTAAAAAAAATAAAGAAAATTAATATTACTTTTTCTGTAAAAAATATGGGAAGATTTTCTGGAGCAGAAGTAATACAGCTGTATATTTTTAATGATAGAAATAATTTAGAGATAGATTTAAAAAATTTTAAAAAGATTTTTTTAGATGCTGGAGAAAATAAACTATTTGATATTGATTTTTCTTTAGATGATTTACTTGTATATAATAAACAGGGTAATTGGGTTTTAGAGGCAGGAAGTTTTGATATTGTATTAGCTAGTAGTTATAACAATATTTTATATAAAAATAGTTTTGTAGTAAAATAAAAAAAAAGAGAAACTCTAAAGTTTCTCTTTCATTTTTAAGAATTAGTCTTATTCAACTACTTCTTCTACTGCTTCAGCTTCAACAACTTCTTCAACAACTTCAGCTTCTGTTGCTTCTTCTGCTGGAACTGCTACTTCAACAACTTCTTCAACAGTTTCAGTTTTTGCAGCCTTTTTACAACCACTGAATCCAACAAAAAGAACAGCTAAAACCATTAATACTAATGTAACTTTTTTCATATTACTACTCCTATAAAAAATATGTTAAATTATACAAGAAAAAAACAAAATTGTCAATTTAATTTTTTGACAATTAGATTATAATCTTATAAACATTATTCAACAATTTCTTCTTCTAACTCTTCTTTAACTTCAGTTGCTTCTTCTTCAAGATTTTCAACAACTTCTTCTACTTCAGCTTCAATAGTTTCTTCAATACTATTTTCTACATTAGTAATAGAAGTATCACTACTTTTTTCTGGAAAAAATAGGATTCCACAAACTATAGCAGCTGCTAGAACAGCTAGAACAATAACTATACCAATAACTTTTTTCATAAAATTCTCCTTAATTTTTTTACAGTATATTATAATTTTTATTTACTGTCAAATGTTTACATGGATAAGCGTTAGTGGGCGACAGCGGTATCCTTTGCCTGATTTTAAAATGGATTAGTTTTGGCGATAGCCAAAACTTTTTGATAGAAGAGAGCAGGCAAAGATTTAGCAAAGCACACGACCCGAAAGTGATTTATCACTTTCGGGTAACGCCCAAATATTAAAGCTCTATAATCTCTTTAATATTTTTTTCAGCAAGAAGTTGTTTCCCTTTCTCTATATCATCAACTTTAAAGACAATTATGGCTCCATTGCTTATATGCTCCAATGTCGCATATAGATACTCTATATTTATTTTGTTAGATTCGAATAGATCCATAATTTTGTGAAGGCCGCCCGGCTCGTCCAAAACTTCAACTGCCAAGACATCAGTCGCCTTCGCTGTGAATGAATTCTCAGTTAAAACTTTTATAGTCTTTTCTTCATCATCAACGATTAGTCGCAGTATTCCAAAATCCGCAGTGTCTGCAATTGTCATAGCTCTAAGATTTATGTTGTTAGTGCTAAGAATTTTTGTTACCTCCGCTAGTCTCCCAGCTTTATTTTCTAAAAAAACAGAAATTTGTTGCATAGTTCTCTCCTTATATTTTTCTTTTATCTATTACTCTTTTTGCTTTGCCTGTGCTTCTTTCAATAGACTTTGGCTCTACCAATGTGATTTTTGCATTTATACCTAGTCTATTTTTCATAGTGTTATTGATTTTTTTCTTGATTGCTTCCATTTTTTTTGTCTCATCTGAGAAAAAGTTTTGTTCAACCTCTACCTGAATTTCTAGTGAGTCTAAATGAGTATTTCCTCTATCGACAATTATTTGATAGTGTGGTTGAGTTTCTTCTATTTCTATAAGAATTTCTTCTATTTGAGAAGGGAATACATTTACGCCTTTTATTATAAGCATATCATCTGTTCTGCCCATTAGTCTGTGCATCTTTCTAAGAGTTCTACCGCAGCTACATTTTTCATTGTATATGTATGTTATATCTCTTGTTCTGTATCTTATAATTGGAGCTCCAAATTTATTTATGGTAGAAAATACTAGCTCGCCTTTTTCTCCATCTGGTAGCACCTCTCCAGTTTCTGGATTTATAATTTCTGGATAGAAAAAATCTTCGTTAATGTGTAGTCCGTTTTGCTCTTCACATTCACAAGATACACCAGGTCCAACAATTTCAGTCAGTCCATAAATATCGTATGCTTTTATTGACATACTATTTTCTATCTCTTTTCTCATACTGTTGCTCCAAGGCTCTGCCCCAAAGATACCAGTTTTAAGCTCTGTTTTTGAAAAGTCTAAACCAATCTCTTTTGCTTTTTCACACAAGAATAGAGCATAAGATGGAGTGCAAGTTAAAATGCTTGTTCCAAAATCATTTATCATCTTTAACTGTCTTTCTGTGTTGCCAGCAGATATTGGTATTACATTTGCTCCTAATTTTCGAGTTCCGTAGTGTATTCCAATTCCTCCAGTAAAAAGTCCATAACCATAACCATTTTGTAAAACAGATTGGCTAGTTGCACCAGTCATACATAGACATCTTGCAACAGCCTCGCTCCACATTTCTAAATCCTCTTTTGTGTATGCTCCAACAACTGGTGTTCCTGTTGTTCCGCTTGAAGTATGCACTTCAACAATATCTTTTTTATCAACCGCCAAAAGTTTAAAAGGGTAAGTTTCCCTCAACTCATATTTTGTTGTAAAAGGAAATTTAGCAACATCTTCTAAAGTTTTTAAATCACTAGGATGAACATTATGTTTATCAAATTTCTCTCTGTAAAAAGGAACATTCTCATAAACATTTTTTACCAAAGCCTGCCATCTTTCAAGCTGAATTTTTTGTCTATCACAACTAGCCATTGTTTCAGCCTTTTCGTTAAAAATCATAAATCCCCCTTTTTTACATTCTAAACATAATTTTACTATATTTCAATATTTATAGCTAAAATATTAATAGTATTGGCACATTTGACAATAAAATAAATTTTATTGTCAAACCGCGTGCTTCACTTGTATCTTTTGTATTTTAATCTTGATTAAAGCAATGGTTATCACCCTTGCTAGTCCATAATAAAAAATACAAAAGGATATCGTTACGCCCGCTTGTGCTGGATGAAAAACTACTTTTTTGAGAGTTTTTTCACTTCGTTTGTTTTATTCTCTATATTTTTTTCTAATATCGATTTTTTTAACTTTTTATTAGTATACAATATTTTAAAAATAATAACTTTTATTTTAAAGAATATAGAGTTATTAGAATTATGATATAATCCTAAATCTTTTGCAAGTTTATTATCTTCATCAAATATATGTCTATTGTTAAATATAAAATCTCCCAATATTTTTTTGCTACTTATACTATAAAAATCTTTTTGAGGTTTTAAATTTATAAAATCTTTATTTTCTATTAATTCAGTAAAATCTTTTATAGACTTTGTTATTTCTCTGTTTGATTTGTCAGAATCAGTAATAATAGTCATACAGTTTTTTTTAGTAATAGATATATATTGATTTAAAAATTTATATAAAACAGGTTCGTTTGAGTATTCTCCAGATATAAAAATTCCAAAATTTTGATTTTTCTTTAAGTTTTTATAATCATAGTAGAAACACTTATCAATAAATATTTTCCAGTTTTCTGAAAATAGATGATTTTTAATATCAATAGCCCAAACAACTAGGTCTGCTTTAGTGTATTCATTTTCAAAAAAGTTTATATCACTTGATGAGTATTCATAATTTCCAGATATGCTTTTTAAAATACTATCAAATTTAAAGCTGTGATTTATAGATTTATCTATTTTATTTAAATTTATAATTTTAGTATTAAAGTTCGCATATCTTTGAAAATTGAAAATCATTTTTTCTATGTTTGAGTCTTCTTTATGATCAGTTATTATTATAGCATTTAGTTCTAATTCTATTTCTCTTTGTTCTAGGTATGGAGTAGGATTATATGGATATTTTTTTGAAGGATGCAGATGAAATCTTTTTTCGCAATTATATTTGTTTTTAACTTTGTAAACTGTATTTTTAAAATATTGTTGAAAACCATCTTTTAATTCTTGGGTAAGTTTTTCAGAGCTATTTATAAAGTAACCTTTAATATATTTCATAGATAGGCTTTCACTTATTAATCTTAAATAGTCTTCAGCTGTTGTATCAAAAAAGTTAATGGATGTAAGAATTGAAGTAGCATATTTATTCTTAAAATTTATCTTTTTTTTATTTTTATTTATTAGCTCTATAAAAGATATAATAGAGTGTGAAACAGTTAGAGTATGGACTGGAGTACACCATATAATTAAATCTGATCTATCTATTGCATTTATATATGATATGAAAAAGTCTTTATTTTTTTCTAATACCTTTGAATACTTCCCAATTTCTAATATTTCAAAAATAATATCTTTATTTAACTTTTCTAAATATTTTACAAAATTTAAAGATAAACTTTCATTACCTTTTGGACTTCCACTAATAACAATAACTCTCATATAAACTTTACTCCTCTATTTTACATCGTCTCTATTTATGTAAATTTTATTAATATCTTTTTCTATTTTGAGAAACTTTTTCAAAATATAGGGGTTAAATATTATTCCTCTGTTTAATTTAAAATAGTTTATTACTTCATTTCGTGTCCAACTATCTTTATATGATCTTTTTGAGCGAAGAGCATCATAAATATCAGCAAATGTTACAATTTGTGCTTCTATTGGTATTTTTTTACCCTTTATTTTGTTGTAACCTGTCCCATCCCATTTTTCATGATGATACATTGTTATATTTTCTGCACATTTACCTAAATTAAGTTGGCTAACTATCTGCTGTCCAAATAGAACATGACTTTTTATTAATTCTATATCAATATTGGAAAGTTTTCCTTTTTTGTTCCATATTTTATTAGATATAGCTGATTTACCTATATCATGAATAGGTGCATATATTCTTATATTTGTAATATCTTCTTGTGGTAATTTTAATTTTTTAGCTAGCATTTTAGATATAACACCTACATTTTGAATATGTTCTAAAGTCTCTTTTTCATCAGAAATATTTGTTTTTATTATTAAACTTGTTAGCATATTTGTAATATTATTTGTAAGTTCTTTTTTTGATTGTATATATACTAGAAGTTTATTATTTTTTTGAATTAAAATTCTTAAATTTACATATATAATTAATACTACTACAAGTAGAGTAATTAATACCAATAGAGATAAAAATATAATAGAGAATTGATGAGTGTTCCTCTCTAATGTTATATTTTGAGAAAAAGAAGATAAAGTTATCATTAAAAATATTATGGAAAAAATTTTATTTTTCATTTTTTAATCCCTCTATTTTTTTTAGATTTTTAATAGCTACTCTTGCAATGTTATCTTTTTCTTGATCAAATATATCTATTAAGATTGGGTCAAAAAGTTTATTGCTTTCGGCAATAATTTTATTTGTAGCTTCTATTATGGTATTTTTATTATTTAGTAATTCATAAATATATAAGTTTGCTAATCTATATATTTGTGCTTCAATAGGAGAAGGATTATTTTCATCTTCAAAAGAGTTGTGATGGTATAATAAAACATTGTTAATAATTTTATTGTTAAATACTTTTGAAAAAAGCTTTTCTCCAAAATCTATATGTTCTGGTTTGCTATTATTGTGTTCAAATTCGTTAATATCAATTATTGATTTGTAAGTGCTATTATAATATTGTAAGTAGCATAAGTCGCAAAGAAAACATCCTTTTAATATGTATTTAATATCGCTGTTATTAAGACCATATTTTTGAGTTAATATTATTGTGATAGAAATTTTAAAATTATTAATTTCAGAAAACATATTTTTTTGAACTAAATCTTTGTTTTGAAAAGAATTTATTAAAGTTTCTGTTGCTTCATTATATTGTTTTATAGAGTTTTCTAGCATACAAGTTAGTTTTCGTTTTTCATGCAGTTTAACTATGGAGGATATAATAAGATTAATTAGTGTTATTACAACTAATATTATTGTTATTACAATTATAGTGAATAATAATGCTCTTTTAAAACCTAATGCATACTCAAACATATACAAAATTAATTCTTTTATGGGAGCCTCCTAATATTGAATATTCTTAAATTGTATTATTATACTTTTACAATATTCTTTATATATGTTATAATACCATATTATTATGTATTAGGGTAAGTATATGAAAAGAAATTTTTTATTAATTATGTTATTTTTTATTTTTACCGTTCCATTTTTGGATGCAAAAGAGTTTAGGTATAGATATGAAGATGGAAGTAGGTATAGAATTACTTCTGTTGTTAGTGAAGATATTTTTGTAAATTCTAAATATTATTCATCTTCTAATATTTTAAATAAGGTTGTTGTTGAAATAGAAGGTTTTGATAATTATAGTGGAATAGTAAATGGTAAATTTACAGTAACAGAAAATTTATATGAGAAGCAGGGCAAAAAAGGAGGTCTTTTTGCGATTCCTAGGGGTAATATATATAATTCAAAATTTAAAAGAGATGAATTTGGAGTTGTTTCAGAAGATGAAGATGATTATATGCCTGTAGTTAGAAATGTTCCAAGATTTCCAGATAAAGATTTGGAAGTTGGAGATACTTGGAGTGCAGAAGGTTATGAAGTTCATGATTTTAGAGATTTGATTGGTATTTCAGAACCATTTAGATTTCCAATAACTGTTAGTTATAAATATTTAGAAGAGATAAAGTATAATAATAAATTTTATGATAAGTTAGAAATAAATTATAGTGTTTTATACAATGTTCCTAAAAAGTATAAATCAAAATTAGTTCCTACAAAGATTGTAGGAGCTTCCAAGCAAAAGTTGTTGTGGGATAATGTTAAGGGTAGAGCTTATGCATATAAGGAGTCATTTGATCTATTTTTCTTTTTTGATAATGGTGTTATTTATGAGTTTAAAGGAAGTGCAGAGGCTATTATTGACGACATAGAAGAAATGGATAAAGATGGTGAAGTTAAAAATTTATTAAAAGCTTTAGAGAAAGATAAGGATGTTTTAGTAAAAAAAACAGATGAGGGTGTTTCTTTAACTCTTAATAATATTAATTTTGTTTCTGATAGAGAGATATTACTTGAGGGTGAGGATAAAAAAGTAGATAAGATAATAGAAATATTAAAAGATTATCCTGATAGGAATATAAAGATTGTTGGACATACGGCAAAAACTGGAAACGATCAAGAGGAATTTGAATTATCTAAATTAAGAGCTGCTGTTGTTGCTGAAATGATTATTAACTCTGGAGTTAAGTCAAATGTTGAAGTTCTTATTGAGGGTAAAGGTTCTACAGAACCTATTGCTCCAAATAATAATGAGATAAATATGGCAAAGAATAGAAGAGTTGAAATTATTATTTTAGAGGAGTAGGAGATATTTTTATGAAGATTGGATTTTTAGGTGCTGGTAATATGGCTTATGCTTTAGCTAGTAGTATAGCTAGAGATAATAGTGATATAGAGATATTATTTACAGATATTTCAGAAGAGAGAATTGCTATTTTTAAAGATAAAATAAATAGTGGTGGTTATTGTAAGGATATTTCAGAATTGGTTAAGCGTTCGGAAATTATTTTTATAAGTGTAAAACCTCAAAATATAGAAGATATTTTACCTCAAATAAAAGATTTTCAAAATATTCTTGTATCAATATGTGCTGGAATAAGTATATCAAAGATTAAGAATGTTGTTAAAAAAGCCAAAGTGGTTAGAGTTATGCCAAATACTCCAGCACTTATTGGAGAGATGGCTGCAGGTGTATCTTTTGATAACTGTTTTACTGATAGAGATAAAGATACAGTTATATCTCTTTTAAGTAGTTGTGGAGTTGTTGAGGTTGTTCAAGAAAAGTTAATAGATAGTATCACTGCAATTAGTGGCTCTGGTCCAGCTTTTGCTGCAAGGATATTTGAAGCATTCGCTCTTGCAGGAGAGAGTGTAGGACTATCTTATGAGTCAGCACTAAATCTTACATTACAGAATTTTATTGGGACTGCAAAGTTGCTCGATTCAAAAAGAGTTGCTTCCATAGAAGATTTAGTAAAAATGGTTAGCTCTCCAAATGGAACAACAGTTGCAGGAAGGGAAATTTTAGAAAATTCAACTATAAATGATATAATTTTAAAAACGGTAGAGAGAACAAGAGAGAGGTCAGAGGAGTTAGGAAAATGAGTTCAGATGTTAATATTGTAGAGAGAGTAAAAAAAGCTAAAGAGTCAGCTTTAAATATTTCTGTTTTGTCTGAAGATATAAAAAATGATGCACTTAAAAATATAGCAGATGCAATTGAAGTTAATAGAGAAAAGATTTTAAAAGAGAATAAAAAAGATATTGAAGCTTCTAAAGATTTGGATATATCAGATTCTTTGAAAAAAAGACTTGTTCTTGATAATAAAAAAATAGATACAATGATTTTTGGGCTTATTCAGTTAAGAGTTTTAGAGAATCCAACAGATAAAATTCTTTTTAGAAAAGAGTTAGATTCTGGACTTATTTTAGAAAAGATAACAGTTCCAATTGGACTTATTGGGGTTATCTTTGAGTCAAGGCCAGATGTATTAGTTCAGATAGCAGGCTTAGCAGTTAAATCTGGAAATGCTGTAGTCTTAAAAGGTGGTAAAGAGGCTTATTATACAAATAAGATTCTTTTTGATATTGTATATTCTGCACTAAAAGCAACTAACCCAATATTTTCAAACTCTCTTGTTTTGGCAAATAGTAGAGATGATATAAAGGAGATATTATCTTTGGATGACTATATTGATTTAATGATACCTAGGGGCTCTAATGATTTAGTTAAATTTATTAAAAATAATACAAAAATTTCAGTTTTAGGACACTCTGATGGTATTTGTCATGTATATGTTGATAAATATGCTGATTTAGAAAAGGCTATAAGAGTTGTATATGATTCAAAATGTCAATATCCAGCAGTATGTAATGCAATGGAAACACTTCTGGTTAATAGAGAGATAGCTAAACAATTTTTACCAATGGTAGTAAAGAAGTTAAATAATGTAGAGCTTAGAGGTTGTGAAGAGAGTTGTGAAATTGTTAGTATTTCTCGTGCTAGTGAAGATGACTGGAAAACAGAGTATAATGATTATATTTTATCAATAAAAATTATTGATTCTGTAGAGGATGCTGTAGAATTTATAAATAGATTTGGAAGTCATCATACAGATTCTATTGTTACAGAAGATAGAATTACCGCGAATTTTTTTACTAAAAATGTAGATTCTGCATCAGTATTCTATAATTGTTCTACAAGATTTTCAGATGGTTTTAGATATGGTTTTGGTGCAGAGGTAGGTATTTCAACAAACAAAATACATGCTAGAGGTCCAGTAGGTTTGGATGGCCTTACAACATATAAGTATATTTTAAAAGGTTCTGGGGACATAGTGGAAGATTATGTAAATGGCAAAAAGAGTTTTAAGTATAAAGAAGTTGGAGAGTTATGAGATATTTAGTAAAAATAGGAAGTGCTTTAATAGCAGATAATCATAAAATAAATTATGATTGGTTAACAGAAAAAATTCTTGAAATGAAGAAGATTATAAAAAGTGGAGACCAGATTATATTAGTTTCTTCTGGTGCTGTTGCTTCTGGGATGGAAATTCATAGCTTAAAAAAGAGACCTAAAGATATAACTAAACTTCAGTTATTATCAGGGCAGGGGCAAGTAGAGTTAATTAAGTTTTATAAAGATGAATTTTCTAAAGCAAATATTTTTGTTGGACAAGTTCTTTTAACTCATCATAATTTTGCAAATAAAAAAGAGGAAGAGAATATTTCTTCTATATTAAATTCTTTTTTAGATGAGGGAGTTGTCCCAATAGTAAATGAAAATGATATGATAAATAAGGAAGAGTTGGATTATACAAGAACTTTTACGGATAATGATATTTTAGCTGCTTTAGTTGCAAAGTGTGCAAAAGTTGATAAGGTCATTCTTTTAACAGATGTTGATGGTTTGTATCCTGTAGATCCTAAAAGAGCTGGAACCGAAATTGAAATTATAAAAGAGGTAAAAGATATTGATGAGAATATATTCTCTATGGCTTCAAAAGATACAAATTCTTTTGGATTAGGGGGAATGTATTCAAAAGTTACAGCAGCTAAGATGTTGAAAGAAGCCAATATAGAAACAGTTGTTGCAAATGGTAAATATAGTATTCAAGATATTATTTCAAATAGAGTAGATTGCACAGTTTTTAAAATATAATATTTACAACTTATAAAAAAAAGACTGACTCAATAAGTCAGTCTTTTTTTATTTTTATAATTCAGGATAGAGATCCTCATATTTAAAACCAGAAACTTTTTCACAAATCTTTTTAACTTCTGGATCAACATCCTCTTTTTTACCTCCAGCTTCTAATCTTGCATATTCATCTACAATAATTTTATGAGTCTTTGGAGTAAGTTTAAAGAATTGAGCTGTTACAATACCAGTTATAACCATAATAAGAGGAAGAACAATGAAAAGCACCCTAAGTTTTTTAAGAGTTGCAGTCTTTTGTTTTGGCTTAATAACTTCACCAATTCCAGTATATTTAAATTTATGCTCATCAAATTTAACTCTTAAATTGTATAGAGCATCTATTGGAATAGCCCCCTCTATCATCTTATCTTTTCCATTTTCATCTAGTCCATTGAATATATAAGTTCCATCAACTAAAGTATATTGACTTTTTAAATACTTAATTTTACCAATTTGTTGGAAATTTTTAGGATCATAATGTCCAAGAATTTCTTGTTCAAAAGTTTCAGCAGGGAAAGAAGATATATCCATCTTTTCATACTTTCCAAAAATAGAAGCTAGCATAGAAACATCTTGAGTTTTATCAATTAAGTTTTGAGTATCATACATACCATAGTAATTTAAGTGATAGTTGCCATCTTCTAATTTTGAGTAATCATTTTCTAGCATAGACATAAATTCTGGGTCATCTTTTGCTAAAGATATTGCCTCTTCATAGTGAGTTGGAGCTAATATAGAAGGAACAGGATTTTTATATTCAATATGACCAAGTAAATATCCCAATCCACCCATAATAACAATACCTAAAAACATTTTTCTGCTCAAAGTCATAGCAGCAGAGTAAGTTCCTGCACGACCTCTTCTAGTAATTAATCTATCAACATCTGTAACAAAAGGTAGAAGTTGGTGAGGAATCAAGTTACCAGCAGATATACCAGCACCCAAAAGAACAGTATTTAGAACAAGTAAAATCATAGGAGATTCGCTTGTTTGTAGGCTAAGTAAAATTAAACCAGCAGCTATAATTGATAATCCAATTGTGTAAGCTACACCATGTCCTTTTTTGTTTGCAATCTTAACATAAACAGGAAGCATAACTAACATAGTAATCAAAAGAGAACCTTGTGCAATTATAAAAATACTACCCTTTTCTAAATAGTCAACAAAGTAGAATAGCATCCAAGACATAATAATGTCCAATGTTCCATAAGAGCATACATACATTATAATATGAATCTTACAAGATCTATTTTTAAACAGAGAAAAGAAGTTAGAAAAGAAGTGTTTTTCACTCTTTGGAGGTCTAACTCTAGGAAGCTCCCAAGTTCCAAAGTAAAGAGTAATCCAAGGAAGTGCAAAAATAAGACCGAAAACAATACCCATAACAAAGTGTCCCATCTTAGGACTTTCAAATCCATCAATTATAGGTTTAGCAATAAGACCAGCAATTAAAGTAGAAATAAAAGCAAAAGCAATTCTATAACCATTTAATTTATTTCTTTCTTTAGAATCCTTTGTAATTTCAGCACTTAATGCAGCATAAGGAACATACGATACAGTAGTTACAGTAAAAAACAGAATATACATAATAGTATAAAAGAAAAATTTACCAAGTTGGCTGGAAATGTTAGTTGGAAACCAAATCAAAGCAAAAGTTACTCCAATAGGAACAATAGAAATTAAAAACCAAACTCTTCTTCTTCCAAAACGATTTTTAGGAGTATTATCAGCAATATATCCCATTAAAGGGTCTGAAATCGCATCCCAAATTTTTCCAATTGCAGGAATTAACCCAGCAAAAATAGGTTTCATACCTACAACATTTACCAAATAATACATTGAAAATGTAGTTACAATGAAGAAAGCTCCTCCTCCATACAAATCCCCAGCACCATAAGCCAAGTAATTTCTTAACCTCAACTTTTTAGTCCCAGGCTCAATAGTTCCATCCTTTTTAGACATAATACCATCCTTAATAAAATATGATTTTTAATTATATATATGTCTGTTTTCATAAGCAAGCGAAATTTCTTATTTTTTGGAAAATTGGTGAATAAATTCACCAAACGCACTTTCCGCTAGTATCTTTATCCTCCTTTTCTTAACTAAAATTGTGGCTATCGCCCCAATCTCTTCTATTTTTTTAGTCGGATAAAGGATGCCGCTTCAATTGCTTTTTCATCCACAATTTTATTTGGGGACAGAGCAAAATTTGCTCTGTCCCCAAGGATTGTTTTACAAAAAATTCTAGACTCTCTCTAGTTCTGGAAAGTCAACGACTAGGAGTTTATGACCAAAGGTTTTTATCAAAATTAATCCTAGAGGTGCTGTAACTATTATTGCTGTTACTGCTGTTGCTAGTATAAGTTCACCGTTTGGAAGTCCTAATGATAGAGGTATAGCTCCCATTGCAGCTTGAACAGTTGCTTTTGGTGTATATGCTAATGCACAAAAAAGTTTTTCTCTCCAGCTGAGTTTTGAGCCTATTAATGAGATAGTTACTCCAATGGATCTAAATACTAATCCTAAAAATATAATACCTATTGTTTTAAGACTTGAATTAAGGGCAAGACTAACATCAACACTCATTCCAATTAGAACAAACAGAATAATTTCAGCTACAACCCAGATTTTATTCATTCTGTAAGCCATTATATTTGCAGTTTTATCATCTTTTTCTAAAATTATAAAACCCATAGCCATAATTGCTAATAGTCCAGCAATTGAAGTTAACTCTCCAATTACATAGGCAGCTAGGGATATTATAAAAAGTATTAGTGCTTTTTCAGTATCTCTAAAATTGTGTTTTACTATTCTAAAAAAATAGACATAAATAAATCCTAATGCTAAACCTAATAAAACTCCTCCTAGGATATTTATAGGAATGGAAAAAACTGTTTTTATTATGTTTAGGTTTTCTCCTTGAGACATATTTATAAATACAGTAAATATGGTTATTGCAAAGACATCATCAAGTGAAGCTCCAGCCAATACAAGAGTTGGAACATCATTTTTTGCACCAATATTTTTTTCTTTAAATTCTAGCATTGATGGAACAACTATTGCAGGAGAAACTGCTGATAATAAAAATCCTGTAATTCCAGAGCTTAAATAATCAAATTTGTAGATATAATGGAATAAAAATGTTAAAGCTACTCCTTCAAAAAGACAGGGTATAAATCCCATTAAGATTGCTTGAATTCCTATTTTATTTAGAGTTTTTCTTTTTATGCCTAATCCTGCTCTAAGTAGAATTATTATAAGAGCCATTGTTGTTAATATTGGTTTTATATCCATAAAAGTTTGTGGATATTTTCCTAGTGTAGCAATGGATATTGCCATTCCATATATAGTCATTCCCAATACAGAAGGTAGTTTCAAAAGTGAAGCGATTTTTCCTGCTAGCCATCCACAGAAAAGTATTATAATTAATAGTATCAGCATTGAAATTGTATTACTCATAGTATTTAGAATACATATTTTTTTATGTTTTTCAATATTGTTTTTTGGTTTTAGTTTTGTATTTTTTTTGCGTTAGGAGGCTGGAAGGTCGGCGTAGCCGAGATCCATTTTTTGCGAAGCAAAAAATTAGCCGAAGCCTGGAAGCCTCCGACCTCTTGCTTGCAAGAGGGAACGCCCTAAAGATTTAAAAATTTGACAAGGGTATTTTTTTTTGCTATAATCGGATAAATAATTATTTGGAGGGTCGTATGGCGAAGATGAAAAAGGGAGGAATTATTGCTATTGTTGTGATAGTTCTTATTATTGTTATATTGGGTGGTTGTGTTGTTTCAGGTTATAATTCTCTTGTTCAAGGAGAGGAGGGAGTTGATAATGCTTGGTCAGATGTGGGTGTTCAACTTCAGAGAAGATCTGATTTAATTCCTAATTTGGTTACAACTGTTAAGGGTTATGCTTCTCATGAGAAGGAGACTTTTCAGGCTGTTATAGAGGCTCGTGCTAAAGCTAGCTCTGTAAATTTAACTAGTGATGCTTTAAATGACCCACAGGCTATGGCTAATTTTCAAAAGGCTCAAGATAGTTTGAGTGGTGCTTTAAGTCGATTGATGGTTGTTGCAGAGAGGTATCCTGATTTGAAGGCTAATGAAAATTTTAAGGATTTGCAACATCAATTGGAAGGAACTGAAAATCGTATTACTGTTGCAAGGAAGGATTATAATGCTAGGGTTAAATCTTTTAATACTAAACTTAGAGTTGTTCCTACAAATTTTATTAATAATATGTTTTTGAAATTAGAGAAAAAAGAGTATTTTGAGGTTACAGAAAAGGCTAAAGAAGTTCCTATTGTTGAATTTTAGGTGATTTTATGAAAAAAAAGTTTTTTTGTATATATTTTTTCTTTATTGCTATCTGGGCTTTTTCTGGTAATGTTTTAAAACTATATTCAAGTGTTACTGATAAGGCTAATATTATCTCTCCAAGTGTTGAGAGGAGTTTGGAGACTATGATAGATAGTAAGTTGGGTTCTGGTGGAGCTCAACTTGCTATTTTAACTATTGATAGTTTGGGGCTTTCTTCTTTGGAAGAGTATGCTTTAGAGACTGCTAGATATAATAAGATTGGGACTGGGGGTAAGAATAATGGTGTTCTTCTTTTGGTTGCTTATAATGATAGAAAGATGCGTATTGAGGTTGGTGATGGTTTAGAGGGGGAGCTTACAGACTTAATGGCGGGAAGAATTATTGATAATATTTTAAAGCCTAATTTTAGAGCTGGTAATTACGATAGAGGTTTTTTAGATGCTACTGAATCTATTTTGGGAATAATAAATGGAGAGTATTCTGAAGAGTTGGAGAGCTTGCCTGGAGAGGTTTCTAATGGGGGGGCTTTATGGCTTAATCTTTTGTTTTTTTTGCTAGTTTTTGGTTTTAATGGTCTTTTTATTTTTCTTGGAATTTTTGGTAGGATTACTCGTTTTAGAGGTGGTTCTCGTTATTTTGGAGGAGGTGGTTTCTCTGGTGGAGGTTTTTCCGGGGGTGGATTCTCTGGCGGAGGAGGTTTCTCTGGTGGTGGTGCATCTGGAGGTTGGTAGATGAGTTTAGTTGAAAAATTTATAAATGAAGAGGGTAAGGAGAGTATTAAGAAGTCTGTTGCTAGTGTTGAGGGTGTTAGCTCTGGAGAGGTTGTTCCTTTTATAACCTCTTCTAGTTTTGAATATAGATATGCCCTTTATAGAGGGGCGACTTTTTTAACAGGATTGGTAGCTCTTATTTTTGTTTTACTTAACTTTTTTGGAGTAAAAGGATTTTGCTTTGATTATTTTAAAGATAGTTGGTTGTTTTTTAATAAATTTACTCCTGTAGTCAATTTTTTTATTGTGGTTCTATTTTTTTATTTCTTGTTTTATTTTCTTCTTTTGTTTTTTCCTGTTTTGAGAAAACCTTTTATTAGGAAAAGAGAGATGAGGGAAGAGGTTGAAGAGGGAGCTTTAAAGTCTTTTTATAATAATAAGATTTATGAGACTAGAGATAGAACTGGTATTTTGATTTATATCTCTTTGTATGAGAAGATGGTTGTTGTTATCGCTGATAAGGGGATTAATGAGAAAGTTGAAGATGGTTACTGGGATAGTGTTAAGGATATTATTGTTAACAATATAAAAATTGGTAATGGTGTTGATGGTATTTGTGAAGCTATAGAGTATTGTAAAAAAGATCTTCAAAAGTTTTTTCCTGTTCGAGAGGATGATACAAACGAGCTTTCAGATTTGATTATTGAGGATTAGGTGTTTTTTTGAGAAGGATTGGTAAATCAGAACTTTTTGCTTCCCCCATTATTTTGGGGACTTGGGCTATTGGTGGCTGGATGTGGGGAGGTTCTGACTCTCAAGAGGCTATAAGAGCTATTGAAGTTGCTTTAGATAATGGAATAAATTGTATAGATACAGCACCTATTTATGGTTTTGGTAAATCTGAAGAGATTGTTGGTAAGGCTATTAAAGGTAAAAGAGACAAAGTAATATTGGCAACTAAATGTGGTCTTGTTTGGAATACTGAAAAAGGTGAGTCAGCTTTTAGATCAAATGAGGATATGGTTGATAAAAAAAATGGTAAGATTTTAGTTCGTAGATATCTAAATCCAGAATCTATAAGGGATGAAGTAGAAAATAGTTTAAAAAGGCTTCAAGCTGATTATATTGATCTTTACCAAACTCACTGGCAAGAAAAGACTACTCTTATAGAAGATACTATGGCAGTTTTACTCTCTTTAAAGAGTGAAGGGAAAATTAGAGAGATTGGTGTTTCAAATGCTAGTGTAGAAGATATTATGAAGTATGAGAAGTGTGGTTTTATTGTCTCTGATCAAGAGAAGTTTTCTATGATTGATAGAAAAAATGAGACTTCTAATCTTGCATATTGTAGAAAACATAAGTTA
>PDWI01008201.1_pt1 | contig 23585 bp, 39 predicted proteins | sample 1430891 | NCBI WGS metagenome assembly PDWI01 (sample SAMN01162508, study PRJNA174530) | Oral metagenome, whole genome shotgun sequencing project. | biome: Marine environment; feature: Marine mammal; material: Swab sample of the gingival sulcus; isolation source: swab sample of gingival sulcus... | reverse complement strand
CAACGGAGAAGAGCCCTATGCCAATCCACGAAATTTTGCGGCAGGAACGTTGAAATTGCAGAATTCGAAAACTGTTGCAGAGCGTGGTTTGGATTGTTTCTTATACCATCTATTGACTGATGAAATAACACGAGCTACGCATTGGGAAAACCTTTTGTGGGCAAGAGAGTTGGGGTTTAAGACTTCACTTGATACTCGTTTGTGCGAAAATATGCAAGAGGTGTTTGATTTTATTGATTTTTGGGATAAAGAAAGAGGTAAACTACCTGTTCCAATTGATGGAATTGTGATAAAGGTTAACAGTTTGGAGCAACAAAAACAACTAGGATTTACAGCAAAATCTCCACGTTGGGCGATTTCCTATAAATTCAAGGCGGAAAGTGCTCTTACTCGTTTAGAAAGCGTTGATTTTCAGGTGGGAAGAACGGGGGCAATTACGCCTGTTGCCAATCTTACCCCTGTACAGTTGGCAGGGACTACCGTAAAGAGAGCCTCATTGCACAACGCAGATATTATTGCCACTTTGGATTTGCATTATGATGATTACGTTTCGGTGGAAAAAGGTGGCGAAATAATTCCCAAAGTAACAAGTGTGGATATCTCACAACGCAAGTCAGATGCACAGTCGGTGGTGTTTTTGGAAACCTGTCCTGAATGTGGCGCACGATTAATTCGAGAGGAGGGGGAAGCCCAGCATTATTGCCCGAATGTGGAAAATTGCCCACCACAAGTAAAGGGGCGCATTGCGCATTTTGTGAGTCGAAAAGCGATGGACATTGATGGAATGGGGGAAGAAACGATTGATTTGTTGTATCGGCAAGGTTTGCTCAGAGATTATACGGATTTGTATCATCTTAGGGCTGAGGATATTGCAAAGCAGGAACGAATGGGCGAGCGGTCAGCAGAGCGAATTTTAGAAGGAATTGAGGCATCTAAAAAAGTGCCTTTTGCAAGAGTGTTGTTTGGGGTGGGGATTCGTTTTGTTGGGGTAACGGTTGCCAAGAAATTAGCTAATGAATTACGAACGATTGATGCGATTTTGAATGCGTCAAAAGAGGAGCTGGAAGCGATTGATGAAATTGGTGTAAAAATCGCAGAAAGTATTGTGGCGTGGCGTAATGATTTGGCAAATTTACAACGTATTGATAAATTGAAAAATGCGGGTGTGCAATTGGAAATTTCTGAAAAAGAAATTGTTGGAAAAACAGATAAATTACAAGAAGTTACAATAGTGCTTTCCGGTACGTTTTCTCGTTCTCGTGACGAAATTAAGCAATTGATTGAGCAAAATGGGGGCAAAAACAGTAGCAGTGTTTCTAAGAAAACAGATTATTTTTTAGCAGGAGAAAAAGTAGGACCTTCCAAAATGCAAAAAGTAGAGAAATTGGGGATAAAAGTTATTTCTGAGGAAGAACTATTGGCTATTTTGGAAGAGGAGTGAATGGATTCCTAAGAAGAATAAAAGAGCCGATAGTCGGACTTGAACCGGCGACCTACGCATTACGAATGCGTTGCTCTACCAACTGAGCTATATCGGCAGTCTTGTTAAAAAATCTGCGCAAATATAAATCTTTTTGCTGAAAATTGTATCTTAGTCGAATAAAGATAAAAATTTCAATACTATTTTGATGCAGGCACAAGAATTAAAAGGTACGGGAGTCGCTTTGGTAACTCCATTTACCGGACAAGGCGAGGTTGATTTTAATGCTTTGGAGAATTTGGTTGAGTATGTAATTGACGGCGGCGTTGATTATTTAGTTGTTTTAGGAACTACGGCAGAAACGGCAACACTTTCCGAGGAGGAGCAGAAAGAAGTTGCGAACTGTATTTATAAAAAAAATGCAGGACGAGTTTCTTTGCTGATAGGGGCAGGTGGAAATAATACGCAGGCAATTGTTGCAAAGTTACAAAACGAGCAAATTTATGAGAAATTTGATGGCTTATTGATTGCAACACCGTACTATAACAAACCTAATCAAGAGGGGATTTATCAGCATTATAGAGCGATTGCAGAGGCGACGGAACAGCCCATTATTTTGTACAATGTACCTGGGCGAACGGGCGTAAATATGACCTCAGAAACAACATTGCGATTGGCAAATGAATTTTCGCATATTATTGCGATAAAGGAAGCATCAGGGAACTTGGAGCAAATCAATCGCATTATTTGTGAAAAACCGAAGCATTTTGAGCTTATCTCAGGTGACGATGGATTGACGCTTCCGATGCTTTCGATTGGTGCAATTGGAGTAATTTCTGTGTTGGCAAATGCTTTACCAAAAGAAATGTCTGAAATGGTAAGTTTAGGGCTTTCTTATGATTATAAAAAGGGGCAAAGTGTTCATAATAAGCTCTTTGCCTTGTCTCAGGCGATTTTTGAAGAAGGTAATCCTACGGGAATCAAGTCCGTATTGGCACATAAAGGACTTTTGCAAAATGAACTGCGTTTGCCTCTGCTTCCTGCTTCAAAGAAATTGGAGAAAAGATTAGAATTGCTATTGGAAGATAGCAAATAATTTTTCTACAAAATGACTGAACAGACTTGGTTTTAGTAAAATGGGGAAGATAAACCCAAAAATAGCACCAAGTAAATGTGCATCGTGAGCGATGTGGTCATTGTTTTGCTTAGTCATTTTGTAGGAATATAAAAGATATCCAACCCCAAATAAAATACCGGGAATAGGAATAATTCCAAAGAAATAAATCATTTCCCAAGGTGCGAAGAAAATGAAAGCAAAAAGAGTGGCAGCAACTGCTCCTGATGCGCCAACTGCATTGTAGTTGTAATTGTTTTTGTGTTTTTGTAAACTCCAAAGATTAGAAAAAATAACACTTCCAAAGTAGAGTGCCACAAAATACACAGAGTGTAAACTACCCAAATAATAGGCAAAAAAATGCTCAGTAGCAGTGCCGAAAAAGTAGAGTACAAACATATTAACTAATAAGTGATTCCAATCAGCGTGTACAAAAGCCAATGAAAGTATGCGATAGTATTCTTTTTTGTGAACGAATAACGCGGGACTAAACTGCAATTGACTTGCAAGTTGTCGATTTTGAAAGCATAGGAAAGAGACCAATACGGTAACTCCAATAATAATATATGTAATCATCGTGCGAAGATAGTAAAAATAGAAGTGAAGGCAAATTTTGTAAAGCAGAACTGAGTTAAATTTTTGATATATTCAGTACAAAAATACTCCTCAATAGGTGCTTGTTTTAATAATATAGGTCATCAAAATCTCTATTACGGCATTTTTTATAACAATTATCGTAGTCATCGTCGTTATAATAATGGTTGTCTCCACAATTAAATATACGAAAGATCCAACCCATTATCGCCCAAAAGATGTGCCATGTAAGAAACACAACCAAAATAAAAAAAAGTGCTACAAAAACAAGAAAGATAATTAGTTTGAATATCATAATCCCTATTTTTTGTCTAAATTACTAAATTTTTCTTCAACATTGTAAACTTTTTAATATCTAATTTGTAAAAGAGTACTGTGTAGAAAGTGTCCTTTTGAATTTTGTAAGATGAGAAAAAAACGCTAAAAGTAGGTCGCCGATTCACTCTCGGCAATTTAACATCTACTCTTAACGTTTATTTCGTGGAGTTTGAAAGCAATACGCTGGCTATACACAAAGGTACTTTTATAAGTAAATAGTTTAACTTTAAAACTGCTTCGCCGTCCCCAGCCGTCCGTGTCCCCTCCGCTCCAAGGCATTGGCACTTTCTTGATCCGCATTGCTAACTGAGTGCAAATGTAATAATAAAAGTATGGATTTCAAAGAATTAGAGCAATATTTTGAACAATTACCCGATGCTGTCCTCGATGATTCTTCCGAAATATTAGAAGAATGTTGTGAATTGACTTCAAAAGAATTTCTGTAAATATCTTATTATTAATTTGTTATGTGTTTTATTGTTTCGTTTTTGTGTGTAATTTGTGTGTAATTTGCTCCATTATTTCAATATGCCCCCACAATGAGGGCATATACATTTCTCTTTTTTATCTATGCCTGTCGGTAGGGCGACAAATCCAATTCCAATTAAAGCAATAACGGCGCTTAAAATCTTTCCTAATCCTGTAATTGGATAAACATCGCCATAGCCTACGGTGGTAAGTGTGGCAATAGCCCACCAAAAGGCGTGTCCTATACTTGCAAACTTATCCGGTTGTGCATCATTTTCCACATAGTACATTAGCGTTGATGAAAAGACCAAAAGAATAAAGGCAATGAATATCGTTATCGATAGTTCGGCTCGTGTTTCTCGTAACACGCTACTAATTAGCCTTAGCGATTTAGAATAACGCCCCAACTTGAATACTCGTAGCATTCTAAACAGTCGTAAAATTCGTAAAAATCGAAAATCAAATACGAATAGGACTGGCAAATAAAAGGGGAGTATCGCCAACAAGTCAATAATCCCAAAGGTTGAAAAGACAAATTTTAGTTTCTTTTCAGTTGTCCATAATCTTAAAATGTATTCTATGGTAAAGATTATGACCGAAAAGACCTCAAAGGCACGGAAAAGGTCGCCAAACTGAACTCTTAGCCCTTTGTACGACTCTAATACAATAGCAATAACATTTAGGACTATCAAGCCGTAAATGAATTTGATAAATATTTTGCTATTGATTAGGTCGTGGGCTTTTTGTTTCATTTATTCGTAAATTTCAATAGTTTGTAATAACTCTGCTTTGTAGTTGTAAATATCATCTACATCGTTAATTGCTATTTTTTCGCTGTTGCTTTTCCCGTTGTGAAATAACTCAATATATTTTTGTGAGCCATTGAGTCTTAGTCGGCAAATAGGCTTCCTGTTATTGTCGTCCAAAAGAATACCGAAATAAGATTGTGTATCTCTGTATGCTATCCTATCAGATGTAATTTTTTCTCTTAAAATAGCCTTAACAATTTGGAAACCGTCTAACTCTTCTTCGGTTGTAATTATTCTTAAATCGTCATCATTGGTTTCTTCCTCTTGTTCTTTTTCGGCTTCCTCATTCATATTTAGAGCTGACTTTAATCGGGAATTCACAACATCATTTATCGATGCTAAAATCGCCCTTTTAGTGTATCCCCGAAACATTTCTAATCTGTTTGAGGTTATTGGTTTGTTGAAGAAACGAGACACCAATAATTTGACTAATTCGTCTGATTGCTCTTGTAATTCCTTTTCAAATTCAAACCGGATAGCCTTAATGTATTTTAGTGCTTCGGCAGAATTAAGAATATCATCAATATCAAAAGTTGGCTTTGAGAATTTTTCCAATTCTTTAATGGAATTGTCTTTTAGGTTGCTTAAATCAATGGTTAAAAATGGCTTTTCGTCCATTATATTGGCTTTTTCGAGGTCTGTAAAGAAATTGTAAACTATTCCGTTCGTGATTAAGCCAAAACGAGCCTTTGAAACATTGTAATATCTGTGCAACTGTGATTTGTGAGCGTCTATGTTTTCTTTCCAATGTTTACACTCTACAATAATTACAGGTGTTTCGTCTTTCATTATAAGGTAATCCACTTTTTCGCCTTTTTTCGTTCCTAAATCGGCAGTATATTCGGGTATTACTTCCAAAGGGTTGAAAATATCATAGCCTAAAAGTTGAATAAATGGCATTATGAAAGCAGTCTTTGTGGCTTCCTCTGTATTTACTCTTTCTTTTAATTCCTCTACTCTTTGGTATAGGGTTTCTAATTTTGCTTTTAATTCCATAGTTTTATGTGTTTTGTTATTATATTTTACATCATTGTATTAAGCCTAACACTCGCTTTGATAATTGCCAAAGCATTTATACAACTCAAATGAATATCCATAGGCTCGTGGTGTGTGTTGTAACTTATTAGTTTTACGTGGTCTTTAATTTCCGACCTTTTTATGTATTTTACTGCCAAGTAGTATTCATCTTCGATATTGAAATCTATTAGGTACATTTCGCCTGGAACAAGTGCCTCTACCGGTATTTGTTTGTAAGCGACAATATCCCCACTTTTTAATAATGGGTACATACTATCTCCTCTAACATACACGGCACCGTCACACTTTGGCAAATTAGGAATGCGTAAGGTGTCCAAAATATTTTGGTGTTTGGTGTCGAACAATGTTTTTAGATTTGCTGATGCGTCAATATCATAGAGTGGTATTGTATCTTCTGAGATAGCCTCACGGTAGGGGGGATTGTGGATTTTTTGTATTTGGAGTGGTTGTTCTTCCTCTTTTAGCATTTGCCCTTCGCCCGTTAAATATCCCTGTAATTCAGGAAAACAATTCAGCAACACTCCTAATTTAGTGGAGTTAGGCTTTGATTGTCCTTTTCTATATCTTCCTATTGAAGGCTCTGAAATTCCTGTTATTTGAGCCACTTTGTAATTTGAAAATCCCTTTTCTGTAAAAAAATCATCTAATTTTTTACCTATATTATTTGTCAGTGTCATTTTGTACTTACATTTTTGTTTGTATATTTGTATCGTAATTAAAATTTTTTGTTATGTCTCAAATTGAAGCTACTATTATCGCAACATTTTGCTTGTTTTTCTGTGTATTTTCTTTTGTGTTAGGGATAAATGTTATGGCAAAAGCTAATATTCATCTCGACGCCTATTTTTTTGTGGGGATTCTTCTGTTTGTGATTTCATTTCTCTTGTACTATGTGGCACACAGAGTTGTTTGGGGAGTTAGTTTCAGAATTAAAATCGAAAAAATCAAGCATAAAGAGATTGAATAAAATCAATTATAGCATCAAAATTCCCTACTTCTTTTAGTTTTTTCATATTTATTTGATATTTAATTTTATTAATTTCTTCCTGATAATTCTTAGTGAATTTTATCAAGCCTAATCTTATATTGCTTAGTTCTTCATTAACAAAAATATAAGTATCGTGATGTTCAGATTTTTGAGCATTTAAGATTGCCTTTAATATGTTTAACCTTGTTTGAAATTTGGCATTTACTGTGTCGGTGCTCATATAGGTTTTTGCTATTTCAATATGTAGGAGTGCTAATTTTGAAAAGTTTTCCAGTTTGTATTTTTTTCTTTCTTTTTTTACATCTTTTCTAATTCTTTTTATATCTATTATATTATAGATATTCCACCCTATAAGAAGTGTTACTAACCCTGTAAGGATTGTCGCAAATATCCCAAGCATTTCAAATTCAATAGGCTCAACCCTGAGCCATACAAGACAAAGTGATAAAATAGCAATAAGAAAACTTATAACTGTTGCAATTTTCCAATAAAAAATACTGTCTTTTTTCATTGTTTTAATCTTCTGTTTGTCAATTTGTTATGTAAAAACCTGCTATAAAACACACTTTTTTTTATAAAAAATACTTACAAAATATTTTGTACTTACATTTTTGTTTGTATATTTGCAATGTGTTACAACAAAAATAGCAAAAAGAATGATAACAACAAATCAAATAATGAGCGAAGAAGTATTTGCAGATGTATTGAATAGAGTAAATGAAAAGCAATTTTTCTATCACGCAACAGGGCAAGAATTTGAGATTGACGCTGAGAAGTGCGCTGTAACATTTGAGGTAGATGCTGAGGTGGATTTAGAAGATTATGAATTTGTATCGTTCGATATTTATTCGATTTGGACTTGTGATGAGTATAACGATGAACTTGATTTATCAGAAGAGCAGGTGCTCAGATTAAAAAAAGCAGTAGAAAAAAGAACACAAATAGACTTAAACTAAGATGAAAAGCGAGGAGTATTTAAAGCGACTAATCAGAAATGATTTTGACAGCGTGGGCGATGAGCCTATGTGTACAGATAAGTTGTTTCAAGCAATAGATGCAGCCAAAGAATTAGGCTTTAACGATTTAGCAGATGAAATGCTAAATGATTTAGAGAATAGCGAAAGAATTGATTACGAAAAAAGAGCATAAAAAAATGTTTACAGAAAAAGATTATGGGCGTGTGTTGCCCGAGCAGTTGGCAAGTGTAGTAAAGAGATACATAGATGTAAAGAATGATTACACAAAAGCCTCAGAGGTTGGGGGAGTTAGCCCATCACTTGTAAGACAGGTAATTGATAGAAATTCTACGCTTACCGAGAATAACAGCAAAGCCATTGTTTATATGGTAGAAATTGCAAAAAGTAATTGCGACAGAGTTATAAATCAGGCAAAAAAGGACAAAAGGTACTTTAATAAAATGAAGTAATGAAAGCACAAGAAATCAAAATAACAATGACAGATGGAACTCCGCTTTATACGAAAAAGGATGCTTGTGAGTTATTGGGGGTTTCTGAGGATACTATTAACAGGTGGCTGAAATTGGAAACAATTATTGCTACGCCTAACAACTTTAATAGAGCACTATTTACAAAGGACAATATTAGAAAAACGGCTTTGCTTACTGGCAGGGCAGCATATTTCCTTGAACGAATAACGGTATAAACCCACAAACAGCGGGGCAATTTCAAACATAATAAACATAATTTTAATAAAACATCAGTTTAGGAAGCCTCGCTGTTTTTAACAAAACGAATAACAATGAAAACGACACTATCAATCATTTTAGCAATCATCGGCATAGTTGCACTAATGGCAACACCGATAGAAGAACAGGCTGCAAATTATGCCACATTGACAATCATTTCAAAGATAGTAATGGTTGTAGCATTTGGATTAGCAATACTGCTTAATTCAGACAGTAATGAAGAGAAAGATTTTTCAAAAAATCAGAATAAGTAATGGGCATTCTAAAAGTCATTGAACGAATACGAACCTCTTTTGGTGAAAGCGAAAAAGTGTACACGCAAGGAAGTTGTATCAAATTTTCGATGATTTTACTGGAAATATACCCAAAGGGCAAGATACTTTATGATAGCGACCACGCCATATTTGAACTGGACGGAAAGTGTTACGACATTACAGGCGAGGTAGCAAAGACTGAAAACCATATACCCATAGAGGAATATGGACTACTCAAAGCATACGACTTAATGAATATGAAATACCAATAAAGCACACACAGGTAAAGAGTGGATAAGACAGTAAAGGCGAATTTACCTATAAAATAAAACTAAATAAAAAAAAAAGCCACACGGCAAGTGGCTCAAATTAAATAAAATGTTTAACAAACAAATTAAAGTAAAATGGAAAACCAACAAACAGAAGTAGCAAAGAGAGCAGGAACAGAAGTAACCTTTTTTGTGCCGAACACGGAGCAATTAGGCAAACTAAAAGAAATGCAAGAGGATTTTAGTTTGACGATGAAGTACAAAACGGCTGACGATTGGGCGAGTATCAAAGACCAAGAATTGCGATGCTTTTTTATGGGGCTAAAAGAAATCCCCAACGAGAATGGCGAGAGCGTAAACTGTGGGGTGTTTGTAACAGAAAAAGAGTGTTTTATCGCAGGAGGTATGACACTTATCGAAGCGGTCAAGAATTTACCACCGCAAACGCCTATTTCTATTACCTACAAAGGTAAAAAGAAGAATGCTACAACGGACGGGCAAACGATGATTTTTGAAGTTAAAACTTTGAAATAATGGATTTGCAAGTATCAAAAAAAATGCAAGAAGATGTCAAGGCTTTGGATTTTCAGAGCCTTGACACTCTAAGCGAGGGCGAAACTTTGGGTAAAGCCAATTACGATGAATTGTTAGAGAAATACGCTTCACGATTTGGCATTTACGAGAGAGATTTTACAACTTACAAGTTTAGACCTCACGCTATTGGTAACCTAATGGGCGGACTTCCTAAGCCTTTGACCGAAAGGCAAGAAGAAACCTTACAAGCGTTTCAAGAAAAGATTACAGAGGGCAAAGGATTGACCGAAAAACAGTACATCACTTACGGTAGTTTGCTAGAAAAGAAGACGGCAAAACCAACTCTAAACAGTGGTGCAAAAACTTATCTAAAAACGCTATTCAAAGAGATAACTTTTCAGCGAACAAAGGAATTGCGAAACAAGTATTTAGATAAAGGCTTGGCGGTCGAGGGCGAGAGTATTACAATGCTTAATGAATTCTTGAATGCCAATTTTGAAAAGAATAATAAACGTTTTGAAAATGACTACTTTACGGGGGAACCTGATATTATTCTAAAAGATGAAATCATTGATATTAAATCGTCTTGGGATTATACGACTTTTCCGATGATGGACGATGAAGTTAGCAGTCGAATGTATTACTACCAACTACAAGCCTATATGGACTTATTAGGAATGAAAAAAGCAAGGCTTATTTATGTCTTGGTAGATACGCCTATGGAACTCATTTATGACGAAAAAAGGCGTGTAAGTTGGCAGCTTGGAGCAATCAATGAGGAGCTAAAATTTGATTTGCCGGAAGACTTGGAATTTGAGATTGAGCGAAATTTAACCTACGAGGACATTCCCCAAGAGGCACGAATAAAGATTTTTGAAGTTGAGCGAAACAATAAAGATATTCAAATGATGAAATCAATGGTAGAGTTGGCTCGTCAATATCTTTTGAAACTTAATAAGTCTATGGAAAATCGATTCAATAAACACTTAATACGAAAATAAAAAAAGCCACTCAGCAAAGTGGCTCAAATTAAACCGAAGTTTAACAAATAATTATTACAAAAATAATGGAAACAAATGAAATTATCAAATTAGAACAATTTGATGCTAACAAACTACCTGAATTACAAGGTTGGAAAGAGAAGCAAGAGCAGTTAGTAAAGGATAATCCCTTTATGGAAATTACCGATAATACGACTTATACAGAGGCGAAAAAACGCAGAACGGCATTAGTGAGTGGGCGTACCGAAATACAAAAAGCGGATAAATTAATTGCCTCAAAATTAACTCAATTTAGAAAAAAGGTCGGTGCATTGTCGGACGAGTTAATTGCGATTACGCTTCCTTATGAAGAAAAACAGCAAGAAGAAGTAAAACGCTACGAGGCTGAAAAAGAAAAGGAGCGTCAAAAAAAAATACGCTTGGAGCAAGAACGCATACAAGGTATTAAAACCAACATCAACAACCTTTTTGAGAAATGGAAAGCAGGTATTTCTTCTTACACTTTTGAAGCAATTAAAGATGTAGAAATCGTTAAGGTTTTAGCCGAAATTGACACAGAGCAATTTCAAGAGTTTGCAGAAGATTGGAACGACAAAACTCGTGTGTTAGTTGATTTATTCAATGAAAAGAAATCGCAATTAGAAACGCAAGAGCAATAACGATTAGAGGCAGAACGATTGGAAAAAGAGCGTAAGGCATTAGAAGAAGAAAAGCGACTTGCACGAGAAAAGGCAGAAAAAGAGGCGGAAGAAAAACGCAAAGAGCAAGAGCGTATCGACGCTGAAAATAAGAAAAAGCAAGAGGAATTAGAACGCCAACAAGCCGAAATCCAAGCAGAAAAAGAACGACTTGCTAAAATTGAGGCAGACAGAATTGCCAAAGAACAAGCCGAACAAAAAGCCAAAGAAGAACAGGAACGTAAAGAAAGAGAGGAACAAGAACGTAAAGAGGCAGAAGAATTACGATTAAAACGAATTGAGCAGTTACGCCCTGACAAAGAGAAGATTGAGGGTTACATCGATAGTATTGTTTTTACAAAAGACAAGCCAACTGTAAAAGATGAGGAATTAGCTGATTTTCTTGACAATTTAATGCCTGAGTTGCAAGATTTCAAAAATAGATATTTGGAAGAATTAGAAGCTTTATAATAAAAATAAAAATAAAAAAAACAATGAGTAAGTACAGAACATTAAGCATTTGCCTTACAGATTTACCGAAACAGACGAGGGAGTTGTTAAATCTTATTGTCAAGTGTTTTGGAATGAAGAAGTAGGTGCTTGGTCGTTAGATAACAGTTTTCAGCAAAATAAATCAAGCAGCGAATTATTAAGCAAAGAGTTGAGAGATTTCGACTATGAAATTTCGGGAAATATTTGTCAAACCCCTGAACTAATAAAACAAAAGTAAAATGGAATCAATAAAAAGAACAGCACAGTCGGTTTACGAAGAAATGCCGAGAATTTTCAGAGCACCCGACTTCTGCAAAGAGGTAAGAAGTCGAATGAAAGATAAGAAGCGCAGTCCTATGGACGGAACGATACTAAGACGGCTAAGAGAATTGAGAGCAGCAGGCGAAGCACCTTACAAAGTATTTGATAGTCATAAGTCTTTATACAAGAAAATCTAATGAGAAACACAGGCAATAACACATACAGCACAAGCACGGGTGAAAGGCTAAAAAAATCGGTAATTGACCAAAGAATAAGAAAGGCAAAGGAAACGAAGATTGAGCAAATGAAAGACCGAAATGAGGGCAAAGCAGAATTAGCCTACGATGTAAATAATATTACTATCCGATGCCGTGAATGCCACAGAAAACACGATGGATTAAACTTAGAATTTAGCAAAAATGAGAAGTAAAGAGCACGAACTACAAAAGGGCTGTGTAAAATGGTTTAGACTGCAATATCCACGCTACATTATTTATGCAATTCCAAACGGAGGGCAAAGGAACATTTCCGTAGCAAGAAAACTAAAAGCAGAAGGGGTATTAAGCGGAGTGCCTGACTTGCACATTCCTGTTCCAAATAGAGCGTATCACAGCCTTTATATTGAAATGAAAACAGGCTACAATAAGCCAACCGAAAACCAAAAGAAAGTAATGGAAGAACTTTCCCGCTTTGGTAATAAGTGTGTTGTATGTAAGAATTTCGATGAATTTCAAAAGGAAGTATCGGATTATTTGAACGAGTAAATAAACTATGGGAAACCTAACAAGACTATCCCACATAGAGGGAACGAAAACAGCAGAGATGAAGCGCACATTAAAATTCATAGAAAATTTTAAGGCGAAAAAAGAAGAAAGACGGCTACAAAGAGGTAGTAGTCGGTAGAGGCGAAAAGGGCGAGGTTTATTTAAAATAGGTAAAAGAATGATGAACTTATTTTTAGCACAAGTAGGGAAATTTGCCACGCTACATATAGCGACAGAGAAATTGAAATTGAGAACTAGAAACAAATAACAATGGCGTACATACAACTTGACAGAAACGAATTTTTAAGAACATCAAATAACTATATCCCCAAAATACACGCATTTACAGGGTACTTTAATGTGGATGAAAATGCTATTACTATCTTACATAAATACTATTTAGAAACAGGGGAAAATTTACTGGAAACATACGTTAAAACTTTGCATTATTCGCAATACTTTAATCAGTATTTAAGTGAGAGAAATTATAGAGGTTACATAGGGGTAACGATTGCCACAAGCAAAGGAGTGTACTATGTTTTTGAAAAAGAATTTAAGGTTATTAAACATCTAAAAGTCGTTGATGAAAATATATTAAAGGACGCCTACACTTATTTCAGATTAAGTCGCCTTGTTTTTAATTCAAGAGAAGCAAAAAAGATAAAAAACAGACGCACATATGCTTGTCGTTATACTTCATCAAAAAGCGTAAGAGAGCAAGTGTTTAGAAAACACGGGGAAATCTGTTTGTGCTGTGGCTCTGACAAAGATATAGCACTTGACCACATAATACCAATAACAAAAGGTGGCAAAAACAAAATAGAAAACTTACAACCCTTATGTAAGTCTTGTAATTCAAAGAAAGGGACAAAAATCAAAGATTATAGAAAGAGCTAATTATGATGAAAGACAGTTTTGTATTTTACAGGAGTTTTTACGAGGCAATCAAAGATTTACCGAGAGATATTCAGGGTGAGATTTACACGGCTATAATGGAGTATGGTCTAAACGGTAAGGAAACTGAAAATCTAAAACCGATTGCAAAAAGCCTGTTTGTTTTGATTAAACCGTTGATAGACAAGAATAATCAGCGTTATGAAAATGGGAAAAAAGGCGGTCGTCCACGAAAAACGGAAACCGAACAAAAACCAAACAATAACCAAAACAAAACCGAACAAAAACCAAACAATAACCCTAATGTAGATGTTAATGATAATGTTAATGTAAATGAAGAAGATAATAATAGTGTAGAGGGCGAAAAAGGATTTTCGCCACAAACACAAAAAATCGGAAATCCCGAATTTCTTTCAGACCCTAATTCTCAAAATCAATCTAAAAGCGAAGCGCACGTTGGGGAAACTGAGGGGGGCGCCCCCGAGAAATCGCCACCGCCTAAAAGGAAATCTAAAAAGCCAATCGAAGAAAGGGCAATAGATTTCAAAATGAAAATTTGGCGACACGTCCAAGAGACTGAATACAAAACTGAAACAGACGAACTGGGAAAGTTTTGGGAATATTGGAGCGAACACGGAAGCCGAGACAGGCTAATGCGTTACGAGAAAGAAAAGAGTTTTAGCATCGCAAGGAGATTAAAAACTTGGTTTGACAACAGAGAAAAATTTAATAACAATGGAAGCAAAAACAGTAGGAGAAATAGCGAAGAGGACAGAACACAGGCAGCAATTAAAGAAACTTACGCCCGACTTGCAGCGAAAAGCAAATCTTATTATTAGCGAGTTTGAAAACCCTTTGCGATTTTCGGTAGAGTTGAATTATGAGGCTTGTTTCATTAGGTATTCCAATATTAGAAAGTTGGAAGATTGTCAAAACCCGAAATTCTTAAAACTTCGAGAAATCATAAACATTTTCGACTATGAAATTGCGATAGAGTTTCTGAAAACTTGGATTATCCAACTTAATGAATATTTCAACTTGAAGAATGAGGGGAAATTAACAGGGCGACAGGCAGAGGAAGTGGCGATGAATATTTTAGACGATTACAGTTTTCTAAATCTCCCCGAACTTACAATCTTATTCCGAAACATACGAAAAGGTCGCTACGGTCAAATTTATGGGCGAATTTCGGGATTAGAGATTTACAGATGGGTGCAAGATTTTGCTATTGAACGTTCGAGGGCTATAATCAAACAACAGGAGGAGGAGAGAAAAAAGCAAGGCGAAAATATGCCAATTCACGAGAGAGCGAAACTAATTAAGAAAATATTGCAGAGCAAACCAAAGAAAGACGATAACCAAACAGATTAAAACAATAAAAGATGAAAATAGAAACAAAATTTGACGTAGGAGATAAGTGTTATTTTATGTACTCAAATGCAATATGCGAGGGGGAGATTGAAGAAATTCGCATAGGAGTGTCAGGTGAGAACGATATAGAAATTCGGTATAGTGTTTCCCTCGTATTAGGTGGTGGAGTGAGTTCAATTACCCAATTAGAATCCGACCTTTTCAAAACCAAAGAGGAGTTAGTAGAAGATTTACTTAAACAATAAAACAAAGAATTATGAAAGAATTAAATGCACGAGATTTAAGAATTGGGAACCTACTCCTTTCTGAAAATGAGATACAAAAAGTAGGCTCTATTTGGAGAGAACGCATATGTCTTGTTAAAAGAACAGAAAATGGTAATTTCATAGAAACACTTACTGAAATTTCCGAAATAGAGCCTATCCCCCTAACAGAAGAATGGTTGTTGAAATTAGGGTTTAAGGAGCAAAAAACAGAAATAGGGTCAAGGTTCAGAAAGAAGAATTTTTACATCACAAAAAACATAGATTTTGATTTTTACTTGAAAGATGTAAAAAGCGGAATATACATTCATTTGACGAAATTGGACTTTGTCCACAATCTTCAAAACACTTGGTATTGCTTAAATGACAAAGAGTTGGAAACAAAGGACAATTTAGATAATTTGTAAAACGTTGAATTATAGTAATGTAGGGAAACCACTATGTTTTGATTGCAGGAATTTAAAGAAAATGGGAAACAAAATAATTTGATTACAAAATATGGAAAGAATAAATAAAGACCAAATAGTTTCAATCAATATAAGGGGGTTTGAAGAGGATATTTGGTATGAATATGTGTGTAAACCAAAGATAACATTTGGGGGATTTACGATAAGAAAAGAAGTTAGGGTATTTTCAGCAGGACTCCCCTATGTATTACCTGAATATAAGACAGAAGAAGAATTTCTGAAAAATTACAAAGGAGGAAATGTGATAGTGAAAAATAACAAGGTTTACATCAAACCAAATATAAAGTTTGAAATGTCTAACAACGAGACTTATTGCAAATATTTTAACTCGATTGAGGAAAGAGACGAATACTATGAAAAGAACTTGAAACACCTAAATCTTTTAGAATTATGACACACGAAGAAAAACTAAACGCAATCACGGCAGACATTAGAGAGAAATTGCCGAGATTGCTGGGATTTATCAAAGCCCTACCTCAAAGACCAAAGCGAAGAACTAATAAACTTTTTATACGGATTGTTATGAGAAAAAGAGCCGAAAATATATTATTAGTCATTATAACATTCCTACATCTGCCTATTACAATAATAACGGCAATTACTGCCCTCATTATACTACTTGACGAGTGGAGTGTTAAGGTGCTTAATGATTTTATATCTAAGACGAAAAAAGAGATTGAAAATGAATAAAAAACCAAAATTGAAATACCAAGGGTGTCCTTATTGCAGAAGAGTTGTACCTCCAACTTATAATTTCAGTGAACATAAAAAACTTTGCAAATCTTTTTATGGAATAAAATAATGCAACAAAAAATAATCCAAATAATCCTCCGCCACTACAAAATATCAATGGAGGAATTAAGGTTAAAAAGTAGGAAAGCGGAAGTTGTTGAGGCTCGGCAGGTCTTATGCCACTTCCTGTATCAAAGGTTGGATATTTCTCTGGCGAAAATAGGCGCAATAATCCTACGAGACCACGCAACAGTACTGTACTCAATTAGGAAAGTACAGGAATACTCCGAAGTAAATAAGCACTTCCGGAAACGTCTATGGGAAATTGAGGAAGAAATTAACCAAATAACCAATCCGAGTGAGTATGTTACAATTACAAGAAAAGAGTATGAAGAACTAAAAAGAAAATCAGAAAGTTAGTGCAAAAGAAAAGGGAGTATTAAGCCCCCCCTCTTAGCATTCAAATGGTCGTAGTTCGGCAATGGTAACGCTTAACTACACCACAAAGATACAAAAAAAACTAACAAATAATGAAAAAAGCAGAAGAAATATTAGAAGCAGTCGCAGAAGCTTCCGGAATTGATAAAAAACATTTTAAGAGCGTAGCAAGAACAGGAGATATTGCCAATGCAAGAGGTGTTTACTTTCTTCTTTGCCGAAAATACGGAGTAAAGAGTAGGCTTGCTTCAAGATTAGTAAGTCGCAACACATCAGTCGCTCGGCAAACATTTAAGAGGTACCAAGAACTATTGGACGTTTCCGATAAAAAAGTTGTCACGCTTCTTGAAAAAACACAAGGGATATTGAGTGAAAAAGGATAGTATTTCGTATATTTGTGCATACAAAACAAAGATTGCACACACTTGTAAGGTTTTCCAGAGCCTATTATGGTGTAGTAATCTAATGAGGGCAACTCATTGCCGTGGGTTGTCCTTTTTATTTTCCCTAAAATCGTGACAAACTCCACCTTGTAAAATTTTAATTCCTCTCATTCTCTTGGTATTTTTGAAGTTCGGAAAACACTGTAAAAAAGAAATGCTTAAACCAATAAGAAAAAATAAAAACTCAAAATCAATTAATGGGGATAAGTTTGTCGCCGAAAATTCTAATTTCAAAAGCGGAAGCATTCAAATTTCGACAAAGCAAAGGACATTGATATCGTTAAACAAGTTGAATGAAATTGCAAAAATACCCGAGAAAGATGAGCAGTTTAGAATTATTACAAGAAAAGCAATAAATAGTTTTGATTTCATTCTCGCTGTTTTAGCCGAAAAAGGACGAATAGATGAAATGTTCATCGCCTTTTACCGTATAGGGAAGAAAGTAGCGATTGAACTGAACGAATTACAAAAGAAAAATAAAATCGGCAAAATTACATTTCTTATAAATGATGGATTTCCAAAATTAGTTCCTGATGCCTACAACACCATTAAGCAACTTGAAAGCGAAAAATGGGAAGTAAAATTAGAAAACAATCACACTAAGATTATCGGCATGAAATGCAATGAGGATTTTTTAATTGTAGAGGGAAGCGGAAATTTATCAATAAATGCAAGAATAGAGCAATATGTTTTCGATAACAATGAAGAGATTTACAACTTTCATAAAAAGTGGATTAATGAAATTTAACAAGTTATGCCAGGAGGAAAAGGAAAAATAAAACCAGAAGATGGAAAGCAATTCAGCAAAGAATATCAGCCAAAACAAAAATGGACTGAAAAAAAAGCTATTGCACTAGGCGAAGATTTGATGAAGTGGCTGAACGAAAAAGACGAAAACGGAACAGACAAAGGGCATATTTTCTTTGAAGAGTACCTTGTGATTGAAAGAGGGTATTATCCAGACTTAACAAGATATTTAGTAGAAAAATTTACCTCGTTTTCCGAATTAATAGAAAAAGCAAAGAAAATTCAGGAGTTAAAGCTCGTGAAGTATGGCGTTGCGGACAGATTAAATGCAACGATGACAAAGTTCGTTTTGACAAATCATCATAATTATAAAGACAGCAAGACTTTGCAGGGCGACAAAGAAAACCCCGTTGCCATAGAGCAAATTACAGGAATGGTCGTAAAATGATACTTGAGTTTAACACAAGAAATAACAAAAAGCAGAAACAGTGTGCCTCAGCTTGGGGCAATGACCTAATCGAAGAAATTCTATATGGAGGGGCGAAAGGAGGGGCAAAGTCCTTCACAGGGGCATCACTTGTTATGGGGGACGCTTTGACTTATCCCAAGACTCATTATTTTATTGCCCGTAAGAAGTTAAATGATTTACGTCGTTTTACAATTCCGTCTATACACGAGGTGTTGGAAGGTTGGGGCATACACTCAGGAATGTATAAATATAACGGACAAGATAGCGTATTTGACTTGTATAATAGTTCAAAGATATTCTTGCTTGATGCTAAATATTTGCCAAGCGACCCAAATTACCATCGTTTCGGCTCTATGCAAATGACACGAGGCTGGATAGAAGAGGGTGGCGAATTTGAATTTGATAGTTATTCCAATTTAAAAATATCGATTGGTCGTTGGAAAAACGATGTTTATGATTTGAAAAGCAAGTTGCTAATTACCTGTAACCCGACTAAAAACTTTTTGTATAGGTCTTTTTATTTGCCACATAAAAACGGAACACTTGAAGATTATAGGACTTTCATTCAAGCGTTGCCTTACGACAATAAAATGCTTCCTGACGGTTATTTGCAAAACTTGGAACGGACACTAAGAGGAGCAGAAAAGAAAAGACTGCTTGGCGGCGAATGGGAATATGACGACGACCCTACGGCTCTTTGTGATTATGAGAAGATTATTGAAATATTCAAAAATAATCACTTAGAAAGCGGAAAGAAATATATAACGGCGGATATTGCCCGGTTTGGGAGTGATAAAGCGGTTATTGGAGTTTGGGACGGCTGGAATTTGATAGAGGTTTATGTTTTAGAGATAAGCAAGACAACCGAAATACAGGCTTTAATTCTGCATTTACGAAAAAAGCATCAAATCCCAAAATCGCAATGTGTGGCAGACGACGACGGTGTTGGCGGTGGAGTTGTCGATAATTGCGGAATTGAGGGGTTTGTAAATAATGCAAAGCCTTTCCCCGAAAATGGGGAGCAACCGAACTACAAGAATTTGCAAACGCAATGTATGTACAAGTTGTCTGAAATAATCAATGAAAATAAAATAAACATTTCGGCAGAATTATCAGAGAAGCAAAAAGATGAGATTGTCGAAGAAGTTGAGCAAATCAAATCCAACAATAAAGACGGAGAGAAGCTAAGAGTTATTTCGAAAGATAAAGTAAAGGAAAATATAGGGCGTTCGCCTGATTACAGGGATATGCTATTGATGCGAGTGTACTTTGATATTAAACCTCGTGTAACAAGATTTAGCACAGATGAAACAGCCAGTGATTTAGGATTATTTTAATTATGGAAGAAAATAAAATAAATAGTGAAATTACAGAGATTGCAGCGAAAGTAGAAAAATGTGCAGTCAAAGGAGTTGATGAGGGGTATAGCGAATACAATGGAGACCGTAAGCAGCGTAAAACACAATCGGGGAAGCGAGAGAAGAAAAAGAGCAATGGAGACCCTAAGGAAGTGAACAAAGCCTCTGTGCCTTTCTGTCGTGATATTGTAAAGAGCGCAGTAGCCTATTTGCTTGGAAATCCACCAACTTTAAAACCAAACGAAGAGAATGAGGTTTCAAAGGCTATCCAAAACATTTGGCAGAAAAACCGAATGGAAGCAAAGCTTGTGAAATTTGCAGAAACGGTAAAAAGTGAGAAGATAAGTGCTATTGTGTTTTATTTTAACGAAAAGGACGAAATCAAAACACGAGTATTGGGCTATAATAACGGCTTACTTCTTCCCTATTTTGACAAGTACGGCGACCTAACGGCTTTTGGTTGGAAATATAAAGACGGTGATAGAGATAAAATGCACCTTTTTACTTCGGAATATATTTACGTTTTGGAAAACAAAGAGGGGTGGAAATTGATTGAAGATGAAACGCAAGAAAATCCATTTGGCAAAATTCCTGTTGTGTTCTTACAGCAAGATGAGGTCGAGTGGCACGATGTAAAATGGGCGATTGACCGTTACGAGGTTTTATTGTCTATTCAGGCAGACATTAACGATGAATTCGGAAGCCCGAAATATAAGATTGTTGGGGAAGTCAAGAAAGATGTAAACGACCCGAGAGCCATACATTTAGAAGTGGCGGAGACAGAAAAAGGGAATGTTGTTTCCGGAGATGTTGAGATTATTTCCGCTCCTAAGGCTGTTGATGCAATCAAATTAGAAATGGAAAGCCTTATCAGTGTTATTTACGAACAAACACAAACAGTAAGAGCCAATTTCGAAAGCGTAAAAGGTATTGGGAATATTTCTAATACGGCAATGGAATTGATGTATCAACCTGCAATTTTAAAGGCTCGATTTTCGGAGCCTGACTATGAGGTAGTGATTGACCGTTGTGTCAACGTGATTAAAGGGGGATTGACTTATTTGATTAACAAAAGAGTGCCACCATACAACGGTTTTTCATTAGAAGAGTTGGAAAATACCATATACACTGTTAAGTTTAATTCCATTCTCCCAAAGACCGATAACGATTACATTAAGCTACTAATGGAGGGCTTAGGAATGGGGGCTATCTCTACACAAACAGCAGTAGAATTAAATCCTCTAATCAAGAATAAAGAGGAAGAAGTTAAGCGATTGCAAGATGAGAAAGCAAAGCAGTTGGGAGATACTTTTAGTGTTGAGTAAAAATGCAAGAAATAATCACAACAGAAATTCTGAGAGGAGAAGAAATATCTATAAAAGCAGGGAAATCCTATAAAATTACAGGCTACGGAAGAGGAAAGACATGTAAAGTTCACGTCGTCGCAATTCTTGAATCTGACAATGAAGATGAGTTTATAATCGTGTTCAAATATTGGCATAGATTTTCTTGGACTTATAAGGCTTTGCCTTGTTGGGATTTTGCCACAAAAAAAGAGATTGCTAAGAAATATGAGCGTAAAAGACAATCATAATGAACTCCTCAACCTCATCGCAGGGCAAGGTTGGCATTTAGACAGGCTTTACTCCCAACTCGCCAAAGATTTAGCACCGATACTTCGAAAGTATAAGAATTTCGGAGGCAGGGCAGTTTGGAAAGGAAATGAGAAAATAAGAGCCGAAATAAGACAAGTGTTAAAGGCTCACAATATCCGACTAACCGCTCATATTGAAAATAAAATCTTGCAAGGCTGGAATTTAGCACATAGCCACAGCGACAACTTAGTAAAATCCTACACAAAGGGAATGGAAGTACCAAAGCCTTTGTCTTCGGTAATGTTATACAGAAATACTGCGGTAATAGATGCCTATTTGAAGCACGGCAGAGATAAAAAGCTATCTAAGAGAGTGTGGAATATCACAAAAGAAACTGAGGGGCATATTAAGCGATTTTTACAAGAGGGATTAGCAGAAGGGCGTAGTGCGGTAGATTTAACCAAAGATTTACGGCAATATCTGAAAGAGCCTGATAAAAGATTTAGACGTATTCGAGACAAAAACGGCAAGTTAATATTAAGCAATGCCGCAAAAAATTACAACCCCGGTAGAGGTGTATATCGAAGTAGTTACAAGAATGCTTTGCGATTGGCACGCAATGAAATAAATATAGGCTACCGAATGGCTGATGTAGAACGCCGTAAGCGTATGCCTTTCGTTATGGGCGTAACGGTATGCCTTTCTCCCGCTCATCCGACCTATGATATTTGCGATGAATTGGTCGGGGATTACCCAAGCAATTATATTTTTACAGGATTTCACCCAAATTGTCTATGCTACACAAAATCAAAACTACTTCCAAAATCTGAATTTAAGAAGTATTTGCAAACAGGGAAAATCCCTGAGAAATACCGAATTAAAAGCGTTGATACTAAACGATTGCAGTATGTGAGCAAGAATAAAGACAAATTGAAAGGGCTTTATTTTTTTAGGGATAATAAACAGCTTTGGAATGAAAATACAGATGTTTTCCGAACATTAAAAGAAATGGAATATCAAGAATTACTTTCAAAGCAAAAAATATCTACAAATGCAGAAAAACTGCTGTATAATAGTTTTAATGGTTATGTAAAAACAGCAAATAGTTTTACGATAAACGCCTATCACAGGGGGATGCTGAAAAGAGTTACTCCAGCAATGGAAAATTCAATAAACGATACAACCAAAATATTAGATGGTGTAATTAAGAGTAATTCATTAAAAAGTAACACAGAAGTGTTTCGAATGGTTGATAATAGTTATGCTTACAATGTCTTAGGGATTGATGTTAGTAATTTAGAAAAATTAGACCTGAAATCAATAAGAAAAAATACAATAGGCAAAAATATTACAGATAAAGGATTTACCTCTACTTCTTGTTTAGAAAATGCAAACGCATTTCAAAATAGAAAAATAATGCTGAAAATGAAAGCAAAAAAAGGAACAAATTGCTTTATCCCTAAAAATCCAGAGGAAAGTGAAATCATCTTTGGGCGAAACCAAATAAACATCATAAAAGATGTAAAAATTAAAGACAATAAAGTGATTATTTATACTGAAATGTTTGAATAATTCGTTATTATTTAGTATCTTAGTGCTATAAAATATAGATTATGAAAGGAGCAATAATAGGTGATATTGTAGGCTCTCGTTTTGAATTTAACGAGCATAAAAGCAAACATTTTAAGTTGTTTGATAAAGAATGCCGATTTACTGATGACACTGTTTGCACAATTGCAACAATGGACTGTTTACTATCGAGCAAAGAGTACGACTATGCCCCGTACTTAAAAAAGTGGTGTCGCAAGTTTCCTGATGCTGGATTTAGCCCCAAATTCAAAGAGTGGTTCTTAAAAGACGGCAAACCTTACAATAGTTTTGGGAATGGCTCAGCGATGCGAGTAAGCCCTGTTGGTTGGTATTCAAGATTTGAGGGCGAAGTCTTAATGCTGGCACAGACGACTGCCGAAGTTTCACACAATCATATTGAGGGGATAAAGGGGGCTAAGGCTATTGCTTACGCTGTTTATTTGGCAAAAAAGGGAAAGTCAAAGCAAGAAATAGTAAAGGAAATAACAAGTCTCTTTGGCTACAAATTAGAT